>ERZ1066117.94-NODE-94-length-98181-cov-49.373724_pt1 | contig 98181 bp, 81 predicted proteins | sample MGYA00382764_ERZ1066117 | MGnify/ENA primary metagenome ERZ1066117 (study PRJEB33369, sample SAMEA5778347) | biofilm metagenome | biome: Industrial cooling water; feature: Water cooling tower basin; material: Biofilm | place: United Arab Emirates | collected...
CCGCCCCGAGGCGATGATCGCCCCCGAGGGCTGACGCCCCGCACGCGCGCGCACGAACCCCCCTCGACCCACGAGCGAGCAGCTCCGCTTATGACCGACCTTACGCCTTACATCTCGATCCTGATCCCGCTGTACAACGAGCTCGAGTCGATCCCCGAGATGTACGCGCAGGTGACCGACGCCTGCACCAAGATCGGCCGCCCGTACGAGATCCTGTGGATCGACGACGGCAGCCGCGACGGCTCGGGCGCCGCGCTCGACGATCTGGTCGCCAGGGACCCGCACGTCCGCGTCGTCCACTTCCGCCGCAACTTCGGCAAGTCGTCGGCGCTCGCCGCCGGCTTCGAGCGCGTCCGCGGCCAGATCGTGCTGACGCTCGACGCCGACCTGCAGGACGACCCGGCGATGATCGACGACTTCGTGCGCCGGATCGAGGCCGGCGCCGACCTCGTGTCCGGCTGGAAGCGCAAGCGCCACGACCCGCTCGACAAGACCCTGCCGTCGCGGATCTTCAACGCGGTCGTCAGCCGCTTCTCCGGCGTGACGCTGCACGACTTCAACTGCGGCTACAAGGCCTACCGCGTCGACTGCGTCCGCGAGCTCTCGGTCTACGGCGGCTTCCACCGGTTCCTCCCGGTGCTCGCGCACCACCGCGGCTTCCGCGTCGAGGAGCTGATCGTCAACCACCGCGCGCGCAAGCACGGCCACAGCAAGTACGGCGTCAAGCGGATGTTCGACGGCTTCATGGACCTGCTGACGGTCCTGCTGGTCACCCGCTACCGCACGCGCCCGCTGCACTTCTTCGGGATCCCCGGCGTGATCCTCGGCGCCGTCGGCGTGCTCCTGCTCAGCTACCTCAGCGTCCTGTGGCTGCTCGGCGAGTCGATCGGCGAGCGCCCGCTGCTGACCCTCGGCGTGCTGCTGACGATCGTGGCGATGCAGTTCCTCGGGGTCGGTCTGCTCGGCGAGCTGCTCGTCCGCACCACGATCCGCTCGCAGGAGATCTTCTCGATCCGGGAGGAGCGCGAGGCCGATCCGACCGCGCGCGCGCAGCTCTACGCCCAGGGCGCGCCGCACCTCGCCCCCAGCGCGATGGCCCCGCTGGGCGGCGACCTGCCGGTCACGACCGCCGACGAGCTCGTCGAGGTCGAGCCGCCCGCGCAGCCCTCCGCGGCCGAGCTGTCGCACGCGCGCCAGTAGGACCCACCTGTCCGCGGGGCCACGTGAAGGTCCGGTCCACTGTCTCTAGCCCGCGCGCGCCGCGGCGCACGAGCGGGCCAGCAGCCGCAGACCCGGTCGGCGTCGAGACGCGCACGCGCACGGCCTCCGACGCGCGAGACCTCGCTGCGACGTCTGCAACGCCGCGCCCGCGTCGCGGTGCCGCGTGCGGTGTGACGCCCTCGTAAAGATCGCTCGCAAGGGGGGCGCGTCGGTGCGTCGTCCGGCCGCTCGTCGTCCGCGGCGCGCCGAAAAAATTCGCTTTTTTGCGTGGAGGCGCGGTGTTCGATATGGCTAAATGGTCGCATGAAGACCAACTTAGCGCGTTATTGGGCAGTTTACTCGCTCGCGTTGTCCGGTCCCGCGCTGACGGGATGCGCCGACGACAGCAACCCGACCACGAGCGCGACGATGACCGACCCGTCGTCGACCTCGGCGACGACGGGCAGCACCTCGTCGGCGTCGGTGACGGACGGCAGCGCGACCGAGCCGACGACCAGCCTCCCGACGACCACCGTCGACCCGACGACGGGCACGACCGCCGAGCCGACGTCGAGCACGACCGACGCGAGCAGCACTGGCACGACCGACGTCTCGACGACCGGCACCTCGACCGGCGAGGTCAGCGCGAGCTCGTCGTCGTCGACGACCGGCCCCGAGCCGTGCATGACGATCCTCTGCGGTCAGCCGGCGGTCTGCTGCGAGGCGATGGAGGAGTGCGTCGACGGCAACTGCCTGCCCGAGTGTCCGAGCGGGATCCGCTGCGGCGCCGACAAGTCGATCTGCTGCGCCGACGGCCAGGTGTGCCTCGGCGACAAGTGCGAGATGCCGCTCGGCCCGTGCCAGGACTCGTACGACTGCAACCCGGGCAACTACTGCGAGCCGGTGTTCGACCAGTGCCTGCCGCAGCCCGACCCGCTCGACTGCGAGTCGGTCCCGAACTTCAACAACATCGAGGTCCAGCTCGAGTGGGCGTGGACGGCCGGCGAGGTCGCGGTCACCCCGATCGTCGCCGACGTCGACGGCGACGGCACCCCGGACGTCGTCGTCAACGCGCACAAGATCGACCCGGCGAACGGGTACCACGGCGAGATCGTGCTGCTCGACGGCAAGACCGGCATGGAGAAGTGGCGGATCAACCACGACCCGGCCAACAACAAGTTCGGCTCGATGGGCGTGTCCTCGGTCGCCGTCGGCGACGTCAGCGGCGACGGGCTGCCCGACATCATCTACGCCGGCCGCGGCGACGCCAACGCCAACGTCAACCTCCGCGTCGGCCCGGTCCACGCGGTCGACGGCACCGGCAAGTTGCTGTGGACCGCGCGCCTCGCCAACAACGCGCAGGCGAGCCTCAACGTCGTCCACGGCTCGGCGACCGTCGTCAACCTCGACAACGACCCGCAGGCCGAGATCGCGTTCGGCGGCGCGCTGATCGACCACGACGGCCTGCTCGTGTGGAACCAGGGCGGCAACGGGGCGCGCCTCGGCACGCCGCTCAACAACAACCAGCCGATCTACAACGGCGGCCTTGCGACGTTCGCCGACCTCGACGCCGACGGCAAGCCCGAGCTGGTCACCGGCCGGCAGGCGTGGAAGATCAACTGGATCCCCGGCAACCCGCCGACCGTCCAGATGAGCCTGTTCTGGCAGAACCTCGACGGCGACATGGGCATGCAGAACGGCAACGACGGCTGGCCGGCGATCGCCGACCTCGACGGCAACGGCACCCCCGAGGTCATCCTGACCGCCTGGCCGCGGATCCGCGTGATCGACGGCAAGACCGGCAAGCTGTGGTGCGGCGTCGACCCGAGCGGCGTCATGTGCGAGGCGAACAACGCCCTGCGCACCCAGCCGATCACGATCAAGGGCGGCAACCTCGGCGGCCCGGCGACGATCGCCGACTTCGACGGCGACGGCCGCCCGGAGGCCGGCATCGCCGGCGGCACCGCGTACGCGGTCTACGACTTCAACCGCCCCGGCGAGCAGATCGTCAAGCCGATGAACGACCCGATGCCCGCCGCGGGGGCGATGTACGCCCGGTGGGTCAGCGCCGCGACCCAGGACAACACCTCCGCGTGCACCGGCTCGTCGGTGTTCGACTTCCAGGGCGACGGCGCGGCCGAGGTCATCTACCAGGACGAGTGCAACGCCTACGTCTACGACGGCGCGACCGGGGCGATCGAGCTCAAGGTCGTCAACTCGAGCGGCACCGTGCACGAGTACCCGCTCGTCGCGGACATCGACGGAGACGGCAACTCGGAGTTCCTGGTCGTCGCCAACATCCCGCCGAACAACGCGGTCACCGGCTGCACGCAGAAGAACGCGCAGTGGACCTCGCGCAAGGGCGTGTTCATGTACGGCGCCGCCGGCGACGACTGGGTGCCGACGCGCAGGGTCTGGACGCAGTTCAACTATCACGTCACCGACGCGGAGTCGAACGGCAACCCGCCGATGATGGAGCAGAGCAACTGGACCGTCCCGGGGCTCAACAACTTCAAGCAGAACGTCCAGGGCGAGGGCGTGTTCAACGCCGCCGACCTGACGATCTCGCTCGCCGCCGACCTCAACGAGTGCTCGGCCGAGCTCGTGCTGGTGGCGACGATCTACAACGAGGGCGCGCTCGGCGTCGCCAAGGGCGTCGACGTCACCTTCTACGAGGGCGTCGACAACACCGGCACCAAGCTCGGCACCAAGCCGACGACCGAGGACATCCTGCCCGGCGGCTCGACGACGGTCACCTGGAACGTCCCCGGCCCGAACGAGATGAACAAGAAGAACTTCTTCGCCGAGATCGACCCCGGCATGAACGGCGGCCTGGTCAACGAGTGCAAGGAAGACAACAACGGCGCGGTCGTGACCGAGGCGTTCTGCCCCGATCCGGGCTGACGAATCTTTCCTCGCTGTGACAGGCGGGCGGGCTGGTCGGCGGAGCGCCGGTCAGCCCGATTTTCTTGGGTCCGCGGCGGCGCGCGACGGCGCCGCGGCGGCGTCGTCAGGGCACCTCGAACGCGCCGATGTCCCCGGGCGCGGTGATGCACGCGCCCGCGAAGTCGCGGACGAACGCGCCCGAGAACGGCAGCCCGGCGAGGTCGGGCGGGCCCTTGCCGTCGACCAGCGGCACGTTGCCGGGCACGCCCTCGGCCGACAGCTGCGGGTCCTGATCGTAGGTCGAGTACATCATGTCCTGCGGGATCACGCCCCACCAGTTGAGGCCGCCTGGCTTCAAGAACACGTTGTAGTCGACGACGTTGCCGGGCCCGACGTTCTCGGCGTCGGCGTTGAGCGAGGCGCCGCTCTCGAGCCCGCCGACGAGGATGTTGCCGGTCGCGCGGCAGCCCTCGGGCTTCGACACCGTCGCGCCGGATTGCTCGCCGGCCGCGCCCGGCAAGAAGCGCAGGAGCTGGCCGCCGGTGCAGTTCCACACGGTGTTGCGGACCGCCGCGCAGTCCTTGCAGCCCTCGAACGCGATCGGCGCGCCGACGAGGTCGTGCAGCACGTTGGCGAACGCGACGATCCGCAGCCCCTCGAACTTCGCGTCGATCGGCTGGAAGAACTGCGGCCCGGTCGACTGCCCGATCGCCAGCGCGTTGCCGGGCGCGGTCTGCCCGTAGACCTCGTTCCACGCGAACAGCATGTCGCTCGTCCCGCCCTTGAGCATGATCATCACGCCGGGCCCCTGGTGGAACTGGCTGCGGACGATGTGCCCGGTGTTGACGCCGACGAAGTCGATCACCGGGTGCCCGCTCTTCTTGCCGGCGTCCCACAGGTCCGAGTCCTCGACGTAGGCGTGGGTCGTCTGGCTGCCCTTGATGCAGCCGAGGCCGGCGTCGTGGATCGCGAGCCGCCGCATCATGATGTGGTCGGCGAAGAAGAAGTGCAGGACATGTCCCTCGGGGCTGCCGGCGAGCTCGAGGTCCTCGACGATCACGTGGCTCGCCTCCTGCAGCGTCAGCGGGCCGATCTTCGCGCCCGGCTCGCCGCGGATCCAGATCGGCGCGTCGGCGGTGCCCTTGAGGCCGATCGTGTAGGCGCCCGCGACCGCGCCGGCGACCCGCACCTCGGTCCCCGGCGCGGCGGCCTTCAGCGCCGGATCGAGCGCGTCGAACGGCTTGGCCCGGCTGCCGTCGCCGCCCGGCGCCGCGCCGGCCTGCACGTACAGCGTCGCGCCCGGCGACTTGCCGTCGGCGAAGGTCGGCAGGTCCGGCACGCAGCCCTGGGCGCCGCCGGTGGTGTCGTCGCTCGTGTCCGTGCCCGCGGTCGGATCGGTGGTCGTCGTCGTGCTCGTCGCGTCGGTCGGGTCGCTGGTCGGCTGCGGAGCGCTGACGCCGCTGGTCTCGTCCGCGCCGGTGCCGGTCGGCTCGCTCGCGGTCGTCGCGGCGCCGTCGGTCGTCGCGGTGCCGGGGGCCGTCGCGGTCATGCCGGTCGGGTCGCCGCCGTCGTCGCCGCCGCAGCCCGCGACGACGAGCACGAACGACGAGGCGAGGAGGGCAGGGGACAGCCGATGCATCATGGCCGCAGTATGCCGCGCCGTGCCGCCGGCGAGCCAGACGACGCGGCCGCGCCTCACCCGCGCGGCTCGCCCGCGCGTGCGGGTGGGCGCCCGCGATCACGCCCGGCGGTCGGTGCTCTCGAAGATGCGGTCGGCCGACCCCTCGATGAAGCCGCGGAACAGCCGCCCGTCGGCGCCCGGGTGGCGGCGCGCGAACTCGTAGTAACAGCCGGGCACCGCCCGCTCGCCGTCGCTGAACGCGACCGGCACGACGCTGGCGAGCGTCGACGCCTGCTCGAGCCCCTGCGCCGCCGAACCCTTGATGGCTCCGCCGCCCTTGTTGAACACAAAGCCATGTCCCTCGAGGAAGGTGACGAGCGACGCCAGCTCGCGGTGCCTGGTCAGCGCGTTGGTCAGCACGGTGAAGTGGTTGGCGCGCCAGCCGAAGGCCGCGAGCCAGGCGGCGTACTCGCTCTCGCGCCGCAGCGCCTCGACCTCGGCCGACGAGACCTGCCACGGGCGGCCGGCGGCGGCGAGGTCGGGCGCGGCGAGCGTGGCGTCGGGGACCTGCGCGAGCAGGCGGTCGACCTGCTCGCGCAGCGCCGCGGAGCAGTCCTCGAGCACGAGCTCGCTGACGAACACGAGCGGCAGCGCCGGGTCGTCGTGGGCGAAGTGGCGGGCGACCAGGCGCTTGTCGGGGAACCGGTACTCGCCGGCCGCGCGGTAGCCGGCGCGCACGAACGGCCGGCCGAGCGCGGCGATGTCGACCCGCGGGTCGCCGAACGTGCGCAGCGCGATGTGGTCGTTGACGATCGTCTCGCCCTCGGCCGACAGGAGCGCGTGGATCGCCGCGACCTGCGGGTTCAGGGCCGCGTAGTCCCGCCACAGGCGATCGAGGAGGCGCCGGAGCTCGTCCATCGCCGCGAGGATAGCGCTTGATCGATCGGTCGGCGCGGGCCAAAGTCGCCGCGCCATGGACCTGCGCTCGTTCAAGCTGCACCGCCCCGACCGTCACGTCCGCGTCGTCGTCGTCGCCCGCGGCGAGCACGGCCGCGACCTCGAGGGGGCCGCCTATGACCGCGTCGACGCCGTCGCCGCGCCCCTGTGGGCCGCGCTCGAGGCGACCGCCGGCGCGCCGGTGCGGGCCCTCGCGGTCGACGCCTGGGAGCGCGCCGCGACGCTGTCGGTCGCCGACCCGGCGAGCCCCGGCCGCCGGCTCGCCGGCGCCGACTTCGAGGCGGTCGTCGACCTCGTCGGGCCGGTCGCCCGGGCGATCCGCGGCGAGCTGCACACCCGCGGGCCCGACGTCCCCGGGATCGGCCCGTCCGACCCGGCGTTCTGGGACCCGCTGTTCCCGGCCGACGCCGGCGGCTGGGAGCTCGGGCGGCCGACGCCGCCGCTCGTGAGATGGTTCTCGGAACATAGCCCGAAGGACATGCGCGCGCTGGTCGTCGGCTGCGGCCGCGGGCACGAGGCGCGGCTCCTGGCCGGGCTCGGCGCGCGGGTCACGGCGATCGACTTCGCCCCGAACGCGATCGCCGCGGCGCGGGCGGCCAGCGACCCGGCGCTGGCGATCGACTACCAGGTCCGCGACCTGTTCAGCCTCGCCGGCGGGCCGCCGGCGTTCGACCTGGTGGTCGAGCACACCTGCTTCTGCGCGATCGACCCGGCCCGCCGCGACGAGTACGTCGACGCCGTCGCCGACGCGCTGGTCCCCGGCGGCGCGCTCGTCGGCCTGTTCTACGCCCACGGCCGCCCCGGCGGGCCGCCGTTCACGACCTCGCGCGAGGAGATCGAGCGCCGGTTCGCCCGCCGCTTCGCCGTCGCCGCCCTCGAGGTCGCCGGCGACTCGGTGCTCGTCCGCCACCGGCAGGAGCTGCTCGGCGAGCTGCGCCGGCGCGCCTGAGCGGTCCCGAGGGACATGCGCCGACGGACACGGCCCCGCGAGCATGTCCGGGAGAGCATGTCCGTGCGTACGTCCGAACGGGCGCGCGCCCGGGCGCCGGCTCACTCGATGTAGGCCGCGCGCCGGCCGGCGATCGCGTCGAGCCGGGCGCGGTCGCCGACCTCGCGGTAGAACGCCTCCGCCTGGCCCAGCAGCGCGCGGGCGCGGTCGCGAGCCTCCGGAGCGCCCCGCTGCCACAGCGCCTCGGCGAGCGCGACCCGGGCCTGCGCCGCGCCGCGCCGCGGCCGGCTCGCCAGGCTGACGGCCTGCTCCGCCTCGTGCAGCGCGAGCGCCCGCTCGAGCGCCGGGATCGCCGCCTCCGGGCGCCCGAGGGCCAGCTGCGCCTCGCCCTCGGCGAGCCGGGCGTCGGCGATCCAGCGCGCGATCCGCCGGTGCTGCGCGTGGGGCTCGAGGATCGCCAGCGCCGTCGTGAGCTCCGCCAGCGCCTCGCCTGGCCGATGGGTCAGGAGCAGCTCCCGCCCGCGCGCGAACGCCCGCTGCGCCGGGGACTCCGGGTCGGCGGCGGCGAGCTCGCCGGTGAGGCACGCCTCGGCCTCGCGGAGCGCCTGGACCGCGGCGTCCGCCCGCCCGGCCTCGACGTGCAGCTCGGCGAGGTCGACGAAGCACTCGCTGCACAGCGGCCAGGCGCCCGGGTCCGCGTGCATCGCGGGACATGTCCCCGAGAGCAGCTCGACGGCCGCGGCCGGGTCGGCGGCGTGGCGCGCCCGGACCGCGCGGAGCTGCAGCGCCGACACGTGCCGCGGCCCGAGCGCGCGCGCGAGGAGCTCGTCGGCCCGCGCGAACAGGCGGTCGCGCTCGGCCGGATCGGGGGTGGTCATCGCCGCGTTGCGCAGGTACCCGGACGCGAGATCGATCGGATCGGTGGTCCCGTCGCCGCCCAGGTCGATCGCCGCGCGGAACAGCGGGCCCGCCGCGGCGAGGTCGCCGCGCTCGGCGTACAGGACGCCGAGGTTGTTGGCGAGCAGCGCCGACAGCTCGCCGGCCCCTCCGGCGCGCTCGACGAGCGCCTCGGCGAGCGTACGCTCGGCGAGCGCCGCGTCGGGCCGCCCGTCGAACTGCGCGACGGTGAAGATCTGCCGCGCCTTCGCCTCGGCCGCGATCGCGTCCTGTCGGGTCGCGGTCGCCGTGACGAACGCCTCCGCGAGCGACTCGCGCGCCAGGTCGATGCGCAGGCCGGCGACCGCGAGGCGCCCGGCGACCAGCGCCGCCTCGGCGACCAGCGGCCGGTAGGCCAGCGCCTTCGCCCGCTCGCGGACCGCCGCGACCTCGGCGAGCCCGTCGTCGAGCCGGCCCGCGTCGGCGACGACCTTCGCGCGCACGAGCCGGCGGCGCAGCGCCTCGACGTCGGTCGCGACCTGCGGATCGTCGGGCGGCGCGACCTCGGCCGTCAGCGCGCCGAGGTCCTCGCAGGCGGCGAGCGGCGGCAGCTTGGCGACCACGGTCGTCGCCGCGCCCAGCGCCGCATCGTCGCCGCCGGTGATCACCTCGACCGCCGTAGCGAGCGCGTGCCGCCGGTGCTCGAGGCAGCGCATGCGCAGGTCGAGCAGCGCGCTCGAGTGCTCGCCGCGCTGGTGGTCGCGGCAGGCGTCGCCGTGCGCCGCGGCCCACGCGCTCGCATAGGCGTCGAGGCCGGCCTGCACCCGCGGCCCGTCGTCCGACCCGGTGAACCGCTGTGCGAGCGCGGCGCGGGCCGGCTCGTCCCACACGGCAGCGACCAGCGCCTGTCCGCCGGTACAGGTCTCGGCGGCGGCCGCGGGCTGCAGCGACCACCCGAGCGCCGCGGCCGACAGCGCCACCGCCGCGCCGCCGAGCCACACCCGCCCGGTGCGCCGCAGCTCGCCTTCGAGCGCCGCGAGCAGCGCCGCGAATTCCGGGTGGCGATCCTCGGGTCTGACCGCGAGCCCGCGCCGGATCGCCGCGTCGACGCGCGCCGGGATCTTCGGGCCGCCGCGCGGGGCGAGCACCTCGCCGGTGAGCACGTGCGCCACCAGCTCGCCCATCGTCTCGCCGGGGAACGGGCGGTGGCCGTGCAGCGCCTCGTACAGCGCGACGCAGAACGAGAACTGATCGCTCGCCGGTCCGGCCGGCGCGCCCCGGTGCTGCTCGGGCGACATGTAGATCGGCGTGCCCATGATCGCACCGGTGGCGGTCAGCGACGCGGCGAGCAGCGCCTGCGCGCCGGGGTTGGCGCCCGCGAGCGGCTCGCCGGCCGCGAGCGCGGCCCGGTCCTCGCGCGCGAGCCCGAAGTCGGCGACGCGGACCCGGCCGTCCGCGCCGACGAGCACGTTGTCCGGCTTGAAGTCGCGGTGCACGAGCCCGGCGGCGTGGGCCGCCGCCAGCCCGCGACCTGCCTCGAGGTACAGCTGGACGATGTCCCGCCAGCCGCGCGGCGCCGCCTGCTGCCAGGCCGTCAGCGTCTGGCCGTCGACCAGCTCCATCGCGATGTACACCTGCTGGCCGAGCGCGCCGACGTCGTAGACCTGCACGACGTTCGGGTGCGACAGCCGGGCCATCGCCTGCGCCTCGCGCAGCAGCCGGGCGTGCGAGCTCGGGGCGCCCTCGCGCGCGCGCAGCAGCTTGAGCGCGACGCGGCGGTCGAGCTCGGGGTCGAAGGCCTCCGCGACCACGCCCATGCCGCCGGCGCCGAGCGTCTTGATCACCAGGTAGCGGCCGATCCGCGCCGGGAGGTCCTGCCGGGGCGCCGCCGCGCCGGCGGGGTCGCTGCCGAGGGTCGGGCCGGTCGCCAGCGCGTCGTCGGCGGGGCGCGCGGTCTCGGCGAGCGCGACCGGCTCGGGCTGCTGGCGCCGGGGCGCGTGGCCCGAGAGCATCGTCGGCGCGTCGTGGATCGAGGTCGTCGCGGTCATGACCTGTCCTTCAGGGCAGCATGGTGCGCCACACGGCGCCGACCGGGAAGTCCTCGCCGGTGCAGGTCGGGATGTCGCACCAGTCTTCGAGGACCGAGCGGTCGACGTAGCGCGGGGTGTCGAGGCAGATCGCGCCGTTCGGCCCCCACATCGCCTCGAGCGTGCTCTCCGTGAACGGCGGATCGACGGTGTTCGCGCTGTCGCGCCAGGCGACCTGCGCGCCGGCGGTGGTGAAGCTCGTGCCGGTGCCGCAGTAGTCGGCGGTGATCATGCGCAGCGTCGCCTGCCGCTCGTCGGGGGTCGACTGGCGCGGGCCGGCGGCGTGGTAGCCCAGCAGCTTCATCTTGGCCGCGGCCTGGCCGGCGCACGCGAGCGTCACCCACGCCGGGTCTGCGTGCACCTGGTGCGTGACCGGGTCGTAGGTCTCGCCGGCGATCAGCACGAACCACTGCTCGTCGAGCGCGAGCGACGGACAGACCGACTGCTGCTGGCCCTGCGCGTCCTTGTAGAGCGCCCGGTAGGCCGAGAGCTTCGTGCCGCTGTTCGACCACGACAGCACCTCGGTGTCGATCTCGACGAGCTCGAGCGAGATCTCCTGGCCGTCGATGTCCTCGAGCACCAGCCGGGCCCCGAGCATCTGGGTGCCGACGTAGCTGGGGATCCCGGTGTCCGGATCGAGCCCGAGCCACTGCTCGGTGCTCGGGTCGACGGTGACGGGGAAGCGCTTGGTGTCCGCGAACTCGGCGCCGATGATCCGCAGGCCGTCCTCGTTCCGCGTGCCGTCGAGGCTGAAATGGTGCAGCGTGTTGCCGTTGACCACCGGCGAGTTGCCGAAGCCGCTGCCGCACGCCGAGCAGCCGAAGGGCCGCAGCTCGACCGCGCCGAGATCGTCACCGATCTCCGACGCGTCGCACGCGGAGGCGAGCAGGAGGGACGAGGGGAGTGCTGCGAGGGCGAGGGTGCGGAGCGTCAGCATGGGTCTTCTCTTTCACCCCCATCGTTGCAGCCAATGGACCACAAGGAAAACCGCAGGGGGATCAAGCACTGCGCATTCGTGCCCTGGTCCGAGCGTCCCGCTGTCCCGGGACAGTTGTCCCGGGCTTCCCGGGACAGCGGAACGCAGTAAGATGAGTGGATGCCCGCCCTCGGCCCGCAGACGGAGTCCTGCGCGGACGTCCCCGCCGCGCGCGAGCGCGGGTGGACGTGCCGGCTCACCGTCGTCCACCCGCACGACGTCGTCGCGACCTTCGACCTCGGCGGCGCGCCGCTCGTGATCGGACGCCAGGTCGGCGGCCCCGGCGAGCGGGCGATCGCGCACCGCACGATCTCGCGCCGCCACCTCGAGATCGCGTGGGACCCGGCGCTCGCCCGCCACTACGCGCGCGACCTCGACTCGCGCAACGGGACATGGCTCGCGGGACAGCCGCTCGCCGCGATCCCCCGCGTGCTCGAGGACAACGCGGTGCTGCGCATGGGCGACGTCGTCGCCGTCTACGAGCGCCACCGCGGCGAGGTCGTCGACGGGGGGCCGCACGTCGACCGCCAGGCCGTCCCCGGCGAGGCGCTGGCGATCGTCGCGCTGCGCGGCGCCGTCGCCCGCGCGGCGCCCGATCCGGCGCCGGTGCTGCTGGTCGGCGAGAGCGGCGCGGGCAAGGAGCGGACCGCCGCCGAGCTCCACCGCCTCAGCGCCCGGCGCGGCCCGTTCCTCGCGCTCAACTGCGCGGCCCTGAGCCCGCAGCTGATCGAGAGCCAGCTGTTCGGCCACCAGCGCGGCGCGTTCACCGGCGCGGCCGCCAGCCACACCGGCCTGTTCCGCGCGGCCGACGGCGGCTCGCTGTTCCTCGACGAGATCGGCGAGCTGCCGCTCGACCTCCAGCCGAAGCTGCTCCGCGCGCTCGAGCAGGGCGAGGTGCTGCCGGTCGGCGCGACCGCGCCGATCCGCGTCGACGTGCGGGTGATCGCCGCGACCAACCGCGAGCTCGCGCGCGAGGTCGAGGCCGGCCGGTTCCGCCGCGACCTCTACGCCCGCCTCGCGCTGTGGGAGCTGGCGATCCCGCCGCTCGCGCGCCGCCGCGTCGACATCCTCGCCTGGCTCGATCGCCTCGCCGCGCTGTGGGCGACGGAGCGCCGGCTCGCCAGGCCGCCGGCGCTCGAGCTGACGCCGGCCGCCGCCGAGCGGATCGTCCGCCACCGCTGGCCGGAGAACCTGCGCGGCCTGCTGCGCCTGATCCACGAGCTCGCGCACCTCGCCGGCCGCGGCCCGCTGACGCCGGCGCACCTGCCCGCCTGGCTCGGCGAGTCGCCCGAGGCCCCGGCCGCGCTCGACGAGCCCGCGACGGCCGCGAGCGGCGGCGGGGCCCTGCGCCCGCGCCCGACCCGTGACGAGCTGCTGGTCGCGCTCGCCCGCCACGGCTGGAACATCAGCGCGACCGCCCGCCACTATGACCGCGACCGCAAGCAGATCAGCCGGTGGATCGCGATGTACGCGATCGACGTGCCCGAGGCCGGCGAGCCGTAGGGCCGGCGATCACGGCGCGGCGAACCGGAGCGCCGCGAGGCTGTGCGGCCGCAGGGTCACCTGCACGCGCGCGCCCTCCTGCGCCCACGCGAGCGCCTCGGGCGCGATCGGCCGGGCGCGCGCGTCGTGCTCGGGCGACGGCGGGGCCCACTGCGCGCCGGCGGTCGCGGTCCAGCCCTCGGGGACGTCGAGCGTCAGTGTCCGCGACGCCGCGAGGTCGCGGTGCAGCAGCACCAGGCTGCCGACCCCGCCGGCCGGGTCGACGAACGCCGCCGCGTGGACCTGCGGGACCTCGATCGCGCGTGTCCCGACGACCATGTCCTTGCGGACCTGTTTAATGAAATCGACCGGCGCCGCGCGCTCGAGCAGGTGCTCGGCGACCAGCCGGGTCGCGACCAGGCTCGCCAGCGGCGTGACGCCGTCGGCGTCGGCGCGCAGCGGGTTGTACCAGGGCTCGATCAGCGGGTCGCGGTCGGGGGCGTCGAGCGCGTCGAACTCGAGCGCGAGGTGCTGGCAGGCCGCGGCGACGCCGAGCTGCGCGTAGAAGATCAGCATGCCGGCGACGCCGAGGCCGACGACCGCCTGGTCGCCGCGGGTGAACTTGCCGCGCGAGAAGGCGCCGGCGACGTGGTACTCGGTGACGACCAGCGGCAGCCCCGGGCGGACCGCGTCGATCGCCGCGCGCGCGCGCTCGAACTCCGGGCGGAACAGCTCGGTCCCGGCGAGCAGGAACTCGGGGTCGTTCGGGTCGGTCCAGCCGAGCAGCCTGGCGTCGTCGACGAGGTAGTGGTGGATCACCGCGCCGGCGACCGCCTGGTCCTTGAGCAAGGGCGCGAGGGACAGGCTCGCCGCCTCGACGCCGCCCCACGCGTCCATCGACGCCTGCGCGAGCGGGACCCACAGCCGCGCCTGCGGCCAGGCCGCGCGGACGGCGGCGACGTACTCGAGCCCGCGCGCCGCGAAGTCGCCGGCCGACGCGCTCGGGCGGTTCGCCCACGCCGGGTCGCCGCCGTGCGCGGCCGCCGGGTTGGCGTACGAGAAGTCGCCGACCGCCGTGTAGCCGGTGTTCCACGGGCCGTAGGTCTCGTTGCCGAGCTCGAACAGGGTCTGCCGGTACGGCTGGTCGGTGCCCCAGTGGACGCGCGCGGCGACGTCCTTGTCGGCGAGGTCGGCGCCGTTGAGGTGCTGCACGTAGTCGGCGGCCTCGGCCGCCGTACCTGACCCGAAGTTCAGGGTGATGATCGGCGCCGCGTCGGCCTCCTGCATCAGCGCGAACGCCTGGAAGCTCGCCATGTTGTCGGTCGGCGCCGGCGCGTGGCCGGGCTCGACGTAGCGGTAGAAGTGGTAGCCGTCGCCGCCGAGGGCCCCGTCGATCTGCAGGCCCGAGAAGCGCATCAGCGGCGCGCGGCCGTGGCCCGGGCGCGTCTCGGCGAGCGCCTGGACCGCGGCGACGCGGGCCGGCGTGCGCCACTCGGGGTGCAGCGGGTCGCCCTCGGGCGCGTACAGGGTGCCGCGCCCGAGGTTCCAGCCGACGAGGTCGCCGGTCGGCTCGCCCGGGCTCAGGAAGTCGATCTTCGCGTGGACCTCACCGACCGGCAGCCCCGGCGCGGCCGTCTCGCCGGCTGCGCCGCTGGTCTCCGAGGACGTCGCGGCGGGCGGCGTCGGGCTGCACGCGAGCACGAGCGATGCCACGAGCGGACCTACGGACGGGCGCACGGGCGCTCCGATACCGCTGACGCGATCGCCCCACAAGCCCCCGCGGCCCGCTATGCTGGCAGCGTGTCCGCCGCCAACCCGCTCCTGTCCGACCGCGACGTCAGCTTCCTTCTCCACGAGGTCCACGACGTCGAGGCCCTGCTGCGCCTCTCCGCCTTCGCGGACCACGACCGCGACACCTTCGACCTGTTCCTCGCCAACGCCCGCGGCTTCGCCCGCGACGTGCTGTACCCGGCGTACCGCCCGATGGACAGCGAGCCGCCGGTGTTCGCCGGCGGGCGGATCACCGTTCACCCTGCGATGCGGTCGATCTGGCCGCGGCTGTGCGAGCTCGGGGCGATCACCGTGTCGCGCCCGGCCGAGGTCGGCGGCCAACAATTGCCGCGGACCGTCGCCACGCTCGCCGAGGCCTACTGGATGGCCGGCAACCTCGGCGCCTACTGCTACGCCGGCCTGACCGCGGGCGCGGCCCACCTGATCGAGGCGTTCGGCAGCGACGACCTGAAGGAGCGGTTCATGCGCAAGATGTACGCCGGGACCTGGACCGGCACGATGGCGCTGACCGAGCCGCACGCCGGCAGCAGCCTCGCCGACCTGCGCACCCGCGCCGTCCCGCGCGACGACGGCAGCCACGCGATCACCGGCGGCAAGATCTTCATCTCCGGCGGCGACCACGACATCGCCGAGAACATCGTTCACCTCACGCTCGCCCGGATCGACGGCGCGCCGGCCGGGACCCGCGGGATCTCCCTGTTCGCGATCCCTCGCCTGCGCCCCGAGGGCGACCGGCTGGTCGACAACGACGTCAGCACCGCCGGCATGATCCACAAGATCGGCTGGCGCGGCCTGCCGAGCCTCGTGATCAACTTCGGCGAGCGCGGCGACTGCCGCGGCTGGCTGGTCGGCGAGCCGGGACATGGCCTCTTGAACATGTTCCAGATGATGAACGAGGCGCGGCTGATGGTCGGCCTCAACGGGATCGCCACCGCCGCGGTCGCCTACCACGAGTCGCTCGCCTACGCGCGCGAGCGCCGGCAGGGCCGCCCGCCGGCGCGCCGCGACCCGGCGAGCCCGCCGGTGCCGATCATCGAGCACGCCGACGTCCGGCGGATGCTGCTGCGCCAGAAGGCGATCGTCGAGGGCGGCCTCGGCCTCCTGGTCCACGCGGCCAACCTCGCCGACCTCGCCGCGCACGCCGAGTCCGAGGACGTGCGCCGGCGCAGCGGGCTGCTGCTCGACCTCCTCACGCCGATCGCCAAGAGCTTCGCCGCCGAGCGCGGGTTCGAGAGCAACGCGCTGGCGCTGCAGATCTTCGGCGGCTACGGCTATTCGAGCGAGTACATGCCCGAGGCCTGGCTGCGCGACCAGAAGCTCAACAGCATCCACGAGGGCACGACGACGATCCACGGCCTCGACCTGCTCGGCCGGCGCGCGCTGGTCCCCGGGACGCTGCAGGCGCTCGGCGAGGAGATCTTCAGGACCTGCTCCGAGGCGCAGGCGGCCGGCGTCGAGCCGCGGTGGATCGCGGCGCTCGGCGAGGCGGCGAAGTCGGCCGGCGCGCTGGTCGCCGAGCTCGCCGCCCGCGGCCAGTCCGACCCCGAGCGGATGCTCCGCCACAGCCACGACGTGCTCGACATCTTCATGACGGTCACGGTCGCCTGGCAGTGGCTGCGCCAGGCGACCGTCGCCCGCCGCGCCCTGTCCCGAGGGACAGCCAGCCCGGCCGACGAGGCGTTCTACCGCGGGAAGCTGCAGGCGGCGCAGTACTGGCTGATGACCGAGCTGCCGCGCCTGGGCCCGCTGGTCCGCCTGTGCCGCGAGGAGGAGGACTCCTACGCGGTGACCCGCCCCGAGTGGTTCTGACGGCTCCCTGGATTCGGGGCGGAGGCTCCACTCCGAGGCCCGGGAGGGCGCGTTCCCAGGGCGGGGAGGCTCCGCTCCGAGGGATGCGGGGCCCCGGAGGCCTGGGAGGGCGCGTCCCCGGGGCGGCTCCGCGGGGCCCTCGCTTTCGGCGGGCTCCCCCCCATGGCCGTGCTCGGCGGCTCGCGGACACACGAGCGTGGATGCTCGAAGGACATGTTTTAAGAGAAATGTCTTGAGTGCCAGGTAAAGCCGCCTGCGCGCGCGCCATGGGCTCCGCCCCGCCGGCGTCCCACTGCGCCGCCCCGGGGACGCGCCCCGACGAGCGTGGTGGGCCCCACGTCACGGTCCGCGAAGACCCTGGTGCCGACATCTGCCCGGCCAAAAGCGGCAGTCCAGCGACGAACGGGGTCCGTCGCCATGTCGAGGTGGATGCCGGCAAGACAGCGGAGGTCCTGCAACGAGCGGGATCCGTTGCGGTGCTGAGGTTCGTATCGGCAAGACAGCGGAGGTCGTTGCGGTGCTGAGGCCGAGGTTCACTGCGGCAAGACAGCAGCGGGATAGCGACAAGCGGGGCCCTCCAGGGTCGTCGGAGGGCGGACCCGGCGCGGCGCATGGGACGCAGGCGGGGCGGAGCCCATGGCGCGCGCGCAGGCGGCGTTACCTGGCACTCGAGACAGTTCTTTTAAAGGGATGTCCTTCGAGTATCCACGCTCGAGTGCTCGCGAGCCGCCGAGCACGGCCATGGGGGGGAGCCCGCCGTAAGCGAGGGACCCATGGCGCCGCGCCGGGTCCGCCCGCTCCACAATCTTCGAGGCCCCGCGCTCAGGGAGCGGAGAGACCCCGCGCTCAGGGAGCGGAGAGACCCCGCGCTGCGGAAGCAGAGAGGCCCCGCGCTCAGGGAGTGGAGAGGCCCCGCACTGCGGAAGCAGAGAGGCCCCGCACTGCGGAAGCAGAGAGGCCCCGCGCTCCGGGAGCAGAGAGGCCCCGCGCTGCGGAAGCAGAGAGGCCCCGCGCTTCGGGAGCGGAGCCTCCGCGTTCGAGCGGCGGAGGCCCCGCGCTCAGCAGCGAAGGCTCAGGCCTTGCACTTGCCCTGGGCCTTGGTGACCCAGCCGTCGAGCTCGGGCTCCTTGATGTCGTGCTTCTTGATCGCCATCAGCAGCTGCTCGACGTCGTACTCGCAGTAGCTCATCGCGTCGACCTTGGCCGCCAGGATCTTCTTGCCGAGGTCGACGTAGCAGGCGGTCTTCACCTGCTGGAGCGAGGTCTTGGCCCACTCGGAGTCCTTCATGCCCCCCAGCTCGTCGATCGACCAGGTGCACTCGAACGGGACCTGATGGGTGCCGCCGTCGATGTTCTTCTTGACCTCGGCGAGCGCCTTCTTGACGTTCGGGCTGGCCTGGACCTCCTTGCACAGCGCCTCGGCCTTGGCCTTCTCCTCGGGCGAGACCTTCTCGGCCTTCATCGTCAGGTCCATGCACTTGCCGAAGCCGTCCTCGCCGGCGTCGCGCAGGCCGACCAGCTCCTTGGTCAGCGAGTCGAGCGACTTCTTGATCAGCTCGGTGCAGAGCTTCTTGACCTCTTCGTCCTTGATGTCGCCGAACTCGCAGGTCATCCGCGCCTCGTCGACCTTCTCGCCGGTCTTGAGCGCGGCCTCGACCTCGGCCTTGATCTCGCGCGCGCGGGCCTTCTCGCGCATCTCGGTCTGGCACTTGCGGTAGTCGTCGCAGGTCGCCTTGGCGGCGCAGTCGAGCTGCGCCTTCTCCTCCTCGGCGTCCATCTTCTTGCCCTCGCGACACTGCTTCATCGCCATCTCCTTGAGGCCCTCGAGCAGCGGCTTCTCCTCGGGCGTGGCGCACTCGAGCGCCTTGTTGTAGAGCTTGGTGCAGGTGTCGCCGCCGCAGGCGGGGGCGGTGAGGAGGCCGAGGCCGAGGCCGAAGGTCGCCAGGCCGGCGGTGAGGAGCGTGCGGTGCATCGTGTTCATGGGGGACTTTCCGTGGGAGGGTCTCGTGTCCGGGTCGGGGCCGGGTTCTCACGGCCACCCCTCGCGGACAATTTCGCGCGGATTAACACAATCGCGCGCGCGCGACAACTCGGGGGCGCGCCCACCCCCCGGGCGGCCGCCGGAGATATGCAAACGAGGAGGCTTCGCCCTGTCGGGGGGGAAGGTCTGTCACCTTTTTCGCCGGCCCCCGTACCCTCCTCCAGACCCATGCAGCTCCCCTGGCCGCTGCGCGACGAGCTCCACGCGCGTCGCCTCGCCCGCGCCCGCGAGGGCGACGGGGAGGCGTTCCGCGCCCTGTACCGCGACCTCTACCCGGACGTCGCCCGCTTCGTCGCCCGCCGGGTGCGCGCCCGCGCCGACGCCGAGGACCTGACCGCGCGCGTGTTCGTGGTGTTCGTCGAGCGCCTCGGCGACTACGACCGGGCCCGCGGCAGCGTCCGCGCCTGGCTGCTGACGGTCGCCCGCAACGCGATCATCGACCACTTCCGCCGCACGCGCCCGACCGGCGGCCTCGACGGCCTGCTCGACGCCCTCCCGTGCGACGGCGCCGGCCCGCTCGACGGCCTGCTCGCGCGCGAGCAGCTCGGCCGGCTCGCGGCGGTCGTCCGCGACCTCGAGCCCGAGGCCCGCGAGCTGCTCGCCCTGCGCTTCGCCGACGGCCTGCGCCACCGGGAGATCGCCGCGGTCCTCGGCCTGCAGGAGGCCGCCGTCAAGCAGCGCGTGTCCCGGACCCTCCGCGACCTCCGCGCCCGCCTCGCCCCCGTCACCAGCAAGAAAGGAGCCGCCGATGCCCTGGCCTAGCCGCCTCCCCGCGTCGCTCCGTCGCCTCTACCGCGCCTCCGAGCGTATCTCGGAGCAGGTCTCCGAGGACATGTCCCGCGCGCCCTTGCCCCTCGAACAGGACCTCATGGCCCGCCACGCCCGCCGCTGGCCGAGGCCGGCGCCGGCGCGCGGCGCGTGGGCGTTCGTCCGCGCCCACCGCTGGGCCGCCTCGTGCGGCCTGGCGGCGCTCGGCCTCGCCGCGGCCTGCCAGGTGCCGGTCGACTACGACCGCAACTTCGGCGCGACGGTGTGGTGCGAGGCCGGCCGGTTCGACGAGGGGCCGACGCGCGCGCTCGCCGACCGGCTGGTCGAGCGGACCGCCGCCGAGCGGGTCGCCGTGCGCCTCGTCGCCGACGAGCGCGACGGGCCGGCGAAGCTGCGCGTCGACCTGTGGGGCGCCGACCCGGAGCTCGCCGGCGAGGAGATGCTGGCCGAGCTCGACGGGATGGTCGCGCTGCCGGGCGCCGATTGCACGGTCGAGCCGCTGGTCGGCACGGTCCACGGGACGCTCGGCGGCCGCCTCGGCCTCGAGCTCCTCGACCTCGAGCTGCTCGACCGCGACGACGCCGAGGCCGCCCGCCAGCAGCTGCTCGCGCAGCTCGAGGCCCGCGGCCTCAAGGGCGACGCGAAGGTCGAGATCTCGGAGCTCGGCGACGGCCGGCGCGAGATCACGGTCCGCATCGAGGCCGAGAGCACCGGGCCCTGCCTCGAGTGAGCGGCGCTCGCCCGGCGTCCCCCGGCGGGGACGCGAACCGCGAAAGTACGGCCGGACTCGACGAGGTGTCCGACCTCGACCTCGTCTGCGCCGCGGACGGCACACGCGCGACCGTCGAGGCCGACGCCGTCGCGCTCGCTGAACGCGGCCGTCCGCGACGACCGCGCTCACCGGGACGGCCGGGCCGCCGGCGGCGTCACGGGCGTTCAGGGTAGAGTCCGACGACGCAGATGATGTAGTTGAGCGCGAGGAATGGCTGCCGGTTCTCGTGCGGGTTGCCGGTGCCGGCCAGCTGGGTGGTGACGGTCTGCGGCGCGGCGGCGGTCGGGCCCGGGACGAGCCCGGGGCCGGCGCCGGGCCCGGTGGCGAGCTGGACGCCGTGGTTGTGCGGCGGCAACTGGCTGTGAGTCAGTGTGACGACCTCGAGGCCGCCCGCCTGACCGAGGGGGTAGTTGCTGAGGCCCGGGCCCTGGCCGGCCTGGAGCGGCACGCGCCCGCGCAGGTCCGGCAGGTTGAAGGTGGTGGTGCCGTTGCCGCCGTAGGTCGTGCCGAGGATCGAGTAGAGCGCCGCGTGCTGCTGGATCGGCAGCTGCTGGCCGTGGCAAAAGAGCCAGTCCCTCGGGGCATAGGTGCCTGCGAACAGGAGGATCGAACCGATGAATGCTTCCATGCCGCGGACGGTAGCCCGCGGCCCAGGAGGCGTCGCCGTCTGCGAGGGCGGCGGAGGTCAGGGCTGCGGCTCGCAGTCCTTCTTCTCGACTTTGACCTCGATCCGGCGCTCGTTCTCGCCGTCCTCGACCTCGACCTTGATGTCGCCGTCGACCCCGTCGGCCTTGAGCTGCTCGACGATCTGCGCCTGCGCCTCCTCGGGGCTGAGGTCGCGATCGACCTCGACGATCGGCAGCGGCGCGAGCGCGCCCGCCTGCGCGGGGCTGGCGGTGATCGTCGCGCCCGCGAGCTCGGGGAACTTCGCCTGGAGTTCGGCGACGACGTCTCCGGACGGAAGGGTCTTCGCGAACAGCTCGATCTCGGTCGTCGTCCGGCCCTGGTCGTCCTTCTTGATCTTGACCATCGCGGCGCCGGTCTCGACGGCCTTGCCCTCGAGGTGGCTGGTGATCTCGCGGACCTTGCCCTGGTCGAGGTCCGGGCCGGCGATCGACAGCTTGAGCCCGGGCATGTCGGCGACCTCGGTCACGCGGGTCCGGGGGCCCTCGTCGGTCTGGCAACCGACGCCGATCAACGAGCCGAGCGCGAGGACGAGCGGGAAGATGAACTTGAACATGGTGACTTGCTCCTCGCCCCGTCGTACGGGCCGGGCCGAACAAGGTGACCGGGAATTTTTCGCGCGGCCGTCAGCGCGGCGGCTCGGGGGTCTGCTGCTCGAGCTCGCCGGCGATCTCGCGGAACGACAGCTGCGAGCGGAGCATGAACCCCAGGCCGAGCGCGATCTGGTAGACGATCGGGGCCAGCCACTGCACGTTGGCCCAGGCGACGCCGCTGGCGTGGACGACCCGGTCGGGCAGGAACACGCCGAGGGCGATCAGCATCGCCAGCTGGGCGGTGCCGGCGCTGCCGGGCGCGAGCGGGATCATGGCGCCGACGACCAGCGCGCACAGCACGAAGAACGACTGGAACAGGTCGAGCTGCAGCGGCTCGCACGCGGTCCCGGCGGCGGCGGCGGTGCAGTCGAACGCGCTGGCGAGCACCTGCACGCCCCAGCCGAGCAGCGCCCAGTAGACGGCGGTCCACAGGAAGAACCGCGCGAAGTCGCGGGCGTCGGGCAGCTGGCGCAGCGCGCCGAGGAAGCCGTCGATGACGTGGATCACGCGGTCGGTGACGCCGGGCAGCACGCGGCCGACGGTCCGGCGCATCAGCCCGATCACGAGGTCGTGCTGCCAGCGGGCGAGCAGGAGCACGGCGAAGCCGCCGGAGAAGAACAGGAACACGAGGTTGGCGGCGATCGCGATCTCGTCGTAGTGCGGCGCGCCGGGCGGGACGAAGAACAGCAGCGCGCGCAGCAGGACCGCGACGATCAGGCCGTCGACGACGCGCTCGAGCACGACCGACGTCATCGCCGCGCTGCGCCGGATCTTCGAGCGCCGGGCGATCAGCAGCGGCCGCGCGAACTCGCCGAGGCGGAACGGCAGGACGGCCAGCATCATGAAGCCGATCGCCGAGGCCTCGTTGAGCGGGCGGAACGGGACCCGCTCGATCCCCGACAGCAGGTTGCCCCACCGCAGCGTCCGCGCGACGTGGACCCCCGTCAGCAGGACGAGGTACGGCACGAGCATGATCCACCGCGCCGACGCGAGCGAGGCCCACATGCCGTCCCACTGGGTGTCCTTGAAGGTCCACCACAGGCACGCGGCGGTGAAGAGGAGGCTCGCTCCGAGTCTGGCCCACCGACGCAAGGCCGGGGTTCTCTAGCACTTTCGCGGGCGCCGCGGGTAGGCCCCGGGCGCCGCGAGCCGCGGCGCCGCGCGCGACGGGCGCGATTTGGACCGCAAGTGCGGAGCCGGGCCCGTCCGGGCTGCCGCGGCGCCGCGGCGTTTTGATATAGTCCCGCACGCTCACGGACGGCATGAGTGCGGCACACGGCACGGCGCTGGTCACCGGCGGCACAGGGTTCATCGGCGCGGCGCTGATCGATCGGCTCGTCGCGGCGGGCGTGCCCGTCGTCTGCCTCGTCCGCGAGGACGGGCCGCGGCGGGCCCGGCTCGACGCGCTGCCCGGGGTCCGCACGGTCCGGCCCGCGGCCTGGTCGGCGGCGGGGCTCGAGCGGGCGCTCGCGGGCGCGGCGTTCGACGCGGTCTACCACCTCGCGGCCAGCGGCGTCAGCCCCGACGCGCGTGAGCCCGAGGGGCTGATCGCGGGCAACGTCGGGCTGACGTGCAGCCTGCTCGCCGCGCTCGCGGCCGCTCCGCCGCGCCGGTTCATTCACGTCGGCTCGTGCAGCGAGTACGCGCCGATCGACGCGCCGGCGCGGCTGCGCGAGGACCACCCGCTCGACCCGCCCTCGCTGTACGGCGCGGCCAAGGCGTCGGCGTTCCTGTGCGGCCGTCTGCTCGCGGCGCGGCTCGGCGTGCCGCTGGTCGCGCTGCGGCTGTTCGGCGTCTACGGCCCGGGCGAGGCGCCGGCGCGGCTGGTGCCGCACCTCTTGGCCAAGTTCGCCGCCGGCGAGACGCCCGAGCTGACCGGCGGCGAGCAGGTCCGCGACTTCACGTTCATCGGCGACGTCGCCGACGCGCTCGCGCTCGCCGCGGTCGCGCCGGGCGTCGAGGTCGGCGAGGTGTACAACGTCTGCTCCGGGGCGCCGGCGCGGGTGCGCGACCTGGTGGAGATGGTCGCGCGGCTGGTCGGGCGCGAGGGGGCCGACCTCGGGCTCGGGCGGCGCCCGTATCGCGCCGACGAGCCGATGTGGATCGTCGGCGACCCGGGCCGCTTCGCCGCCGCGACCGGCTTCGCGCCGCGCGTGCCGCTGGCGGAGGGGCTGCGCCGGATGGCCGCACAGGTGGACGCAAGCAGGCCCGCAGGAGGCGCCGCGTGACCGACTCGCCGAAGGTGCATCGCAAGCTGATCTCGCTCGTCGTGCCCGTGTACAACGAAGAGGGCAACGTCTTCCCGCTCTACGACGCGGCGTCCGAGATCATGGGCCGCGTCGCCGAGCGCTACGACTGGGAGCTCGTCTTCACCGACAACCACAGCACCGACGGGACGTTCGCCGAGCTGACCCAGCTCGCGGCCCGCGACCCGCGCGTGCGGGTGTTCCGGTTCTCGCGCAACTTCGGGTTCCAGCGCTCGATCTTCACCGGCTACATGAAGGCCCGCGGCGACGCGGCGGTCCAGCTCGACTGCGACCTGCAGGACCCGCCGGCCCTGATCCTGCGCTTCATCGAGGAGTGGGAGGCCGGCTACAAGGTCGTCTACGGGGTCCGCAGGTCGCGCCAGGAGGGCTACTCGCTGACGCTCGTCCGCCGGATCTTCTACTGGCTGATCGACCTGCTCAGCGAGGACCACCTGCCGCGCGACGCCGGCGACTTCCGCCTCGTCGACCGCCAGGTGCTCGACGTCCTGCGCCAGATCGACGACCACAAGCCGTACCTGCGCGGGATCCTGGCGACCCTCGGGTTCGCGCAGAAGGGCGTCCCGTACGACCGCCCGGCGCGCCAGCGCGGCGAGAGCAAGTTCTCGATGCGCGACCTGTTCGCGCTCGCGTTCGACGGGATCTTGAGCCACTCGACGGTGCCGCTGCGGGTCGCCACGTACACCGGGCTGACGGTCAGCGTGCTGACCTTCCTGGCGATCATCGGCTACTCGGTCGGCAAGCTGGTGTACGACAAGGACTGGCCGGCGGGCTTCGCGACGACGACGCTCTTGCTGCTGCTGTCGCTGAGCCTGAACGCGCTGTTCCTCGGGGTGATCGGCGAGTACGTCGGCCGGATCTACCAGCAGGTCCGGAGGCGCCCGGTCACGATCATCGAGCACACGCTCGACCGCGCGCCGTCGCCGAAGGCTCAGCCCTTGACGTCGAGCACGACGTACCCGGGCCCCGAGTAGACCTTGCGGTACTTGGTCAGCGCCCGCTCCTTGCCCCGGCGGACGACCACGTAGTCGAGCTTGTAGCGCGCGCGCAGCCTCTCGAGCCGCGCCTCGTCGAGCGCGTTGTAGCCGTCGAGGTCCTTGACGCTGCGGACCTTCTTGCCGACGACGTCCTCGAGCCGGCGGTACCACTCGAGCAGCTCGCCGGGGACGACCGGGTTCGACTTCCAGTCGACGACGATCGCCCGCTGGCCGTGGAAGCGCATCGTCTCGACGTCGGGCGGGGTCAGGAACACCGCGTCGACCGGGGTGTTCTTGCGCATCCACGCGTAGAGCTCGGTCTCGGCGGCGCGCAGGCCGTCGTCGACGTTGGAGCGGCGGTCGAACTGCTCGAGCTCCGAGGCGGCGAGCGGGACGAACGCGCCGAGGCCGGCGACGAACGCGAGCGGCAGCGCGGCCTTGCCCCACAGCGCGGCGGCGCGGGCCTTCGCGGCCTCGCCCGCGCGGCGCTCGACCAGCCACGAGCCGGCGACGACCAGCGCGAGCAGGCCGACGGCCGCCGCGAGCAGCACGTGGAGCACCGGCATGCCGCGGTTGGTCGGGAACATCGACAGCACGCCGACGCCGCCGAGCATCAGCGCGACGGAGACGACGCCGTAGCGCCGCCGGACCGCGGGCTCGACGATCGCCCGGACCGCGCAGGCGCAGGCGAGCGCGCCGAGCAGCAGCTGCGCGTGCGGGACGATCCGCCACGGGAACAGCTGGCGCATCTGCGTGACGTCCCACGCCGACGCGAGCGCGATGCCGCCCCAGGTGACGGCGACCAGCGCGGCGAGCAGCGCGGCGAGCCGGCGGTACGGGCTGTCGGCCTCGGCGGCCAGCGGGGCCGCGGCGCCGAGGCCGAGCAGCATCCAGCCGATGTACGGCAGGAAGTCGCGCTCGTGGCCCTCGATCACGTGGTGGTGCGGGGCGCGGATCGTCGCGTAGATCTCCTGCGCGAGCTTGGCGTCCTTGGCCATCGCGGTGCCGAGGATCATCGGCAAGAACAGCAGCAGGACCGCGAGCGCGGGCCCGAGCTGGCGGACGAGGCGGCGGCGCAGGTCCTCGCCGCCGATCGCCAGGTGCGCGAGCAGGTAGGTGCCGAAGAACAGGATCAGCAGGTTGACGTGGAACATCCCGCTGACCGCGAGCGCGATGCCCGAGGCGAGCCAGCGGCCGCGCACGAACAGCGGGACCGAGATCAGGAACGCGGCCGAGCCGAGGGTCGACGGCTGCAGGATGTGGTCGAACACGTAGGTCGCGCAGGCCGCGTTGGTGCGGGTGACCAGCGCGACGGCGGCCAGCAGGAAGAACGCGGCGAGGCCGCGGCGCGGGCCCTCGAGCGCGCGCAGGAGGCCGTGGGCGCCGAGCATGCCGGCGGCGATCACGACGGTCTGGGCGATCCCGACGCTGCGCTCGCCGGTCGCCATCAGCCCGGCCGCGAGGTACTTGTAGACCGGGTGGTAGTGCGTCGTCTCGGTCGCCAGCCAGTCGTGGTCGAGGATGCCGGGGTTGAGCATCCGCAGCGACTGCAGCAGGTAGACGACCTGGTTGTCGACGCCGTAGGTCCAGCCGTACGTCGCCGCGAACACGAGCGCCGCCGCGGCCGCGACGGCGAGCCCGGCCCGGTCCCAGATCCGCTCGGAGCGCGTCATAAGAGGCGGGACGGTAGCCGAGCGGCCGTGGCGAGGCAAGCGGGCAGATCCGGGGCGGGACCGGCCGGGATAGGCCCTTGACACCCCTTCGCGTCCGTTTCTACCCTGCGTCGAAGATGAAAGCAGTCATTCTTGCCGGCGGTCTCGGGACGCGGATCAGCGAGGAGACGCACCTCAAGCCGAAGCCGATGATCGAGATCGGCGGCCGGCCGATCCTCTGGCACATCATGAAGATCTACTCCGCCCACCAGATCCACGACTTCGTGATCTGCGTCGGTTACAAGGGGTACATCATCAAAGAGTACTTCGCGAACTACTTCCTGCACATGTCGGACGTCACGTTCGACATCTCGCAGAACCGCATGGAGGTGCACCACCGCCACGCCGAGCCGTGGCGGGTCACCATCGTCGACACCGGCGAGGAGACGATGACCGGCGGGCGGCTCCGGCGGGTGCGCGACTACCTCGGCGACGAGACGTTCTGCTTCACCTACGGCGACGGCGTCGCCGACGTCGACATCACCGCGCTGATCCGGTTCCACCGCGAGCAGGGGCGCGAGGCGACGGTGACCGCGGTCCAGCCGCCGGGCCGCTACGGCGCGCTCAACATCGAGGCCGGGCGGGTGCTCGAGTTCCAGGAGAAGCCGGTCGGCGACGGCGCGTGGATCAACGGCGGGTTCTTCGTCGTCGAGCCGCGGGCGATCCGCCGGATCGCCGGCGACGACACGACCTGGGAGCGCGCGCCGCTCGAGTCGCTCGCGCACGACGGCGAGCTGTCGGCGTTCCACCACCGCGGGTTCTGGCGGCCGATGGACACGCTGCGCGACAAGGTCCAGCTCGAGGAGCTGTGGGCCTCCGGGCGCGCGCCGTGGAAGGTCTGGTGAGCCCGCCGGCGCCGCGCCGTCAGCGGCGGGCGACCACCGCGTATTGGGCCCCGAGCGGCAGCCAGCCGAGCCGGGGCTCGAGCGGCGAGAGGGCCGCGAGCGCGCGCGGGAAGAAGGCGATGTAGTCGCGCCGCGCCAGCGCGAGGCCGGCGCGCGCGAGGTGCCGCTCGGTCTCGCGGGGCGGCAGCAGGATCGCGTCCTCGTCGAGCGGGCAGGTCGCGACGATGTAGCGGGTCGCCGGGTTCAGCGGGTTGTGCTCGATGACGACGAGGTGGCCGCCGGGCGCGAGCCGGCGCGCGAGGTCGTCGACCAGCGCGGGCCGGTCCGACGGCGGGACGTGGTGGAGCACGTTGGCGACGAAGATCAGGTCGTAGTCGGCGTCGAGCGCGGCGGGCTCGGCGGTGAAGCGGCCGCGGCGCTGCACGTCGTCGGGGATCCGCGCGAGGCTCTCGGTCGAGGGGTCGAAGCCGTGCAGCGTCGCCGCGGGGAGCAGCCTGGCGAGCTGCTGGGTGACGAGGCCGACGCCGCAGCCGTAGTCGAGGAGCTTCGCCGCCGCGCCGGCCGGCAGCAGCGCGGCGAGGTAGCGCGCCTTGAGCGTCGAGAAGTAGTCGGCGCCGCCGGAGAAGGCGACGCTCTTGTCGAGGATCTCGGTGTAGCGGTCCGCGAAGCGATCGAAGCTCATGCGCCCCTGCTTGATACCCGCTCCGCCCGGGGGGCGCCAGCGGCCGCGGTCGCCTCGACAGCGGCGCGCCGGACCGGCTATCCTGCGCGCCGCGCCATGGCTCGCGTCTCAAGCTCGTCCCCGCCGCTCTCGTCCCCGCGCACGCGGAGGCGCCCGCGATGACCGCGTCGTCGTTCTTCGCCGGCCGCACGGTGCTCGTCACCGGCCACACCGGGTTCAAGGGCAGCTGGCTGTGCCGCTGGCTCGCGCTGATGGGCGCGAAGGTCGTCGGCTTCGCGCTGCCGCCGGAGGGCTCGCCCAACCTGTTCGAGCTGGCGCGGGTCGCCGACGGCATGACCAGCGTGATCGGCGACGTCCGCGACGCGGCGGCCGTCCACGCGGTCGTCGCGGCCCACCGGCCGGAGATCGTGCTGCACCTCGCGGCGCAGGCGCTGGTCCGCCGGTCGTACCGCGAGCCGGTCGAGACGTACGCGACCAACGTGATGGGCACGGTCCACGTGCTCGACGCGTGCCGCCGGGTCGGCTCGGCCCGCGCGATCGTCGTCGTCACCTCGGACAAGTGCTACGAGAACCGCGAGTGGGTGTGGGGCTACCGCGAGGACGAGGCGATGGGCGGCTACGACCCGTACAGCAGCAGCAAGGGCTGCGCGGAGCTGGTGACCGCGGCCTACCGCCGCTCGTTCTTCGCCGCCGGCGAGGCGCAGGTCGCCTCGGGCCGCGCGGGCAACGTGATCGGCGGCGGCGACTTCGCCGAGGACCGCCTGGTGCCCGACATCGTCCGCGGCGCCGCGGCCGACCAGCCGATCGTGATCCGCAACCCGGAGTCGACGCGGCCGTGGCAGCACGTGCTCGAGCCGCTGTCGGGCTACCTGCTGCTCGCGCGCCGGCTCGTCGAGGCGCCGGCCGGCCACGCCGAGGGCTGGAACTTCGGGCCGCGCGACGAGGACGCGATCCCGGCGCTGGCGATCGCCGAGAAGCTGGTCCGCGTGCTCGGCCGCGGCCGCCTCGAGGTCGTGCCGCCGGCGCTGCGCGGCGGCCCGCACGAGGCGCGGCTGCTCAAGCTCGACACCAGCAAGGCGCGCGCGCGCCTCGGCTGGGCGCCGCGGCTCGACATCGACCGCGCGCTGACGCTGACCGCCGACTGGTACCGCGCGTGGCTCGACGACCCGTCGGCCTGCCGCGCGACCACCGACGCGCAGATCCGCGGGTACGGGGAATTCTTCGCATGAGCGCCCGCGCGCGCGGAGGCGCCCGGTGAGCGAGGCGGCCCCGGAGCGCCCGCCGGGGCCGGCGCGGCGCGGCAAGACGTGGCTCCGTCGGGTCGTCGGCGCGGCGCTGACGGCGGTGATCTTCTACTACCTGCTGCGGCCGATCGTCCGCGACTGGCCCGAGGTCAAGGCGCAGGTCGCCCGGATCGACGCGTGGCGGTTCGCGCTCGCGGTCGCGATGTTCGCCGGGCTGCTGCTGTTCCGCTGCGTCGCGTGGCGCCGGATCCTGCGCGGCCTCGGGCGCGACGTGCCGCTGCGGCCGATCATCCGGATCTGGTCGACCAGCGAGCTGTCGCGCTACGTGCCCGGCACGGTGTGGCAGGTGCTGAGCCGCGTGGTGATGATCCGGCCCTACGGCGTCGACGGGGCGGTCTGCACGACCAGCCAGTTCCTCGAGCTGAGCCTGTTCCTGCTCGCCAACGTGCTCGTCGCGGCGGCGACGCTGGTGTGGTTCGCGGCGCGGATCGACGAGCAGGCGCGGGTGTGGCTGCTCGTCGCCGCGGCGCTGGTGCCGGTGCTCGCGGTCGTGATCCACCCGGCGGTCTACTACCGGCTCGCCAACGCGCTGCTGACCCGGCTGAAGCGGCCGCCGCTGGCCGAGCGGCTGTCCGGCGGGGCGATGCTGCGGCTGCTGGCGAGCATGATCGCCGCGTTGCTGTGGCAGGGGGTCGCGGTGTTCCTGCTGGTCCAGCAGGCGCTCTTGCTGCGGCCGGGGGAGTGGTGGGCGGTCGCCGCCGCCTACTCGCTGGCGTGGGTCGCCGGCTTCCTGGCGATCTGGGCCCCGGGCGGGCTCGGGATCCGCGAGCTCGTGTTCGTCGCGGCGATGGGCGCGGTGCTGCCCGAGGAGGCCCGCCGCCAGCTCGGCGAGCCGGCGGCGCTGCTCGGCTTCCTCGCGGTGATGCTGCGCGCCTGGGTGACCGCCGGCGAGGTGCTCGTGTGCGGGCTCGGCCACGCGCTCGACCCGCGCGGCGCGCTCGGCCGCGAGGGCGGCGGGCCGGCGCCGGGCCGCTGAGCCATGTCCGAGCGGGCATGCCCGGACCGGCATGTCAGCACGAACATGTCCGGCGGGTCAGCGGGCAGTGGGGCGGCGCAGCGCGTGGTCGATGCCGGCGCGCAGGCCGCCGAGGGTGACGAGGCCGCCGAGGTCGACGCCGAGCTGCACGAGGGTCTGGGCGACGGCCGGGCCGACGCCGGTCAGCACGGTCTCGGCGCCGAGCAGGCGGACCGCGCGGGCGGCCCGGAGCAGCGCGTCGGCGACGTGCGAGTCGATGGTGTGGACGCCGGTGATGTCGAGGATCACGGCGCGGGCGCGCTCGCGGGCGACGCCGGCGAGCAGGGCCTCCATGATCATCTGCGCCCGCGCGTCGTCGACCGCGCCGATCAGCGGCATGACGAGGACGCCGTCGGCGACGGGGATCAGCGGGGTCGACAGCTCGGCGAGCGCCTGCCGCTGGCTGTCGATCACCTGCTGCTGCAGCGCGGCCCGCTCGTGCTCGGCGCGCTTGAGGGCGGTGATGTCGTTGACGATCCCGCAGATCGCCAGCAGCGAGCCGTCGGCGGCCCGCAGCGGGAATTTCTGCGACCAGTAGCTGCGGTCGCGGTCGGGGCCGACGCCGGCGTCCTCGCGGGTGAGCGTGGCGTCGGCGGCGACGACCTCGGCGTCGTGGCGGCGCAGGTCCTCGGCGATCTCGCGGGCGAACAGGTCGAAGTCGTCGAGGCCGAGCACCTCGGCGGGGGCGCGGCCGAGGCTGCGCGCGAACTCGTCGTTGGCATAGACGTAGCGGCCCGCCGGGTCCTTGGCGAAGATGCCGAGCGGCGAGCGGTCGGCGAGGACCTGCATCAGCTGCTGGCGCCGGCGCAGCTCCTCCTCGTCGGTGACGTCGCGGACCTCGCAGTAGACGAGGTGGACGGCGCCCTCGTCGTCGCGCAGGACGGCGTTGTACCACTGGCAGGTGATCGTCCGGCCGTCCTTGCGGACGTTGAGGTTGCGGCTGTGCCGGACCTCGCCGCTGGCGAGCGCGCGGAAGATCGCGTCGACGTGCGGCCGCGCCGGCTCGGGCACGAGCAGCGCGAAGTGCCGGCCGAGCGCCTCCTCCTCGGTCCAGCCGAACACGAGCTCGGCCTGGTGGTTCCACCCGGCGATCTTGCCGTCCATGTCGAGCTCGACGAGCGCGAGCGACGAGCTGTCCCTGAGCAGCTTGTTGCGCCGCCGCACGCGCGCGAGCTCGCGTCGCAGGTCGCTCTCGTCGTCCATCGGCTGACTCCCACGCACCGGTCGCAGCATAGCCCAGGAGGTCGGGGCGGCGCGCGGCGGGGTCAGCGACCTGTAAGCGCGCGGGCGCGCGCAGGCGCTCGCACATGCAAGCATCGGCGCCGCCGCGGCCGCGTTATGATCCGCGGCCCCGCGCATGTCCGACGCCGCCGAGAGCTCTCCGCGCCTGCCGACGCTGGCGATCGCCACGATCGGTCACCACCGCCACGGGAAGACCACGCTGCTCGCCGCGATGACGCGGGTGCTCGCGCGCCGCGAGGGCGCCGTCGCAGCCGGCCGCAGCGTCGAGGAGCTCGACCGACGCGGCGGCAGCCCGCCGCTCGAGCTCAGCGGCGGGACGCTCCATGTGCGGCCGACCGGCGACGTCGGGGCGGAGACGCTGACGGTCCGCGGCACGTCGCTGCGGTGGGCGACGTCGCGGCGGGCGTTCGCCCACTTCGACGCGCCCGGGCGGCGGCCGTGGGTGACGAACGTCGCGCGCGCGCTCGGGGCCGCCGACGCGGCGCTGCTGGTGGTGTCGGCGCCGGAGTCGGTGCAGCCGCAGACGATCGAGCACCTGCAGCTCGCGCGCGCGCTCGGGATCCGCCAGCTCGTCGTGTTCGTCGGCAAGTGCGACCTGGTGGCCGACATCGAGTGGCTCGACCTCGTCGAGCGCGACATCCGCGACCTGCTCGACCGCTGCGGCTTCGACGGCGACGGGACGCGGATCCTCCGCGGGGCGGCCCGCCCGGCCTACGCGGGGCCGTCGCCTTGGGACGCGGGCGTGCTCGACCTGATCGAGGCGCTCGAGACGGAGCTGACGGTGCCCGAGCGGCCGGTGACCGGGGCGCCGCTGTTCGTCTGCGACCGCGTGTTCGGCCGCCGGCCCGGCAACCGCGTGCTCGTCGAGGGCCGGCTGCAGCGCGGCGAGGTGGCGATCGGCGACACCCTGTGGGCGCTCGCCGGGCGCGACGGGCGGGCGCAGCGGCTGCGCACCGTCGAGGTCGAGACGTACCACCGCAAGCTGGCGCGCGCGTCCGCGGGCGACCAGATCGGGCTGCTGCTCTACGGGGTCGACCGCGACGTCGTCCCCTCCGAGATGCGCACCGGGCAGCCGCTGGTCCGCGAGGAGGCGCCGCTGATCCGCGAGCTGGTCGCGCGGGTCGAGCTGTTCGCGCGCGCCGACGCGGGCCGGCCGCACGCGCTGCGCGACGGGACGGTCGCGTCGCTCGTGTTCGGCGCGATGCGGGCGATCGGGGCGCTGCGCGGCGAGGGCGCGGCGATCGAGCCGGGCGGGGCCGGGACGGTCCGGGTGACGCTGCAGACGCCGCAGTACGTCGAGCCGGGGCTGCGGTTCGCGCTGCGCGACGGCTCGCAGGGGGCCTGGCGCAAGGGACAGCCGGCGGTGTGGGCCGGGATCGTCGGCGCGGGCACGATCGTGGCGGTCGGCGAGCCCGTGGGCTCACCATGAGATCGGCCTGAAGTCCTTGAGGAAGAGGCCCCACAGGCGCTCGCCGTCGCGCAGGCCGCGGACGATCGGGTCGCACACGCGGGCGGCGGCGTCGACGAGGTCGAGCGGCGGGACGAAGCCGCGGGCGTCCATCGCCGCGGCGATCGGGTGCGGGTTCTCGTTGGAGATCCAGCCGGTGTCGACGCTGTTCATGTAGATCGCGTCGGCGGCGTAGTCCTCGGCGCAGGTGCGCGTCAGCATGTTGAGCGCGGCCTTCGCCATGTTGGTGTGCGGGTGGAACGGGGCCTTGTACGGGCGGTAGAACCGGCCCTCGGGGGCGGAGACCTGGACGACGAAGGCGGCGTCGCGCGGCTCGCCGGGCGGGCGCGCCATCAGGCCGCGCAGGCGGGCGGTCAGCAGCGCGGGGGCGACGGTGTTGATCAGCTGAACCTCGACGAGCTCGAGCGCGTCGATCTCGTGCAGGCGCAGGCGCCAGCTGTTGCTCGCGCGCAGGTCGAGCGGCTGGCCGAGGCCGCCCGGCGCGGGGAGGTCCGGCAGCGGCGCGAGGGCGGTCGCGTCGGGCGGGAGGTCCGGGGCGGCGGGCAGGAGGCGGCCGAGCGGACCGGGCAGCGGCGTCGAGGATGTCTCTTCGGCCAGCTGCGCGGCGTAGTAGGACGGCGGGCGCCACACGGTCTGCGCGGCGTTGTTGATCAAGATGTCGAGGCGCGGGACGGTCGCGGCGAGGTGGGCGGCGAAGCGCTCGACCGCCGGGACGCCGCGGAGGTCGAGCGGGTAGATCTGCAGGCGGTCGGCGAAGTCGGCGAAGTCGGGCTGGGCGGCGAACCGGCGCGCCGCGTCGCGCGGGAAGCGGGTCGTCACCAGCACGCGCGCGCCCCAGCGGAGCAGCCGCAGGGCGACCTCGTGGCCGATCTTGACGCGGCCGCCGGTGACCAGCGCGAGGCGGCCGCGCAGGTCGAGCCGGTCGGCGCGGCGGGCGTGGCTCTCGTCGCCGCAGGTCGGACACAGGCGGGCGTAGAAGAAGTGGCGGGTGTGGTAGGGGCGCTTGCAGACGTAGCAGGCGCGGGCGATCTCGAGGTCCTCGGGCGGGGCGTCGACGTCGGGCGCCGGGGCCCCGGTGGCGCCGCGGCGCGGACGGAGCGCGACGTCGCGGCGGCGATCGAGGGCGCGCCGCTCGGCCGGGGTCCGGCGCGGCCGCGGCGGGACGGTCCGGCGCTCGTCGCGGGCGAGCCGGAGGACGTGGCCGCGGAGGGCGGCGAGCTGCGGGTGGTCGGCGCGCAGCAGGGCTGGCTGACGGGACATGGCCGCGAGGACACGTACGGCGGCGGCGAGGTCGTCGGGGTCGAGGCCGGCGGGCGGGGGGACGACGGGGTCGGGCGCCGGCGGCAGGCGGGCGCGCAGGCGCGCGAGGTCGGGCGGCGGGCCGACGCGGCCGCGGTTGGCGTTGGTACACAGGCGGGCGAGCAGGTCCGGGCGCGCGGACAGGGCGAGGGCCGGGCCGAGGTCGAGGCGGGCGAGCCGGGTGGTGTGGAGCGCGGCGACGGCGAGCGGCTCGGCGGCGGGGGGGTCGAGGTCGCGCAGGCGGAGGGTCCGCCACGGCGGGTCGCGGCGGAGGGCGGCGGCGAGCGGGGCGGCGAGCGAGGCGGCGAGCGGGCCGCCGAGGTCGAGGTGGACGACGGATGTCCTCGAGAGCATGTCCACGAGGACATGCGCTTGCGGGCATGGTTCGCCGGACAGGGAGAGCGAGCGCAGGGCCGGGTGCGCGGCGAGGGCGGGGAGCAGCGCGGCGAGCTCGGCGGCGGGGAGCGGGGCGTCGGCGAGGCCGAGGTGCCCCAGCCGCGGGTGGCGGGCGAGCAGCGCGGCGAGCGTGGCCCCGGCGCCCGGGCCGAGCGCGCCGTCGAGCCACAGGCCGCGCAGCTCGAGGGTCGCGTCGAGGGCGGGCACGAGGGCGCAGGCGAGCGCGGGGTCGAGGCCGCCGAGGTCGAGGTGGCCGTCGCCGAGGACGGCGGCGCGGGCGAGGCGGCGCGGGCGGGCGAGCGCCGGATCGGCGCGCAGGTCGGCGAGCAGCTCGGCGACCTGCAGGCGAGCGATATCGTTCGGGTCGTGCATGCGTGCGCGCCTACGGGGCCATGTTGGCGGCGCCGAAGGTCGGGATGCAGTCGGGCATCCAGGCGCCGGTCGGGCCGTCGGGGAGGCGGCAGTACGACAGGGTCGCCTGGTCGGGGCCGTAGGTGACCTGGCTGGCGGGGGTGAGGTCGGGCCGGAGCAGGCTGACGGTGTCGCCGGCGGCGCCGAGGCCGAACGGGTGCTGGTTGACGAGCATGCCCTTGGGGACGACGAGGAACTGGCCGGCGGCGAGGCTGGTGTTCGGGGCGAACACCAGCTTCTCGAGGTCCTGCGCGGGGTCGTAGTTCGCGTCGACGACGTCGTCGGTCAAGATCCAGCCGGAGATGTCGACCGGGGCGTCGCCGGCGTTGACCAGCTCGATCCGGTCCTCGCCGGACTCGAGCTCGTTGAGCGCGACGCTGCTCGCCGAGGTGCACATCGAGGCGTCGAGGGTGCAGGTCTGCGAGCACGCGAGCGCGCCGCCGCCGAAGCCGAGGCTCTGGCAGGTCGCGCCGCCGAGGTCGGCGCCGTCGCACGCCTCGGCGCCGGCGCGCGTACCGTCGCCGCAGGCCATGCTCGCGGCCTGATTCGGCTCGCCGAAGCTCTGGTCGCAGGCCTGCCAGGCGCCTGTCCCATCGGGCAGGCGGCAATAGGAGATCGTCGCGGCGGCGCCGTCGACGATCAGGGTGTCGGAGGCGACGCTGTCGGCGGTGGCGAGCGTCAGCGTCTCCTCGTTGGTCGCGCTGATGCCGAACGGGAAGTCGCCCTCGCCGGTGACGTCGTCGAGGGTGACGAGCACGAGGAAGGCCTTCGGCGCGAGCTGGGTGCCCGGCGGGAACACGTAGGTCCGGTCGGCCGGGAGGGTCGCGTCGTCGGACAGCTTCCAGCCGGACAGGTCGGCCGCGGCGCCGCCGGCGTTGTACAGCTCGATCGCGTCGCCCTTGCCGGCGAACGGGCCGGCGAGCGCGCCCTGCGAGGTGACCTCGTTGAAGACGACGCGCGGGGCGCCCGGGTCGACGCTGCAGCCGGAGACGTCGAAGCTGCAGTCGGCCGCACACGCGAGGGTGCCGGTGAAGGCGGGGTCGACGTCGGCGCAGGCCTTGCCTCCGAGGTCGGCGCCGTCGCACGGCTCGCTGCCGTCGATCGCGCCGTTTCCGCATATGCCGCCGGCGGTCGGCTCGGTGTCGCTGCCGGCGGTCGGGTCGGTGTCGCTCGCGGTCGCTCCGCCCCCGCCGGTGCAGGCGGGCGAGGCGAGTGCGGACAGCAGGAGCAGCAGGGAGACGGTGGGGGACTGTAGGCGAAGCATAAGCGGGCTCGTGGGTGCCGCGAGAGTGTACAAGCCCGGAGCGATGGGCGCCGCTGCGGTCCCTCGCGGGCGGGGTCGGGGCGGGCCTGCTTGACGCGCGTCGGTGTGGCGCGGGGGAATGTGACAGTGGACGGCGCGGTGAATCGGCGTCGACGGGGCCCAAGCCGAGTTCGTGGCGATTCGCAGGACCGCGGGGTCTGGACCGCAGCAGGCGGGGTCGTAGCTTTGAGCGGGTGACGATTCAGCAGGAGTTCGAGGCGCTCGGCGAGCTCGTGGAGGGGTTCGTCGAGCGCGAGGTCGACGGGGCGCTCGTGTTCGCGTGCGGCGATGTCGAGGTGCTGTATGTCGCGAAGATCCTGGCCGGGATCGACGAGCGCGACGAGGCCGACGTGGTGCAGGTGTTCACGGCGCCGGTCGGGTCGGTCGCGGGGTTCGTCGATTCGCTGGTCGAGACGATCGCGGCGCAGCGGGCGGCGATCGACGCGCAGTTGGACGCGGAGGGGCGACCGCGCTGGCCGCGGCTGCCGGAGGCCGCGCGCGGCGGAGAGCCGGCGGCGCGGGTGCTGGCGCTGCTCGAGTGGGTGCGGGCGCGAATGCCTGCAGGCGATCATCGGCTGGTGTGGGGGCTCGTGCCGGTCGAGATCGCGGACCGGACGGGCTGGGCGCGGCTGGGGGAAGAATTGATGCGGGCGGCGGTGCAGCTCGAGGGGGTCCGGCTGGTGCTGCGGGATGACGCGGCGGGGCCGGAATTGTCGGCGATCGCGGAGGCGTGGCCCGACGAGCGGGTGCTGGCGTATCGGATCGAGCTCGATCCGGGGGCGCTGGTCGAGGCGGTCGCCGCGATCGCGAAGGACCCGCAGCAGCCGCCGCGCGACCGCATGATGGCGCTGCTGCAGCTGGCGTACCTCGACCTCGGGCACGGGCGGCTGGCGGAGGCGCGGCAGAAATTCTCGGCGATCGCGGAGTTCTTCGGGAGGAGCGGCGATCGAGGGCTGCAGGCGCTGGCACTCGGCGGGGAGGCGGACGCGATCGGGCGGGCGGGGGATCGGAATGCGGCGAGGGTCCAGCTCGACGCGGCGCTGGTGCTGGCGGCCCGGGCGGGTGCGTGGCCGGTGGTGCTCAATCATGCGATCTCGCTCGGGATGCTGTGCCGCGACGCAGGGACGGTGGTCGACGCGGAGTCGTACTACCAGCTGGCGGCGGTGACGGCGGAGCGGATGGGCAACGCGTCCGCGCAGGCCGACGCGCTCGAGCAGGTGGGAGCGCTGCGGCTCGCGCAGGGGGACGGCGAGGGGGCGATCGAGCGGTGGGGCGCGGCGGCGCAGGTCTGTCACACGATTCGATACGAGGAGCGATTGGCGGCGGTGCTCGAGCGGATGGCGCCGGTCCACCGCGCGGCGGGGCGAGCGGCGGCTGCACAGGCGTGCGAGAAGGCGGCGGCGGAGCTGCGGGGGGAGGCGGCGGCGTGAAGATCACGGATCTGCGCAAGCTGTACGGGATCGGCCGCGCGGCCCAAAAGGCCGCGGGGAAGGTCGAGCCGGCGAGGGAGGGGTGCGCGGCCGGGGACGCGCTGCGCGGGTTCATCGACGCGCACACGACGGATGCGATCACGCGCGACGCGTTGAAGGAGGTGGTCGACAAGGCGCTGGCGCCGATCGAGGCGGAGCCGCCGAAGGACGAGACGGCGGCAGGGACGGCGCTGCGGCTGGTGCTGGCGGGGCTGTCGGTGTGCAGCCTGCCGGGCGACCTGGCTGGGACCGGGATCGCGATGGCGACGGCCGGGTTCGGGAAGAGCTTCGAGCTGCCGGCGTCGACGATGGGTGATCTGCACGTCGGTACGTTGCACGCGCATGCGCACCCGCCGCTGATGCCGGGGCCGCCGCCGCCGGTGCCGTTATACCTTCCGAGCATCGGACTCCTGGGGGTGGGTGGGTGTTACTCCGTGCTGATCGGCGGTGCGCCGGCGGCACGAGCCGGCGATCTGGGGATCTCGTTCACATGCGGGACGCTCGCTCCACCGTTTCAGGTGTACACCGGATCGAGCAAGGTGTTCATCGGGGGCGCCCGGGCGGCTCGTCTCGGTGACATCACGAAGCATTGCCAGTCTGGCGGCTCGAAGAAACCACCGCCCGTCCCGCCGCCGCGACCGCCGCTCGACCGGAAGTTGCTCGGCCTGGATGGGATCCGGCTCGGGCTCGGCGCGATCGGGGTGCACAGGGCCGGCGAGGAGGCCGCGGCGTCCCGGGCCCTCGCGGAGACGTCGGCCGGGATTGCGAGCGCAGCCGGGACCGCCGAGGAGGCGGCCGAGGCGGCCGCGATCGCACGATCCGCGGAGGCAGCCGCTGCCGGACACGCGTTGAGCCAGGCGAAACGAGGCGAGCAGCTGGTCGCAGACGGGCTGGCGGCGGCCGCCTCGCACGTGATGGGCAAGGATCCGGGCGTGCCCTCGTGCTACGGCGGGATCTTCAGCGGAAGGTTGAAGGTGTTCGTCGGCGGGTTCCCGGTCCCGCCCCTGCTCGAGTACGCCAATCCGCTGCTCAAGCTGCTCGGGAAGCTCAAGGCCAGGATCCGGGGTCTCGGGCTGGCGAACAGGCTGCATGCATGGATCCACGGGCGAGCGCCCAGCTCGGCGCGGCTGCGGACGTCGCTGCACAAGGCGGCCTGCTTCGTCACCGGGCACCCGGTCGACGTGATCGCGGGGCGGCTGTTGACCGACGCGGTCGACTTCGCGCTGCCAGGGCCGATCCCGCTGCGGTTCGAGCGCAACTATGATTCGGCGTGGTCGGGGCGGGACTCGCCGCTCGGGTACGGGTGGAGCCATTCGCTCGACCAGGCGGTGTGGGTCGAGCCGGGGCAATTGGTGGTGCTCGCGGAGGACGGGCGCGAGCTCGAGATCGCGCTGCCGCGCGGCGTCGATCCGGGGGACGACCGGGGGCCGCGGGCGATCGCCTGGTTCGATCGATTGCACCGCGTGACGGTGCGCGGGCTCGGCGACGGGCGGTGGGCGGTCCGCGGGTGCGACGGGCTCGCGCGGGTGTTCGCGCCGGTGGCCGGGGACGCGAGCGGGCGGGCGCGGCTGGTCGAGATCGCAGACCCGGCCGGCAACGCGATCCGGCTCGAGTACGACGCGCGCGGGCGCCTCGAGTGGGTCGCCGACAGCGGCGGTCGGCGGATCCGGTTCGTCCACGACGCGCGCGGGCGGCTGGTGCAGATCCTGCTGCCGCACCCGGATCACGAGGGGCTGACGGGGCACGTCGAGTATTCGGTCGACGAGGCGGGCGATCTGGTGCGGGTGACCGACTCGCTCGGGTACGCGGCGAGCTTCGCGTACGACGAGCACCGGATGACCCGCGAGACGCTGCGCGGGGGGCTGTCGTTCCACTTCGAATACGACGGGCGGGGGCCCGAGGCGCGCTGCGTACACACGTGGGGCGACGGGGGGATCTACGATCATCGGCTCGTATACGATCCGGCGCGGCGGGCGACGGTCGTCACGAACTCGTGCGGAGAGACGTCGGTGTACCGGGCCGGCGATCGCGGGGCGGTGGTCGAGGTCGTCGATCCGCGCGGCGGGGTCAGCCGCTACGAGTACAATGAATGGTCGCAGCGGACCGCGGAGGTCGATCCGCTCGGGCACGTCACGCGCTTCGAGTACGACGTACGCGGCAATTGCTCGAAGATCGTCGGGCCCGACGGGGTGGCGATCGAGGTGGTCCACGACGCGGACGATCAGCCGATCGCGGCGGTCGACGCGGTCGGGGGGCGCTGGCGGTGGTGCTACGACGAGCTCCGGCGGCTGGTCGCCTGCACCGATCCGCTCGGGCAGACGACGGTGTATCGCCACGGGGCCCGCCTGCCGGCCGCGGTGGTCGATCCGGCGGGGGGCGAGGTGCGGCTGTTCCACGACGCGGCGGGCAACCTGGTCCGCGTCGAGCTGCCGGGCGGGTCGTCGTATGCGCGGACGTACGACCGGCGCGGGCGCGTGCGCGAGGAGGTCGATGTCGGCGGGGGCGTGATCCGCCACGCGTACGACCTGCTCGATCGGCTGGTGCGGATCGAAGGAATCGACGGGGAGGTGCAATCGCGCGAGTACGACGCCGACGGCAACCTGATCCGCGCCCGCGCGGGCGGCCGCGAGCGGGTGATGACGTACACGGGGGTGCGGCGGCTCGCGTCGCGCACCGAGGCCGGGACGACGGTCGGCTTCACGTACGACACCGAGGGGCGGCTGCGCGTGGTCACCCACGAGGCCGGGGCGATGTACCGCTTCGAGCTCGACGCGGCGGGCGATCTGGCGGCGGAGTACGGGTTCGACGGGCTGCGTCGGTTGTACACGCGCGATGTCGCCGGGCGGATCATCGAGGTCCACCGCGCGGGCGGGCTGCGCACGCGGTTCACGTACGACGCGGCGGGGCAGGTCGTCGCGGTGCGGCACAGCGACGGCAGCGGCGATGAGTTCGTGTTCCGCGCCGACGGTGAGCTGATCGAGGCGAGGCACCGCGAGCCGGGCGCGGCGGAGGTGGTCGTCCGGATCGAGCGCGACCTGCTCGGGCGGGTCGTGCGCGAGTGGCAAGGCGAGCACTGGGTGGCGAGCGACCACGGGCCCGACGGGCTGCGCGCGGGGCTGCGTTCGTCGCTCGGGGCGCGCCAGCGGATCGACCGCGACGCGGCGGGCGACGTGCGCCGGGTCGAGACGGACGGGTGGTCGGCGGAGTTCCTGCGCGACGCGTACGGGATCGAGCGCGAGCGGTCGCTGCCCGGCGGGATCCGGTCGTCGTGGCAGCGCGACGCGCTCGGACGGCCGCTCGAGCACGTGCTCGAGCGCGCGCCGCGGGCGCGGCTCGACGGCAGCGCGGCGCCCGGGCTGCCAGGGCACGTGCTGCGGCGCGTCGGGCTGGTGTGGGACGCGGGGACGCGGCTGCGACGAATCGAGGACGCGAGCCGCGGGGCCGCCCTGCTCGGGCACGATCCGCGCGGGTACCTGGTCTCGGAGACATGGGCCGGCGGACAGGCGAAGCTGCGGCTGCCGGACGCGGTCGGCAATTTGTTCCGCCGCGAGGACCGCGGCGACCGGCGCTACGGGCCGGCGGGCCAGCTGCTCGAGGCCGAGGGGGTCCGCTACACCTACGACGCCGAGGGCAACCTGATCAGCAAGGTCGCGCCCGACGGGGCGAGCTGGTCGTATCGATGGAGCGCGTCGGGGACGTTGATCGCGGTCGTCCGGCCCGACGGGGAGGTCGTGCGATTCGCGTACGACGCGCTCGGTCGCCGCGTGCTCAAGGAGTTCCGCGGCCGGAAGACGCGGTGGTTGTGGGACGGCGACGTGCCGCTGCACGAGTGGAGCTGCGACGCGGCGGCCGCGGATCCGGAGCCGGCGCGGGAGCCGGAGGCGCCGGAGGTCGAGCGCGCGGAGGCGCTGGCGCGCGTGGCGGCGCATCCGGCGAACGGGCCGCCGATCGAGGTGCTGACGTGGCTGTTCGAGCCGGAGAGCTTCACCCCGCTGGCGCGCCTGTCGTCGCGCGAGCGCGAGGGGGCGAGCATCGTCACCGACCACCTCGGGACGCCGGTGGTGATGCTCGACGCGGCGGGCGAGCCGGTGTGGTCGGCCGAGCTCGATCTGTTCGGGCAGGTCGCGCGGATCGACGGGGCGCCCGGGCTGTGCCCGTTCCGCTTCCCCGGGCAATACGAGGACGAGGAGACGGGGCTCCATTACAACCGGTTCCGCTATTACGACCCGGAGGCGGGTCTGTACATCGCGCAGGACCCGCTCGGGCTGGCCGCGGGCACGTGCATGTACGGGTACGTCCGCGATCCGTCGCGGGCGACGGACGTCCTCGGGCTCGAGGAGGACTGCGTCACGTTCTATCACAAGGCGGACAGCTGGCGCTCGGCGCGGGCGATCTTGCGGGGGATCGACCTCGATCGCGGCGGGCCGAACCTCGACTTCAATCCGCGGGGGCGCCGCGGGTTCTACGTGACGAACAGCCTGCGGCAGGCGAAGCAGTGGAAGACGCGCTCGAGCGCGATCGTGGTGTTCAAGGTGCCGCGCTCGGAGCTGGCGCGGCTGAAGGGCAAGGTGTTCACCCGGCCGTCGCGCGAGTGGGAGAAGTTCGTGCGGGCCGGCCGCGCGGGCCGGCTGCGCCACGACTTCGACTTCGTCGAGGGGCCGCTGCTGCTCAACCCGCGCCAGCCGTGGCGGCCGGCGTCGGCGCGCGGTCACCAGGTGGCGATCTTCAGCGACGAGGCGGCGCAGGTGTTCAGTGAGTGCGACGCGTGGATCCTGTGAGGGACCGGGCGCGGCGGGCCGCCGGGCCACGAGCCGCCGGGGCGCGGCGTCCGCGGGATCGCCGACGAGCATGTCCTTGCGGTCATCCACCCAGCGCTCCGGCGCGCGATCCGACCGCACCGGCACGCCGCGCGCCCGCCGGTCGTAATTGATCGCCTCCATCTTGGTGTTCGGCACCCGCACCCGCTCGAGCTCGACGTCGTCGCCAGCCCGCTTGCGCTCGCCACGGACGTCCCGTGGGCGGGCCACCCGGACGGCCCGCGGGCACGGTGGCGGTGGCGGGCCGTGCGGGTTCGGCAGCAATCATGCGGCCTTGCCGAGCGGAGGCGCGCCTTCATCCGCTGGGCTGGCCTGCCCCCCGGCCGCTGGCGTGAGCGGGCGTGAGCGACTCGCGCCCGAGCACGAGGCCGGGCTCGAGCTACGGGTCGCTACGCGACCACCTCGTCCCATCACTTCGTCAGCCCCTCGGCGCGCAGCATCGTCCCGGGAAGTGCTGCACGTTCTTCTTGCTGTGCGCACGGATCCGCTCGCGCTCGGCCGCGTCCCTTCCGGCGATCCAGGTCAAGGCGATAATCCCAGACGGCTCGGGGGTGCCCGAGGCCACGCGCATGGTCAGCCTCCAGGTCACGGCTGTACAATGACAGCGACACTGCTCTCCGGAGGCTCCGCACGCATGGCCCTGTTCCGCGCCGCTCTCGTCCTCGTCTTCGTCGCATGCGGCAGCGTCAAGGAGGCCAGGCCCGACGTGGACGGGGGGAGCAACCCTGCCGGGTGCTCGCCGGTGGCGGTTGCCGAGCAGCTCGACACGCCCTATGTCGTTCGAGGTGATGTCGCCAGCGACGCGATGACGCGCCTCGACATCTACCCACCCCCCTCGGACGCGATCTGCGGACGCCCGATCGTCGTCTGGGTGCACGGCGGCGCGTGGAGCGCTGGGGACAAGTCGAATCAGATGCGGGACAAGATCCCGTTCTTCCACGACCTCGGCGCCGTGGCGGTGAGCATCAATTATCGCCTCACGAGAAAGAACAATTCGGTCCAGCATCCCGATCACGTCGAAGACGTCGCCGCTGCGGTCGCATGGGTGCGTGAGCACGCCGTCGAGCTCGGCGGAGATCCCGACCGCATCGCGCTCCTGGGCCACTCCGCAGGCGCGCACCTGACCGCGCTCGTCGTGACGAACGGGCGCTTCCTTGCCGCGCACGGCCTCTCTGCGGTCGATGTCGCGTGCGTCGGCTCCTACGACTCGGAGTACACCGTATCGGAGATCGTGGCGCGCGATCCGATCTACGCGTCCGTGTTCACCGACGATCCTTCCGTATGGGAGGACGCGTCGCCGAGCGCCCACGTTCGTGCCGGCTCGCCGCCGTTCCAGCTCGCGTGCCGTGGGTCCAACGGACGCGTCGCCCAGTGCGAGGCCTTCGCCGGGAGCCTTCGCGCCGCGGGGGGGCAGGCATCGGTGATCGATGCATCGTCTCTCTCGCACGAGGAGGTCAACTCGGCGATCGGCAGGGCCTCGGACAAGATCATGACCCCGAAGGTTCGTGAGTTTCTCGCACAGTGCTTCCGGTGACGCGGTTGACGCCCCGGCGTTCGTGACTCCCCGACGGCGCGGCCGCCGCCCGGGAGGGCGCACCACTGGGTCGTGCGAGACCGCGCTGCCGGCCGTCACGCCACGTCGGCGGCTAGGTCGTCGGAGGGATGCCACGCACGAGCCCCGCTGCGCCCCGCAGGCGCGCGCATCGTCTATACTCGCGGCGTGGATCGGTCGGCCTATGTCTCGCTCCTGAAGTGCCAGCTCGTGCTGAGCTTCGCGGCCCGGGAGGGGCTGAGGACCGAGCGGCTGTACCGGCTCGTCGACCTCGACCCGGGGACCGAGGCGCCGCTGGAGGGGCGCATCGAGGTCGGGCGCTACTTCGCGCTCTGGGAGGCGGTGATGCGAGCGCGCCGCGACCCCGGAGCGCCGGTGCGCGCGGGGACGAGCGCGCTCGAGTCACACGGCCTGATCGGCTTCACGGTGATGACGAGCGCGACGATCGGCGACGCCCTCGATCGCGGGCTGCGCCTGCAGCCGCTGTGGACGAACCGCGGCTACTGGGAGCGCGAGGACCGATCCGACGCACTCTGCCTCCGCTGGCGCCCTTGGAGCCGCACCGGCGCCGAGCTGGGCGAGCGCTGCGCGTGCGAGTATGCGTCGGCGCAAATGCTGTCGGGGCTGCGCCAGCTCGTCGACCGGGCGATCGGGCCGACCCGTGCGCGGTTCGGGCACCGGGCCCCCGAGGACCTGCGGGCGCACCAGGAGACGTTCGGCGCGCAGGCCCTGCAATTCGACGCCGGGACGTACGAGCTCGAGTTCTCGCCGGAGATCGCGGCGTACCCGGTGCGGCTGGCCAATCGCGCGCTCGTCGCATATCTCGAGTCGCAATGTGACGAGCTCCTCCGGCGCAGCCGGGCCGACCCGCCATGGGTGATGCGCGCACGCACGGTCCTCGTTGACCTCCTCCGCCACGGCCAACCGACGCTCGAAAGCGCGGCGCAACGGCTGGGAGTGAGCGAGCGGACGCTGCATCGCGTGTTGTCCGCCGAGGGGGCGAGCTTCACCCGGCTCCTCGACACCACGCGGGCGGAGCTCGCCGTCCAGTACCTCCGGGACGGCCGCTTCTCGGTCGAGCAGGTCGCCGAGCTGGTCGGCTTTCGCAGCGTGAGCGCTTTCCACCGGGCGTTCAAGCGCTGGACAGGCGCCTCCCCCGGGCGCTTCGGCGCGAAGTCGCCGACGCCGTGAGCGCCGGGCGCCAGCGCGCCCCGCCGGCGACGATTGGCGACCGCGGGCACGACGTTGGCGGCGGAGAGCGTGGCCGCGGCAATGCCCGGGCCCGATACTTCGGGGCATGGCGAGTCGAAGCAAATGGAGGGTGGGGATCGTAGCGACCATGAGCGCCGCGCTCGCGTGCGGCGCGTGTGCTCCCGCGAGCGGCGGTGAAACCGCGACCGCCGCCACGGACTCGCCCACGACCGGCTCCGCCGCCGCGACCGGCTCCGCCGCCACGACCGGCTCCGCCGCCACGACCGACACCGGCGAGCCGGGCGCGGTCCCGCGATTCGAGCCCGGGCCGTGCCCCCAGCCGATCGCGTCGGGGCTGCTCGAGGGCGACAACCTCGAGTGCGGCGCCCTGATCGTCCACGCCGATCGCACGGCGATGGATCAGGAGATCGCGCTAGCCGTCACCATCGTCCGCGGGACGGACGCGCCGGCGCCCGACCCGATCGTGCACCTGCTCGGCGGCCCTGGCGCGAGCACGCAGAGCCTGCAGTCGGTCCTCGGTGGACCGTTCGGCCTCGGAATGGCGGAGCAGACCGGGCGCGACTTCATCGTCTTCGATCAGCGCGGCACCGGCGCCTCGCAGCCGCTCCTCGCCTGCGACGACATGGAGGAGCCCGCCGCTTGCCTCGACCGCCTCGCCGGCGAGGGGATCGACCTCGCCGACTACAACACCGAGGCGAGCGCCGACGACGTCGAGGATCTGCGCCTCGCCCTCGGCTACCCGCAGCTCAACCTCTACGGGCAGTCGTACGGCACGGAGCTCGCGCAGGCGGTGCTCCGCCGCCACCCCGGGTCGGTGCGCAGCGTCGTGCTCGAGAGCACCTCCTCGGTCCCGTACGGCGTGTTCCGCACCAACTCGGGGCCGAGCCTGCAGTGGGCGCTCGGCCGCGTGTTCAGCGAGTGCGCCGCCGACCCCGCGTGCGCGGCGGCGTTCCCCGACCCGGTGGGCCAGCTCGACGGGGTGCTGCAGGCGCTCGCCGACGCCGACGTCGATCCGACGCCGGTCATCCAGGCGCTCTACTTCCTGACCAGCTTCGCCGACGGGACCTCGTACGTGCCGCTGTTCATCCAGGCGGCGGCGACCAACGACGCCGAGACGATCGCCGGGATCAGCACGATCATCGAGGAGAAGGCCGGGCTCTTGACGTTCGCCCTGATGGGCTTCAGCTCGCTGATGAGCGAGACCGTCACCTGCTATGATTATGGCCCGCTGTACACCCAGGCCAATTACGACGCGGCGCACGCCGGCATCTCGCCGGTGTTCGAGTCGGTCCTGTCGACCGACCCGCAGACCTCGAGCGCGCTGTGCGGGCTCTTGCCCGCGAGCTCGGTGTCCGCGGAGCACCTCCAGCCGGTCGCCAGCGCCGCGCCGACCCTGATGCTGGTCGGCACGCACGACAGCAACACGCCGGCCGAGCTCGCCGAGGCCGTCGCCGCCGACCTCTCCGACGTCCGCGTCGTCCTCATGCCCGGATGGGGGCACCTGATCCTGAGCATGCAGGATCCATGCGCACTGGCGACGGTCGCCGGGTTCATCCAGGACCCGCAGAGCCCCGCGCCGACGTGTGTCGACGCGCTGGCGACGGTGTTCCCGACGAGCCTGTGAGCGCTCCGCGGCGGACCGGCGGGACGTGGCCGCGCGAATGTCCCTTCGGGCAGGTCCGTTCGCCGCCGGACCGCGCCCTCGGCCTCTTCCTACCCGACCCCTTCTTGGCATTCCCGCTTCAAAGCACCCGCGCGGACCCGTCCGCGCGGATCCGCACGTACGTGCTCACGGCTCGCGCGTGCGGCCGGGGCGGAGCCCGTACTTGTCGAGCAGGCGCAGCATGTACACGCGATCGATCTCGGCGACGCGGGTCGCCCGGGTGATGTTGGCGTCGCATTGGCGCAGCAGCGACTCGAGGTACGCCCGCTCGAAGCGCTCGATCCACGCGGCCTTGGCGGTCTTGAACGGGATCGTCGGATCGACCGCGCCGGCCGTCGCGGCCTCGCCCGCGGGCCCCGGATCGGGCGCGAGCTCGCCGAGCAGCACGGCGCGCTCGACGGTGTTGCGCAGCTCGCGGACGTTGCCCGGCCACGCCTGGGCCTGCAGGCGCGCGAGCGTCTCGGGGTCGAGCCGCACCTGCGCGCCCGGCTCGCCGCGCTCCTCGAGCATCGCCGCGACGTACAGCGGGATGTCCTCGGGGTGCTCGTGCAGCGCGGGCATGTGCACGTGCACGACGGCGAGTCGGAAGTAGAGGTCGGCGCGGAAGCTGCCGCGGTTGACCTCGCGGCGGAGGTCGCGGTTGGTGGCGGCGATCACCCGCACGTCGACGGAGCGCGGGCGGTCGGAGCCGAGCGGCTGGACCTGGCGCCGCTCGAGCACGCCGAGCAGGCGGGTCTGCAGGTCGAGCGGGAGCTCGCCGAGCTCGTCGAGCAGCAGGGTGCCGCCGTCGGCGGCGACGAACGCCCCGTCGCGCGGCTGGGTCGCGCCGGTGAAGGCCCCGCGCGCGTGGCCGTAGAGCTCGCTCTCGACGAGGTTGGCCGGCAGGCCGCCGCAGTCGACGACGACGAACGGGCGGTGCCGACGCGGGCTCGCCTCGTGGAGCGCCCGCGCGGCGACCTCCTTGCCGGTGCCCGACTCGCCGGTCAGCAGCACCGTCGCGTCGGTCGGGGCGACGCGCGCGAGCACCTCGAAGATCCGCCGCATCGCCGGGCTGCGCCCGCGCAGGCCGCCGAAGCGCTCGACGTCGACGAGCGGCAGATCGACCGCCCCCGTCGATGGTTGCAGGCGCAGCTGCGTGCCGCCGATCGTCACCCTCGTGTCGCGGTCGACGACGACCTCGCGCACCCGCACGTCGCCGATGAAGGTGCCGTTGCGCGAGTCGAGGTCGCACAGCGCGTAGCCGTCGGGCACCAGCCGGATCTCGAGGTGCTGGCGCGAGACCGTCGGATCGGCGAGCACGAGGTCGCAGCCGGGGTGCGTACCGACGACCACGCGCTCGCCGACGAACTCGCCCGCGCGCTTGCGATCCGGCACGACCCGTGCCAGCGCGACCGGCTCGCCGTTCGCTGCGCCCCCAAGCGCTGCCGCCCGGTCACCCTGGACTGTCGTCCATCCCCCTTGACTACAGTCCATCCCTCCGGCACGTGGGTCGGTTTCGCGTGCCCGCGGTGCTTGACGAGCCCGAGTTCGATGAGGCGATGGCTCACTTCGATCCAGAGGAGGGCGAGCCCGGCGAAGACCAACCCACGCTCCTGGGCGCGCATGCCCCCGAGGATTTGCAGGCGACGCGGCAGCGCTCAGCGGAAGGCGGCGGCGTTGCGGACCAGGTACGCCGCGAACCGCCCGTGCTCCTCGGAGCCGCAGGTGGCGCTTCTCCTTCGAGAAGCCCTGGGGCGTGGAGCTCCGTCGCATGCCGGCGGCGACGTGCGACGCCCCAGCGCGCGGACCTTTGCGTCGCAGGGGGCCTTACTTGTCGGAAATGGCGCCGTCGCAGCCCGAGGTCTGGTTGCAGTCGTTGCCGAACAGGCCCGTGCGCCCGCAGAACCCGTGCCCGCTCGGCGAGCCGCCGCGCCGGCACTCGTTGGCGTGGACGTCGACACGGACGCATTCGCAGCGGGCCCAGAATCGCTCGGCACTGATCAGATCGCCCTTGTGATAGGAGACGATCCACGCCGCGCTCGCCGGGAGCGCGTCGCCGGAGACGACCTGCGCGTTGCCGCCGATGTCGACGACCTCGACCGCGTCGCCGATGACCGCGAGGTCGGTCGTCAGATAAGCCGGCGGGGCGCCGTCCCACCCGCCGTTGCCGAAGTAGTCGGCGTCCATCGTCGGCACGAAGATCATGGGCAGGACGAGCTGGTCGTTGTGCTCGAAGCCATCGACCAGCGCGGCGGCGTGGGCCGCGTCCGCGTCGGTCCCGCCGCGGGCGAGCACGCCCTGAGCTAGCAGCCCGTCGAGATCGTGGCCGAGGTCCGCGGCCTCAATTGCGAGTTGCGCGAACGAGACCTCGAAATCGCCGCCGTTCGCGGCGTTCGCGGCCGCGAGGTCGTGGACGCGCTGGGCGAGCTGCGGCTCGACGGCGACGCCGACCAGCCCGTCTCGGAGCAGCGCGAGGTCGGCCGCGAGTGTGTCGCCGCGGGTGCTCGTCGTGACGGTGATGTCGACGCCCGGTGCGGCGGCAGCTGGCCGCACGTCCGCGGCCGCGCCCCCGAGCCCGTCGTCGCACGCGAGGCCGAGTTGGACGAGCGTCGCCGTGAGGAGGGGCAGGGAGAAGAGGGAGCCGGGGCGCCGGGGCAGAGGGTTCTCGTGGACGGTCATGCCGGGCGTCAGAGCAAGCGCTGTGCGCCCGGCTCGTCGTGGCAAAGTGCAGTGTTCTCCAGAGGTTGTCGCCAAGCCCCCGGCGGCGCTGTCCCGGGCGATCGTCGCGTCTCCGCGACGATCGACCCGGCGTGACGAACGTGCGTGGCGCGATCGCTCGCGGGCGCGACCCACCCGAGACGGCCGCGATACTCGTGCCACCTACGCCCGGTGTGAGGCGTTGGTCCACCTCACGAGTGAACGTGCAGCCAGTTCCTCGCCTTCTCGGCGACCGCATCACCATCGAATTCACGGTACACCGCCTCGGCGAGCATCGCGTCGGGACCATGGTGGGCCGCAGGCGCCCGCTGCGATCTTGCCACGAATGTCGTCCTGCGACTTCCCGGCGGCGACGTCACGGACGACATCGGTCTTTCGTGGGCAGATCGATCAGAACCACATCGGCGGCGCCGCCGGGCGCGGAGTTGCACTGGCACATCGACATCGCCGTCGTCACCGATGCCGATGTTCTTCATGGTCGTCGCCTGACGGCGGGCCCACGCGGCTCCATCAGGCCGCCCGCTTGGCGACAGGTGACCCATGCGCCTCACCGCCGCTTGCGCTTCGGCGGCGGCGACGGCTCCTCGCCGCGCAGCGTCGCCGCGGGGACCGACGCGGCGCGGCACCACGGCGCTCGGTCCGGCGAGACGTCGGTGCCGACGAGCACGCGGGGCACCGGCGCGACCTCGCTGCGGTGCGAGACCATCCACCCGTTGCGGAACAGATCGCAGCAGAGGTGCAGGATGTCGCCGTCCTCGCGGAACCACATCGGCGGCACCACCGGCTGCAGCGCACCCACCACCACGTCGACGCCGACGAAGTCCTCCGGGTCGAAGAACACCGCGCCGGCGAAGTGGACCGGCCCGAGCGCCTCGGCCGACAGCACGTGGATCTTGTCGCCGCGGACGACGAAGCGCGCGGGGTCGAGGAACACCTCCTTGCCGACCATCAGGATCGGCGCGCCGTAGATCCGCCGCATCGCCCACCGCCGGGCGCGCGTGTACACCTCGAGCACCTTTGGGTTGCGGGTCGCGTCCCAGTCGTCCGGGAAGGTGTGGTCGAAGTCCGGCGAGCTGGGGAACTCCATGCGATCCTGCGGCTCCTCGGGCTCGGGGAACAGCGTCGCCGGGTCGAGCTGACCGAACACCGGCTCGCCCGGCGGCGTCTGCCCGCGCAGCAGCGCGGCGATCCACGCCCGCCCGTCGCCGCGCCCGGGGTGGACCGTCGCGTCGCACAGCTTGCGGAACGGCTCGCCGCCGACGTGGGCGTTGAGCAGGTCGAGCAGCGCCAGCGCGGCGCAGTCGATCGGCTCGAGCGCCCCGCGGTGGAACCAATAATCGTGGCCGTCGGTCACGAAGTGCGCGCCGCGGAATCGCTTGTGCACGTACGGCCCGTCGACCTCGCGCCCCGACGCCCCGCGCCAGTGGGCCGCCGCCGCGCGGTCGTAGGCGCGGCGGGCCTCCGCCGCGAGCTCCGGCGCGAACACGCTCTCGCTGTCGAGGTAGCAGGCCCGGCTGAACAGCGCCCCGACCGCGGGCGCCCGCGCGAGCGTCGGATCCTCGTACACGAGCTCGGTCCGCAGGAACACCTTCGGCCCGTCGTCGTACGGCCGACCCTCGTGCGCCAGCGACTGATCGAACAGCACGACGGTGCCGGCCTCGATCTCCTGCAGCTGCGCCCCGTTGGCGAACCGCAGCGGCGCCTCGCCGCGTCCGGGCGTCAGGTACAGCAGCAACGTGACCTTCGAGACATGTCGCCGCGCCGCGTGGTGATACGGCGCGTCGAGGTGCTCCGCGAACGGCGCGTCGCCGGGCTCGAAGCGGTTGCAGCGGAACACCGGGTTGACGTGCGCGAACCCGCGGCGCATCGCCGCCGGCAGCGCCTCGACCAACGCGCCGTCGAGCGCCGCCGCCAGCGCTGCGCTGTGGAAGATGAAGCGCGCCCCCCCGCGCGAGGCGTCGCGCGGCAGCGCGTACAGGCCGAGCCCGTCGAGCTGCGCCAGCCGGTCGGCGAGCTGCGGCGAGACCTCGAGCTGCGCGCGGTGGACCCCTTCGCCGATCCGCCGCAGCTCGCGCAGGCGGGCGCGCGGCGCCGCGGGATCGTCGAACAGCCGGTCGAGCCCGACGATGTTCTCGAAGTCGTGATACCCGAGCTCCGCCGGATCGACGAACGCGGCCGCGAGCTCCGGCAGCCCGGCGCACGGCCGCGCGAACGATCCGCGCACGCCCGCGTCGATCAGCCCCGCCTCGACGAAGCGCAGCAGCTTGTGGCGGCGGGTCGGGAAGCACGACAGACCGAGCCCCCGCACCCGCGCGCACGGGGTCGCGTCGAGCGCGTCGGCCCCCGCGAGCAGCTCGCGGCGGGCCTCCTCGAGCGCCGCGCCGCGGAGGCCGCGTGGGTCATACGGCGCGCGCAGCACGGCGAAGAACAGATCGCGGAGGTGGAGGCCGGTGTCGTGCATCACGGACGGGTCTGGGCGCGCCAGAGGCGGACGAGATCGCGCGGCAGCGTCGTCGACGAGGCCAGCGCGCGCACGCCGGCCGCCTCGATCTCGCCGGCGTGGAGGCGCAGCGCCGTCACGGCGCCGAGGTGCGGCGAAGCGGACAGCGCCGCGGCGCCGGCCTCCCCGATCGCGTTGTGACGGAGGTCGAGCTCCTCGACCCCGGTGAGCACCGGCGAGGCCGCCAGCGCCGCGACGCCGCGCCCCGTGAATCGGTTGTGCTGCAGATGCAACGCCCGCACCCCGAACAGCGCCGTGCAGTCGGCGAGCCAGGCGAGGCCCTCGTCGGTGACCCCGGCGTGGCGCAGATCGAGGACCTCGAGGTTCAGCGCCGGCTGCCGCGCGAGCGCCCGCAGCACGCGGTTGCCTCGCCCGTGGTAGGCGGCCCGCAGCACGCGCAGCCGGGCGAACGAGGCCTCCTCGAGCACGTCGAGGCCGCGCGCCGGCGCCGTATCGTGGAACACCAGGCGGAGCTCGCGGAGCAGCCGCGCCCTCCGATCGTCCAGCAGCCGCGCGACCCCGCGCGCGTCGCTGCGGTTACCGATGCGGATCGTCGCCGCGATGGCGAAGCCGTGGCGGAACACGCAGTCGTCGGTCCACACCGCCGACGGCGTCCAGCGGGGGTGCTCCCTGGCGAGCTGCGCGGTCAGCCACTCGCGCTCGAGCGGGGTCTCGGCGTACGCCGCGAGCGCGATCCACTCTGCGCGTGGATCGTCCTGCACGCGCAGCCACGGCACGTAGGCCTGCCACGCGGACGCGTCGTCCGGGTTCGCCAGGATCCGGGCCTCGACCGCCGCGGCGGAGCTGGGCATGACCGGCCCAGGGTACGCGCCCGCGGCCCGCCCCGCCACCACGCGCAGCCGCGCCGCACGAACGCGGCGTGCGGGTTGTCCGAAGGGCCAGGGCCAACCAGATCGAGATCGAGGGCGGAGACGAGCCGGTCACGGACTTCGGCGGACGACTGCACGCGAGGACATCACCCGAGGAGCCGGCATGCGCGATGCGTCGCGGGACTCGCGGAGAGCGAGCGACAACGAGCGGGAACGGGCCCTGTTCACGCGACTCGCGGGAGATTGGGGGCGGAGCGTCGAGCTCCCGGAACGTCTGCTCGAGGCCGGGGGCGAGGGGAAGATCCAGGAGCTGCGGGCCAACAACTACAACGTGGTCGCGGTCGCTGTAGGCCGGCGCGCGAGCGCGTGAGCACCGGGCTCGACCCCCCCTGTCCCGAATGCGAACGAGAGCGCCGATTCGTCACCGGCCGTCTCGTTCCCGGGATCGACTATCCGACGGCGAGGCGGGACGAAGGCGTCTCCGGGAGACTGACCTTATAGGTCGAGATCAAGCTTGAGGCGTGGAGGATGGACCCAGTGGATCAAGTATCTACCCCGGATCACCGCATCTGGGTTATCTCTTGCGAAGTCGAAGAGATCCGTCTCCTTCGAGGCAGTGAACGCGAGCGGACCTGCGTGCTCCATCGTTCCGAACATCACGCCGCCGAGGGCGACGCGGCCGACGACCTGCCCCCAGCCGGGCTGACGCGATTGTCCGCGCGTGTCGGCGTATGGCGACAGGCTGCTGCTGGATTGGTGGCTGCCAGGCCAAAGGGCCGAGGCGGCCTGGCGGCGGCGGCTGGAGTGGCTGGCGCGGGCAGCAGCGCCGGCCTGATCCCGGCGGCCCGAGCGCTTGCGCGACCCCGGGTTTTCTGCGATCTTCGGCCGCGATGACGCCCGTCGGCTCGGTTCACTCCGTGTGCGCGATGGCGCTGGCCATGGCCCTGGGGGCGTCGTCGCGGCCCTACCTGGGCCCAGAGAGCGTCGAGTTGCCCGAGCGGGAGGTCGTCGAGATCGTGAGGCGCCTCGACGACCTCGACGCGACCCGCGAGCGGCCGCAGCAATTCGCGGTGCCGCTGCCGGTGAAGGGGTGGAGGCGCGCCGACAAGCAGCTCCGACAGTACCGCGGCATGCTCGCGTTCGGGATCACCTTCGCCGCGATCTGCGGCGCCGGGGCGGGGCTCGGGATCTATGCGCTCGCGTCGCCGGACCTCCCCTCGTATTACGGCGAAGACTTCCGCGACACCGTCGCCGCGGTCACGGGCTTGCTCTCGTGTACGGTCGGGGCGCTCTCCCTGGCGACCGTCGGCGCGGCGCGGCTGAAGAAGCGGCGCGGCCGCTGAGGTCCCACGCGACGTCCGAGCTCGAAGGTCACGCGGAAGCGGGTGGGGTCGTAGTGGTAGCGTTCTACGGTGATGTTCACGGGCTTTGCACCTTTCTGCGCGGCCGCGTGGATCTCTGTGGCGAAGTCGAGCACAGGTCCAACCCGCAGTGCAAGCGCTGGTGGCGGCGCTGGCGGCCACATGACGTACCATTCCTTCACGCTGGCGAATCGCTGGATCCCGCCGTGCTCAGCGAGCTCTTCGCCTGCTCACGAATGTCCAGCGCCGAAGCGATGGCGGAGGAACCACGCGGCGGCCTCGACGGGGCTCTCCCCCACCTGCGTCACGCGACGATTCAACTCGCGCATCGTCGCATCATCGATGGCGCCGGCGAGGCGACGCAGCGCCGCAATTACGTCCGGTCGCTCGCGTCGCAGACGTTCGCCGACGAGGATGACGGCGTCGTAGGGCGGCATGACGGACCGGTCGTCCTCGAGGACGGCGAGGTCGAGCGCCGCGATTCGTCCGTCCGTGGACAGGCCCGCCACGACATCGACCTGCCCGGACAGGACCGCGTCGTACATCAGCGAAGGATCGAGCGTGCGCTGCTCGGCGAAGCGCAGGCCGTAGGTGGCGACCAGCGCCGTCCATTCCGCGCGCTGGAAGATCTCGTAGTCGCCGCCGATCCGCAGGTGCGGCGTGTGCGAGGCCAGCTCGCTCAATCGTCGCACGGACAACCGCTCGGCCAGCGCGCGCGGCGTCGCCAGCACCCAGGTGTTCTCGAAGCCGAGGGCCGCGACGAGGTGCACCCCGCGCTCGGCCGCGAGGCCGCGCCCGACCTCGTCGAGCAGCGCGGCGCGCCCCGGTCGCGGCTCGCCCCGGCCGAGCACGGTCGTCCAGAGCGTGCCGGAATAGTCGACGTAGGCGTCGATCTGCCCGTGCTCGAGCGCGTCGAACGCGACCGTCGAGCCAAGCGAGTCGAGCGTCCGCACCGCGCGGCCCGTCTCCCGCGAGATCTGACCGGCGAGAACCTGGGCGAGGATCTGGCTCTCGGAGAACGTCTTGGCTCCGATCACGATCGGCGCCTCGTCGCGGGCCCCGAGCGCGCAAACCGCAGGGACCGCGCCGATCGCTCCGAGCCCCAGCAGCCCCGCGAGGCTCGCCATGGTGACACGCCGCCGCCGACCCGTGAGCCCGTGCGCGAGCCCGCGGAGCAGGCCGTCGAGCATCAATGCCAGCGCCGCGGACGCCACGCAGCCGATCAGCACGGCCTCGTAATTGCGCGTCTGCAGGCCCCCGAAGATGTAGCTGCCGAGGCTCTGCGCGCCGACCGGCGTCGCCAGTGTCGCGGCGCCGACGGTCCAGGTCGCGGCGATCCGGATCCCGGCGAGGATCACCGGCAGCGCGAGCGGCAGCTCGACCTGCAGCAACGACTCGCGCGGCGTCATCCCGACCCCGCGCGCGGCCTCCAGGACCGCGTGATCGACCCCGGCCAGCCCCGTGATCGTGTTGCGCAGCACCGGCAGCAGACTGTAGAGGAACAGGCCGAGCAGCGCCGGCAGCACGCCGATGCTCGTCAACCCGACCGCCGCCAGCGCAGGCACCATGAAGGCGAGCAGCGCCAGGCTCGGGATCGTCTGCAGCACGCTCGCAGCGGCGACCAGCGGACCTGCGAGTCGAGGCTGGCGCGCGGCGACGATCCCGAGCGGCACCGCGACCGCCACCCCGAGCGTCAATGCCGCGAGCGACAGCCCGAGGTGCGCGGCGATCGTCTCCGACAGGCGCGCGAGGGGCTCGTTCACGGCGCTCCTCGCTCGAGCAGCGCCTCGAGCAGCCTGGCCTGCCGGCGCGGCGCCGCGAACAGCTCGCGCACGGTCGCGTCCGCCGGCGCCTCGTGGAGCTCACGCGCCGTGCCGGCCTGCAGCAGCCGCCCGTCCTTCATCACCGCGATCCGGTCGCCGAGCCGCATCGCCTCGATCATGTCGTGCGTGACGAACACGACCGTCAATCGCAGCTCCCGTCGGATCCGCTCGAGGGATCCCTGCAGGCGCTCGCGGGTCAGCGGATCGAGCGCGCCGAACGGCTCGTCCATCAGCAGCACCGGCGGCGCGGCCGCGAGGGCCCGCGCGACCGCGACGCGCTGCGCCTGGCCGCCCGAGAGCGCGTCGGGGCGGCGCTCCGCGACCGCGTCCGCGTCGAGCTCGACCAGCGCGAGCAACTCGCGGACCCGGGCGCGCACGCGGGCCGCGTCCCAGCCGAGCAGCCGCGGCGTGACGCCGATGTTCTCGGCGACCGTCATGTGGGGAAACAGGCCGAGGCGCTGGAACACGTAGCCGATCCGGCGGCGAAGCAGCGGCCCCGATTGCCGCGCGACGTCCTCTCCGGCGACGAGGATCCGCCCCGCGCTCGGCTCGACGAGCCGATTGATCAGCTTGCACGTCGTCGTCTTCCCGGAGCCCGATCCCCCGATCAGCACCAGCGTCTCGCCCTCGGCGACCTCCAGCGACACGCGGTCGACCGCGAGGCGGTCGCCGAAGCGTCGGGTCGTGTCGATCAACCGGATCATGGACCTCCTTCACGCAGCGCGGACCACGCGGAAGCTCGTGAACGCGTAGGGATAGTCGCGCCGGTACCAGTTGCGGAAGCTCGGCCGCAGCAGCTTCCCGTAGGTCGCCCACGAGGCGCCGAACACGACGTCGTGCGCGTCGTCGAAGAAGTCCGATGAATAGCCCGGGTAGGTGCGCGCATAGGCGACGAAGCCCGGCAGCGGCGCGAACGGGGTGCAGGTCCACTCCCAGCCGTTCCCGAGCAGCTCCTCGACGCCCCACGCGCTCGCTCCGGCGGGGTGGCTGCCGACCGGGGTCGGGGTCCACCGCCCGAAGCCGAAGTTGCCGCGGTCCGCCGTCGGCGCCTGCTCGCCCCACGGGTAGGTCCGGACCTCGTCGCCCGGGCCACCGTACGCCGCGCGTCGCAGCTCGGCCTCGGTCGGCAGCCGGCCGCCGTGGGCCGCCGCGTACACGCGCGCCTGCGCGCCGCTGACCTGCACCGGCCAGCCTGCGGCCTGGGCGAACGGGACCGGCCCGAGCACGGTCTTGACGAACCGCGCGCCGTCGCGCTCGATCCAGCTCTGCGGTGTGAGCCGGCCGCGCTCGCTCGCCGAAACCGACGCGAGGAAGTCATGCCAGTCGCGGTTGCGCACCGGCAGGCTGTCGATCGAGAACGCCGGCACGTCGACCTCGAGCGCCCCGAGCTCGTTGTCCCACGCGAAATCGACACCCGCGAGCGCGACGCCCATGTGCACCCGCCCCGCGGCGATCGTGCGAGCTTCGGCGGCCCGCCCCTCCCCGTCGGCGCCCGCGAGCGCCTCCGCGGGCGCGGGCCGCGGCCGCTCGAGCTCCTGCAACATGTACATCAGCGTCTCGTGGTGCATGAGCTCGTGCTCGGCCACGAGATGCAGGAGCCGCCCCTGCTCGCACAGCACGTCGCCCGTCCGCTCGAGCACCGCGGGCACGCGCGCGAGGACCTCGCGGCGAGCCCGATCGCGGTAGGCGAGCACCTCGTCGAGCTCGGGCCAGCGCGCGATCGACACGCCGGCCGCGGCCGCCGCGTCGGGGGGATCGATGCCGCGCTCGAACAGCCGGTCGAACTCGGGGTGGAGGGGACCGGCCTCGAGCACGCGACTCACCTGATTCCACGCGAACGCCGGCAGGTGCCCGAGGTAGAACAGGAAGGGGTGCCGCAGGCCGATCGGCCGCGTGTGGAGGGCCCCCTCGGGCAGCCGCGCGAACAGGGCGTCGCTGCGCGCGAAGCAGCCCTGCAGCAGGGTCACGAATGCTTGCGGTTCGGCCGGTCTCGTGCGCATGTCTCTCACACAGGGGCCATCACGACGAGCCTGGCTCGTGATGACGGGTCGGGTCGATCCGTCGGTGCATCGGGACCCCGAGTATGCCAGGAACGCGCGGATTCGCTAGCCTCCGAGCAGCCCGAGCACGCGTGCGCGGCACGAGTCCGCGGCCGCGTGCATCTGCGCGAGCACGCCGTCCGCGACGCATCCCGGAAGGTGCGCCGCGTCGGCGTCCACGCCGGCGAAGCGCGCGAGGGCGCCGCGCACGTCGAGCGGCGGGAGGCGCGACGCGAGGGCCCGGCCCGCGGGTCCGAGCAGCCCGCGGGCCTCGCACAGCGCGAGGGCCAGGCGGCTCTCCTCGACCTGCCCGATGCACTCGAACGGCGTGTGCTCACCGAGCCCCACCATGTCGCGGAAGAACGCCTGATTCTCCGGGACCTCGAGCAGATCCTCGGCGAACGTCGCCTCGACCGGCTCGCGCGACAGGTGCGCGCGGCAGCCGAGCCACACGTACGCGCACTTCGGGCAGCGCCGGCACCACGGCTTGGCGACGTTGCACGAGTGCGTCGCCGCGAGCGCCGCCTCGTCGCGGCGGAGCAGCTCGAAGATCACGACGTCGTGGATCGGCATCAGCACGCTGAAGACCCCGATGTCGGCGACCAGCTCGGAGCGGACGTACGCGTCGAGCTGCCGCTCGGCGGCGACCGACTTGCCCCACTGGTGATTGACGTCCTCCCCGGTCGCGGACCACACGAGGTTCCCGCGGTTGGCGCTCGCCTCGTGCCCGAGCACCGCGTACGGGTAGCCGTGGGCGAGCAAGTGCGGCAGCGCGGCGAAGATCGAGCTCGGCGTCTCGGCCGCGGTGACGGTGCGGACGCCGAGCTCCGCACCGAACAGCTCGAGCACCGGCGCGTCGAAGAAGTCGTCGAGCACGATCTGTCGGTCGCGCCGACGCGGCGAACAGCGGTCGAGCAGGCGGTCGAGCAGGCGGAACTGTGCCGCGGCCGGCCCGTAGACGCTCGACGCATACGCGAACGAGGCGAACGGGACGCCGGCGCGCTCGAGCAGCTTCATCGCCACCAGGCTGTCCTTGCCTCCGCCGCAGAACAGCAGCACCTCGTCGGCCGCGCGGTCGCGAGCGACCGGCGTCGCGCCTTCCGCCGCGGCCGCGCTGGCCCACCGCGGCGGCGGCTCGCGCGGAAGGTCGTTCTCGTAGCGCCACTGCGCCCACACGTGCTGGAACACGGTCGTCCACAGCCGCTCGAGCGCCGCCGTGTGATGGTGGGCGTATGGCCCGAGATCGAGCGTCCGCGGGCGGAGGCTGGCGATCTTGTTGAGCTCGAACAGGGCCGCGTGGACGAACAGCCGTTCGACGAACGGGCGGCCGAAGCGTCGCTCGAGGTCGACGAGGTCGGTGTCGGGGTACCAGTAGACCGTCGAGAACGCGAGCTCGTCGAGCGAGAAGCGCATCACGAGCTGGTGCGCGCTCCACGTGATCGAGGTGAGGGTGAGCCTCCGGTCCTGCATCAGTGCTTGAACACCGTGTCCATGAACTGGGACTTCCCGCCGCCCTCGCCGATCCGCAGCAGCCGGCGCTGCCACTCGGAGACCTGCTCGTAGGACAGGTATCGCGTGTCCGCGCAGGGCGTCCACAGGCCGCCGAAGATCTCCGGGTCCTCGAAGCGCAGCAGCCCCGAGTCGCGGAACTTGTGGCCCTGCGGCGTGCCCGGGATCGGCGAGATCGAGAACGGCGCGATCTGGAAGAAAAGGCCGGGGTTGATCGCCTTCAATTCGTCGTGCAGCTCGGTCACGCCCTCCTCGAGCCGCGCGAGCGTGCTGTCGTCGTCGTCCTCGAAGCCGATGATGCAGCCGTAGGTCAATGTCGGCACCCCCGCGCGCACGATCGCCTTCAGCAGCTCCCGGTGCTCCCGCCAAGGCAACAACTTGGCGTAATTCTCGCGGCCGTGGAGCGGGCGCTCGGCGGGGATGAACGCGTGATAACAGCCCGCGCGGCCGTCCCAGCCCCACAGCGCCCGGATCAGCTCCTCGTCCGGGGCGAGGTCGGTGCCCTCGCGGACCAGGCCGCGCCCCTGCGTCGCCTTGCGCAGCTCCAGCCCGTTGGCCCACAGGATCGCCAGCCCGAGCTCCCTCAGGCCTCGCATGATCTCGAGGACTTCATCCCGCCCGCCGTCCCACAGCAGGCGGGCGAGGAACTGGTCCGAGCTCCCGATCACCGAGCCCGCCCCGCCCGCGCGCTGAGCCGCGAGCCACCGGATCGCCACCTCGGGCGACATCGCCTTGTACCCGAGCCGATAGCTGGGGGTCTGGCAGAAGTCGCACTTTCGGTCGCAGCCGATGTCCGTAAACACAGAGCCGATCGGCACCAGATGATCGGGGAAGTACGCGCTCCAGTACTCGGAGCCGAGCGTCTGCCGCACGACCTCGGGCGACGGCAGCGCCCAGTCCTCCGGCGTCTGCGGCCGCACGCGGACCGCGACGGTCGTCCCGTCGCGGAACAGCACCCCGGACAGCGCGCCGCGCGGCGTTCGTCCGGTCAGCGCGTCGATCACCGCCCAGTTGGCCGCGCCGGACTTGTCGAGCACGATCGCGTCGGCGCCCGCCTCGAGGTACACGCGCGACTCGGCGATCGCGTCCGATCCGCCGACGATCACGGGGCGACCGGCCGACTTGAGGTGGCGGATCAGCATGCACGCGACGTTGCGGTGCTGCGAGAAGTTCGACGTCAGGCCCCAGACGTCGCACTCCGCGGGCGGCACGCTGCCGAGCTTGACGCCCATGCTGACCTTGGTCAGCTTGACGCCCTTCCACACGACCTCGCCGTAGGGCTCCTCGTCGTCGCCACGCTTCAGGTTGTAGAGGCGGACGTCGAAGCCGCCCGCCTCCAGGCTCGCCATCAGCACCTGCTTGCTGATCAGGGCCGAACCCTTGCGCACGCTCGCGCGGTTGCTCCCGAACGGGTCGAACAGCCCGATCTCCGGCAGCTCCACCAGTCCGACGCTCACACGACTGCTCGTCTGCATCTCCGCTGCTCCCTTCCGCCGAGAAGGACCCCGATCAAGCCCGGTCGCCCGGACCGGACGCCTTGAGGTGGATCTCCATCGGTACGGCCAGCCTCAGACCCGCCGCCTCGAAGCGCCGCAGGATCTCGAGGTTCATCTTCGACTTCGCGCGGCAGATCTTCTCGTACTCGTTGGGGATCGTCGCGCTCTCCTCGCGCCGCCAGCGCGGGATACCGTACCAGAACTCGATCTCGAAGTGGCCGTGGTCGATCTTGTCGAACATGATCCACGGCGTCTTGTCGATCTCCGGCAGCTCGCGGACGATGTCGGCGAGGATCTGCAGCGCCGACTGCACGTCCGCCGCCGAGCTGCGCGGGTCGAGCCGCAGCCGGGCCTCCTGGTAGTAGAGCTGCTGCGCGTCGATGTTGACGACGACGCTGTCGGTGAACATCTTGTTGGGGACCATCACCTCGCGGCCGTACCAGTTGCGCAGCAGCGTGTTGCGCAGGCCGATGTGCGTCACCCATCCATTGACCGCGCCGACCTCGACGCGGTCGCCGATCTTGAACGGGCGCTGCGTCAGCACCAGCAGGCCGCCGAACAGGTTGGCGACGGTGTCCTGCGAGGCGAGCGCGAGCGCCATGCCGCCGATCCCGAGTCCGGCGAGGATCGCCGAGACCTCGAAGCCGACGCTGTTGAGCGCGCTGGCCGAGCCGACGACCCACGTGACCACATTGACGATGATCCGCAGCACCACGAAGAGGTGCAGGTCGACCGAGCTGCCGGGCTTGCGCGCGTACGGCTCGAACACCCCTCGGTGGATCGCGTCGTAGGCCCGCGCGCATAGCCAGGTCAGCACGAGCACCGACAGGAAGGTCGTCGCGTTGGCGATCAGCACCTTGGCGCCGTCGGGCAGCAGCAGCGACTCGAGCGCCACGCGCGCCCCGAACAGGAGGACGATCGCCGTGACGGGCCCCTGAACGCCGGCCGCGATCACGCGGACGACGGCGATCGGCACGCGGCCGGCGAGGGCGGTCAACGCCGCGGCGACGATCCGGCCGGCGACGAACGAGGCGAGCAGGATCGCCGCGGTGATCAGCCACTTCTCGATGGAATTGCCCCAAAGAATCTGGTCTAGCACGATGGGCCCTCCTTGCGCATCAATGCGAGCGCGAACAGCTCGCTGGGATCGGTGTACCACCCGGTGATCGACAGCCCAGCCGCGGCCGCCGCGAGCGAGGCGCGCGTGAACTTGCAGCTCACCTCGGTCCGGATCTCGTCGCCACGGGCGAACTCGAGCCGGAGGTCGAGCGCCGGGACCTTGACCACCATCGGCCGCGTCGCCACGAGACGCATCTCGATCCAGGCGTTGCGCTCGTCGTAGAAGGCCCGATGCGCGAAGGCCTCGGGGTCGAAGTCGGCGCCGAAGCGCCTGTTGAGGCCGTGGAGCGAGCGCCGGTTGAACGCGGCCGTCACCCCGGCAGAGTCGTTGTAGGCGGCTTCCAGCCGCGCGCGGTCCTTGACCAGGTCGACCCCGATCAGCAGCGTGTCCGAGGCGGCCATCTGCGCCGCCAGCTCGCGGAAGAACCGGACCCGCTCGTCCGGATGGAGGTTGCCGACGGTGCCGCCGAAGAATACGACGAGGCGATCTCCGCCCGCGCCGAGGCGAGCGAGATCGCGGGTGAAGTCGCCGATGACGCCGCGGAACTCCACCTCGGGATAATCGGCTCCGAGCGCACGGATCGACGCGTCGATGAAGCACGCGTTGACATCGAACATCGTGCAACTGCCGGCCGTGCCGGTCGTCCGCCAGGCGTCGAGCAGGAGCCGGATCTTGCGCCCCGCGCCGCTGCCGAGCTCGACGATCCGCTCCGGGCGCGCCATGGCGACCACTTCGGCGGCGCAGCGCCCGAGGATGCCGAGTTCGGTGCGGGTCTGATAGTACTCGGGGAGTGTCGTGATCTCCTCGAAGAGGGCGCTACCGGTGTCGTCGTAAAGGTAGATCGGCGGGATCTCTGGTACGTCGCGCAGGAGCATCGCCCGCAAACGAGCGTAGTCCTCACCTTGAGACCCGCCGCTGGTACAGGTCCACTCGATCGCCTGCGCAGGAAGCTCGAACACAACCTTTGCAGGGTCGTCGCACCTGACGTCACGTACTCCATCCCTCGCTGATTCCATACAAGCTCCGATCAGTCGATCACGAATGAGCTATCACAAAGAGGCCCTGCGAGCGCTGGCCTATATCACGGATAACAACGTTCGTAAGGGCGATGTAAGAGCCCATCGAAGAGCCGCGGTCTCCGATCGCAAGCACTTCCGCCAGCGAAGACCCGGCCCTCTTCGGCACCATGCTCGGCGAACGCGTCGATGATCGAGCGGATCGGGCGGTCCGGGTAGAGTCTTGCGGGGATCTTCTCGCCCAGGGAGCGCTCGACGAGGGTCGCCGACCACGCGACGCCGGGCTCGGCGCGACGCGCCGCCCGACGGTGTATTCGGCGCGGTCGGGAGGCGGGATGTTCGTGGTCGGCGGCTGGACGCGGTACGAGCACGACGGGCCGGTCGCGTCGGCGCTGTCGTACAGCGCCGCCGCGGGCCTGACGTGGAGCCCGCTCGATGAATCGTTCACGCGGATCGACGACGTGGCGTACGGCGCCGGTCAGTTCGTCGCGGTCGGCGAGACGCAGTGCCTGCGCTCGCCCGACGGCGCGGCGTGGACCGATTGCGAGGTGCTCGGCGCGGTGTTCCTCGGGGTCGACGCGGTCGGGGAGGAGCTGGTGCTGATCGCGTCCGACGGGCTGCGGACCTCGAGCGACGGTCAGATCTGGTCAGATCCGATCGTGTCGCCCGTCGGCGCTCGCATCATCGCCACCGTCGACGGCAGCCACGACAAGACGCCGCCCCACGAGCTCGGCAAGCTCGTCTGGCCGCGGGTCGAGGAGCACCTGCGCCGCGCCGCGCAGGCCCGGCTCGGCGAGCTCGACGCGGCCCAGAGCGGCAACCGCCTCGCCTCGGGCGTCGTCCAGGCCTGGCGGGCGGCCGCCGAGGGCCGCGGCGCCCACCTGGTCGTCGACCAGGGCTATCACGCCCCGGGCGTGCTCGACGAGAGCGGCCTCGGGCTCACGCTCGTCGACGACGCGACCGCCCCGGGCGTCATCGACGACGTCGTCGACGAGCTGATCGAGCTGGTCCTCGCCAAGGGCGGCGAGGTCACCTTCGTCGACGGCGGACTCGACGCCCACCAGCACGTCGCCCTGATGCTGCGCTACTGACCGGAGCGGCGCCGCGCCGTGCGGCCTCACCCGGCCCATAGCGCGGCGGCCCGCGCGGCGAGCTGCCGGGCGTCGTCGGTCTGCTCCGCCAGGATCCCCGCGAGCGTCCGCCCCGCCTTCGCGTACGTGTGCGGCTTGCAATCGACCGGGTGCACCTGCGCCCACCGGAACTGCAGCCTGCCCGCGCACGCCAGTGCCTCCGCGCCCGCGCACGCACCTGCGAGGGTGACCTCCGCGAGCGGCGCCTCGAAGCGGTCGATCTCCCGTGCGCGGTCGATCGCGACCTGCACGTCGAGCCAGTCCGCCTCGCCCGGCTCGAGCATCGCCGCCAGGAACACGAAGTACGATCCTCCGGACGCCGTGTGCAGCGCGCTGCGCAACGCCGCGAACCGCCGGCTTGCGACCGGCGCCCCCGGACGCGCCGACCTGCGCCCGATCCAGGACCCGACGTCGATCGCCGTCCGGGCGGCCAGATCCCCGAGCACGTCCGGCCCTGCCCCGATCCACAACCTCCCGCGCGGGATCGTCACCTCGATGCGCTCGCTCATCCGGACCTGCCTCCCTCGCACTTTACCGCGGGGGCCGTGCGGCGTCGCGGCGCCCGCCGGCGACGCTCAGGACGCCGCGATCTCGTCCCACGTCACGGTGACGCCCGTTGCGATCGCGCCGGCGCGCTCACCCGGGGGATCCGGGGTGCTCGTGGCGCGCGGCCTGCTCGATCCGGCGCCGCAGTTGTTGCAGGGCCTCGAGGGTCTGTCGGGCGGCCGCGAATTGATCGGTGCTGCCCTGCATCGCGGCGCGCAGGGCCGACAGCATGCGCTCGAGCATGTCTGCCCAGTCGGGCGCGCCGTCGATCCCCTCGGCGGCGAGCACCAGCATGGTCTCGACGCCCGACAGGTCCCACGGGTGCGGAAGGCCGCGGCGCAGCAGCTCGGCGTCGTGGCGCTTCGCCGGCGCGAGGTCGGGCAGCTCGTGATCGCCGATCGGCCAGATCGCGGAGTAGTCGCCGAGCGGGGTGGTGGCGAACGGGCGCGACCCGCCGCACTCGTCGGGGCCATCGAGCACGGGGCCGGTGAGCAGCGGGGGGCCCGGCGGCGGGGCCTCGCGCGGCAGACGGCGCGGGACGTGCGAGCGCACGGCGAGCGCGTGATCGAGGATCGCGTTGGCGGCGTGGCGGCCCGACTCGTTGGCCGACTCCATGGTCGTCATGCGCGTGAACGTGCGCATGAACGTCCCGGCGAACACGAGGTTGCCGTGGTGTACCCAATAGCCGCCGCGCTCGGCCTGCCAGACGCCCGGCGGGATCGACTCGGGTACGCGCGGCTGCGCCTCGCCGGGGACGCTGGGCTCGCCGCCCGGCCGCCGGGACCAGTCGCCGACGATCGGGATCAAATAGGGGGAGCGATTGAAGTTACGCGCGCGATCGTCGGGGTCGGGGATCAGGTGCGTATCGACGTGGTACCAGGAGGGCGCGGGCAGCGCGCCGATCGAGCCGGCGAGCGTGGCGGAGACCTGGTGGAAGACCTCGGCGGCGACGACGTCGAGCGGGACCTCGGAGGCGGCGCGGGGCGGGCCGTCGCCACCGAGCGGGGCGGGCCGCGTCCAGGCGCCGATGTCGACGCTCAGCAGCGAGCGGTAGCCGTCGACGTCGGGCTCCGGGCGGGTGCTCCAGAATTGCTGCGAGCAGATCGCCGAGAGGCCCCAGGGGGCATCGAGCAGATAGAGGTGACCCCGGGCGACCTTGACGTCGGCGCGGGCGAAGAAGTACTGGACGCCCGTCAATGTCTGCAGGCGGTCCCACGGGGTCAGGCCGCAGGCGCGCCGCGGATCGCGGGCGTCGATCGGGGCGGTGTAGGGATCGCGGGGCGAGGGGTCGACGCGCGTCGTGAAGCCGCGCAGCTGGCCCGGCACGCCCGTCGGCGGCAGCGCGCGCGTGACCTCCTCGGCGGTGGCGACGTCGGTGGCGACGACGATGTAGTCGCTGCGCTCGTCGAGCCGCGGCGACTCGTCGGAGGGCCCGCGGATCCACGCGCGCACGCGGCCGTCGGCCTCGAGCGTCAGGCGCTCGAGGCGAGCCTGCTCGAAGCGGACGCCGAGGCGCACCAGCTGCTCGCGCCACGGCTGGAACCACGCGGTCGAGGTCGGACCGTCGAGCACGGCGTCGACGCGGTCGCGGTCGACGAGGCGGTTGAGGAACAATTGCACGTAGGTGTCGCCGTTGGTGTGGGCGTCGCCCCACTGCGCGTCGAAGGCGGCGAGCACCCGGGTCGAGAACAGCGTGTCGCGGGTGAACGCCTCGCTGTAGCCGTAGCGGCACAGCCGGGTGCGCGGGTCGTGGCCGCACAGGTACTGCCACCACGACAGGCCGGCGAGCTCCGCCGCGCGGCGCTCGTCGCTGGTGCACATGTAGCGCAGCACACGGACGAGGAATTGCGCGAGGTCGCGGCGGGTGTAGCCGAGCGCGCGGAGGCCGGCGAGCTCCTCGTGCAGCAGCGCCGGCGAGCGGGACGGCGTACGCCGGTGCATCAGCGGCGGACGATCGCGGCGCAGCATCGCCTGGACGGGCGTCGACACCAGGCGGTCGAGGACGGTGCGCCCGGTCGGGCGGCCGTCGCGGTCGCGCAGGGGGATCCGCCGCATGGTGTCGAAGACGTGGCGATAATACGAGGGGAAGAAGCGGAACCCGTGCTCGCCGGGAAGCACCGCCGCGTCGACGCCGACGAGCAGGGTGTCGGGCTCGAGGGCGGCGTCGGCGGCCGCGACGACGCGGGCGTCCTCGAGCCCCAGGGACTCGACGAGGTGACGGCGGATCGCCGCGGTGCGCCGCGCGGACAGCGCTTGCGCGGGGGCGGCGATCCGCAGGCGGTAGTCGGGGAATTCGCGGTTGACGGTGGCGACCAGCGAGGTGAGGCGGGCCTCGGCCGCGGCGTCGAGGGCGGACTCGCCGGGCGCGAACACGAGCTCGACGTCGGCGGCGACCGGCCGCGGGTCGAGCCGGCGCGGCATGGCCGGGAGATCAGCGGCACGTCGCACCCGCGGCGCCCGCCCGAACTGCGAGCGCGCGAGGCCGCCGACCGCGAGCCCGGGCCGGCCGTCGGCGTCGAGCGCCTGCTCGGGCTCGACGACGCGGACGCAGAAGCCGTGCTCCGCCAATTCATGGGCGGCGGTCAGCCCGGCGATGCCGGCGCCGTAGACGGTGACGAGGAGATCGGCGGGGCGGAGAGTTTGAGGCCAGTGGTTCATCGGTCAGGTCCTCCCAATCGACGCGGCGCGGGCTCGCAGTCGGGTGAGCAGCGCGGGGAAGGCGGTCGTGCGCACGCCGCCGCGCACGTAGCAGAGCAGCGCCTCGCGCAGCGCGTCGAGCTCGCCCGGCGGGGCGATGGCCGCGACCTCGCCGCACAGGACGGCCTCGGCGAGGGTGCGACGGGCGTCCAGCACCGCGAGGATCGCCGGGGTGGTGGCGGAGATCCGCGCGGTCGGCTCCGGCGCGGCTGCGGGACGCACGGAGATCGCGGCGCCGTCGCTGGTGATTGCGAGCACCTCGTCGTCGACCCGCAGCTCGACGCGGTGGGCCCGGAGCGCCGCGGCGAGGCGGGCGTGGTGCCGCGGCGCCTCGTCGGCCAGCGCCGCGAACGAGGCCGACAGCAGGGTGAAGATCGTGTCAGGCGCGCAGCAGCTCGACGACACAGCGTCCCTCCCCGGCCAGCGCGCGGCCGTCGACGGCGGCCGACATTCGGCAGCGGCCCGAAAATTCGTTCAGCGTGGTCGCGCCGTCGTCGTCGGCCTCGTTGGGGACGATGATCTGCGCGAGATCGCCGAGGGAGAAGCGCAGGTCGACGCCGGCGCCGCCGCGGGCCGCCTCGAGGACGATCGTCTCCGGGGCGTCGCAGTGCGTGCCGGGGCACAGCAGGGCCATCACGGCGGGCAACCGGAGGGCGCGCGACGGGCGGTGCAGGCCGTGGCCGGTGACGCGCACCTCGTCGTCGAGGAAGCGCAGCGGCGGGCCGCCCGGCAGCTCGACGAGCAGGCCGGAGGAGGTCGCGCGCCGGCGGTGGCGATCGGCGAGGCGCCAGAACACGGCCGACCACGGGCCCTCCGGGCAGCTGCCGCAAGCCCACGCCCACTCCCACACGAAGTCGTCGCCCCACAGGTAATGGCCCCAGTTGTGATCGTGGTAGGCGGGCGCGTCGCGCAGCTCGAGCGTGCGGCCGTCGACCGTGACGGCGCCGGTCGCGGTCAATCGTGGCACCAAGAACCAGGACAGCAGCGAGGCTGAGCCGAGGCGCTGGTTGGTGAACACGCACGGGTCGACGGCCGGGCGCAGCGCGAGGTCGGCCGCGATCGCCCCGCTGCGCAGCGCGGCCGCGACGTGGTAGCGCTCGCCGTCGAAGCGCAGGCGACTGGCGCCGAACGTCGCGTCCACGCCGCCCGCGGCGACGGCGACGTCGGCCGGGGCGAAGCGCTCGGCCTCGCCGCGCCAGCCGCGATCGTCGGCGACACGGGCGAGGACGATCAACCGCGCGACCTCGTCGGCGGCCGGACGCGGCGACCACATGTCGTCGGTGAGGTTGAAGTTGACGAGCAGCGAGAGCTCGTCGGTCTCGACCAGCACGTGGTGCCACTCCTTGAAGCCGCCCGGTCCGCCGAAGCGGCGCGGGGAGCGGCGGAGGTGATCGTGGCCGCGGATCGCCGCGGCCCGGGATTGACGATCGAGCATGTCCGAAGGTTCCTGTCAGCGAAGGAGCGTCCTGGGCGGGGGCGCGGGCGGGTCGGGTCGAGCCGGCGGAGGCGGCGGCGGAGCGCCGTCGAAGGTCGCCGCGGCGTAGCGACGCCAGCCGCGAGCCAGCGCCATCACGCCGAGCAGCGCGAGGGCGGGGGCGTCGAGCGTCGTCGACGCGGGGGCGATCGGCTCGCGCGCCGCGTCGCGCTCGAGCCGTCGCACGAGCGAGCGGAGCCCGAGGAGGACGAGCACGGCCGGCGAATCGGCGGCCAGCTCGTCGCGCATGCGGTGCAGCGCGCTCATCGGTCGTCCTCCGGGGCGCGGACCAGCGCGTGAAGCAGATCGAGGAGCGCCGACGGCACGACCGTCGCCGGCCGATCCTCGAGCACGTTGAGCGTCAGCTCGGACCACAGCTCGCGGAACCGCGGCAGCCAGCTCGAGCGTCGCAGGACCTCCCAGTCGCGCTGGCCCTCGGGGGTCTCCATGGCTCGTCTGCCCTCGTCGACGAGCGCGCGGAAGGCCGCCTGGGCCGCGACCGGGTGCTCGAGCAGGGCGCGCCGGAAGGCCGCGAACAGGGCGGGGTCGCCGCCCTGTTCGGTCGGCGAGAGACGTGCGCCCAGGTACCAGCGCACCAGCGCCGCGTGCGTACGGTGGACCTCCTCGTAGAGCAATCGCAGCACGTGCATGCGATCGTAGAGGGGGGCGGCGTCGGGCGCCGTCGTCAGGTCGACGCGCGCGTGCGCGAGCCGGGCGAAGAATTCGGTGAACATCGGCGTCTCCTCGGTCTGCAGGGTTTGGATGTGCGGGCCTCAGCGGGTCCGGAGCTGGACGAAGTCGACGAGCTCGCCGAGGACGTCGCGGTGCGTCGAGGGCGGGAGGAACGAGCAGCAGGCGACGAAGCGCTCGCGCGCCTGCTCGCCCCACGCGGCGGCGACGCGGCGGGCGTATTCGAGGCTGCCGTGGCGCCGGATCAATTGCAGCAGCTCGGCGACCTCGGCCTCGGTCTTGCAGGGGCGCGGCTTTCGCAGCACCTCGATCGCCCGGGCGCGCTCGTCGGGGGCCGCCGCGGCGAGCGCGTGCAGCAGCATCAGGGTGCGCTTGCCCTCCCACAGGTCGCCGGCGAACTCCTTGCCGTAGCCGCCGCGGTCCTGCAGCAGGTTGAGCACGTCGTCGTGGATCTGGAACGCGACCCCGAGCGCGCGCGCGAACTCCGTCAGCTCGGCGATCTGCTCCGGCGTCGCCCGGCCGGCGCAGACGGCCCCGATCCGGACGGGCGCGATGAAGGTGTAATGCGCGGTCTTCTTCTCGACCATGCGCACGTACTGCGATTCGTGAAGATCCCAGCGACCCTGGCGGATCCAGCCCAGCTCGAGCGCCTGGCCCTCGACGGTGACGACGGTCATGTCGGCGACGGCCCGCAGCACCGAGAGGGCCGGCCCGAGGCCGATCACGCCGATATTGTCGAGCAGCGGCCGCAGCGTCAGGGCGAACATGGCGTCGCCGACGTTGATGGCGATCGGGACCCCGTGCGCCTGGTGCAGCGTCGGCGCGCCGCGCCGCAGCTCCGAGCCATCCTCGATGTCGTCGTGGACGAGGAAGGCGTTATGATACAGCTCGAGCACCGCGGCCGAGGGGAGCACGGCGTCGAGCGGCCCGCCGAGAGCGCGGCAGGTGGCGATGCTGAGGAACGGCCGCAAGCCCTTGGCCTCGCGCAGCGGGTAGTCGAGGGCGAGGTCGTAGAGGTCGGCGTGCTCGTCGGGCTCGCTGCGTCGGGGCATGAACCCGCGGATCTCGCGGAGCACGAGCGCGCGGCAGTCGTCGATGTACGCGTCGAGCAGCATGGAGGCTGCCCGCAGAGTAGAGGCAGCGGCCGGATCAATTCATGGATTCTTCGCGCGCCGTAGCGCGCCGGCCCGGCGCGCGCGCCGAGGCCGGATGGGTCCCGTGCGTCCGCGCTCAGGCCCGCCGCTCGCGGATAGACGTTTTGAAGTGGGAATTCCGAGAAGGGGTTGGGTAGGAAGAGGCCGAGGGCGTCTGCGGAGGAGTGACCGAGGCACCACGGTCGCACGATCGGAGGCTCGCGGGCGAACGCGGGTGCGTGACGAACGGCACGAGTTCCTTGGAAGTCGCGTCCGGTCGGGTCACGGGGCCGCACGAGGTTGAGCGCGTCGCCTGGGCGGCGCGCGTCAGTGAAGGAGCAGGAGCTGTCCTGGCGGTGACGGGCGCGGCGGCGCGCGGGCGCCGTGGAGCACGCGCGCGACGGCGTCGGGGGTGTCGACGACCTCGAGGATGCGCATGCGGCCGCCGCACCTACGGCAGACGGTGACGTCGACGGCGAACACGCGGGCGAGGAGGCTGGCCCGGCCGATGCGGCGCGGGACTCGATGATCGTGCATGTAAGGTAGGGAGGCGGCAAGACCGAAGCGCGGGGCCGCGGACCCGTGGGTCGATCGCTGTATTGTAGGTAGGGAATTTTGAAAGGGAGGCGGAGGGGAAAGAAAGCCGAGGCTGGCGGTGAGAGGTGATCCCCCCGGCTTGCGGGCGCGGGCAGGCTGCGGAGCCACGGGCCCACGACCGCGGCCCCGTGGACGACCCGAGGCGCCAGGCAGTCGCCGGCCCTCCGGGCCGGCGCGACCTACCGTCGCCGCCGGCGCCGTCTCTTCTCGTGCGCCTGGGCCGTCCGGCCCGCCATGGTCGCGGTAGCGAGCTCGACCGTTGCGGCGCCTCCGTCAGCCGGCTCATCGGCGTCCTCTGCCTCCTGGTCGACCGGGGCGAGCGCAGGCCTGTCGTCGGAGGCGGGTCGCGGCGTCGCCGCAGTGACGAGATGGGCTTGACGGTGAGCGCGCTGAGGAAATGGGTCAGGCAAGACGAGATCAACCAGAATCCGGCACCACGAGGGCCGCTGACGACGGATGAGCGGGCCGAGCTCGCCAGGCTGCGCAAGGAGCTGAGGCGGGTCGAGATGGAGCGAGACTTCTTAAAAAAAGCGGCAGCCTTCTTCGCCAGGGAGACGTGACCACCTTCGAGGTGATCGCGGCGGAGGAGGCCCACTTTCCCGTCAGCATGATGTGCGAGGTCCGGTCTCGCGTAGCGGCTACTACGCGTGGAAGACACGAGAGCCGTCGGAGAGAGCGCGGGAGAATGCGGAGCTCGTCCAGGAGGTCGCGGAGATCCATGCCGCGAGCAGGAAGACCTACGGGAGCCCGAGGATCCGCCGGGAGCTGCGCGAGCGCGGCAGGAACGTCAGCCGCAAGCGGGTCGCCCGGCTGATGCGCCAGGAGGGCATACAGGGCCGCCGTCGGGCGAAATTCAAGAAGACCACCGACTCGAATCACAGGTTCCCCGTGGCCAACAACATCCTCGACCGCAACTTCACTGTCAGCAAGCCAGATCAGGCCTGGGTCGCGGATATCACGTACGTCTGGACCCTCGAGGGCTGGCTCTACCTGGCAGTGATCCTCGACCTCTTCTCGCGGCGCGTCGTCGGCTGGTCGATGGCCGACCACATGCGCACCGAGCTGGCCCTGGGCGCACCACAAGCCGCCCTGGGCCATCGTGAGCCGTCCCCTGAGGGGATGCTCTTCCACTCCGACCGGGGCTCCCAGTACGCCGCAGACGACCACCGGGAGGCCCTGCGCCAGCACGGGATCACGTGCAGCATGAGCCGGAAGGGCAATTGCTGGGACAACGCGGTCGCCGAGAGCTTCAACAGCACCCTCAAGACCGAACTCGTCCACCGCACGATCTTCCTCACGCGAGATGCTGCGAAGACGACTATTTCAGAATGGATCGAAGTATTCTATAATCGTCAACGTCGCCACTCGTCAATCGGTTACTCGACCCCGGTTGCCTACGAGGAGAGCTTCTACGCCCGTGAGGCGGAGATGTGCGCGGCATAAGAAAAGTGTCCACTTTTTCGGGGCAATCCCAGACGCCGACACGCCAGCCGACGAAGACGTCGCGCCACACGAGCGCGCCACCCCGCCGACGGCAACAGGCAGAAAAGCTCAGGCGCTCGAGAAGCGAAAGCGGCGGCGGCGACGGTAAGCCGTGCCGTAGCGACGACGAGGGGGGCGGCCGCGGCGCCGACACCGTCGCGGAGCCGTTCGGCACGCCGTCCCTCGACGGGGAGATCACCCGTCGTCGGCGGCGTCGATTTCTTTCCCGTCCTCCTGCCTTCTCAATTCCCTACCTTACAATACCGCGATCGATCCATGGTGCCGCGGCGCAGCGCTTCGACCTTGCCGCTCGCCGACCTCTTGTGCACGATGCTCTACGTCGATCGGATACGGGCCTCCTTCGTGAACATCCGACCGATCGGCAAGGGGGGCGAGCCTCGTTCACCTCGCCCGTGAGCGCCTGCAGTCATACGATCGGTATCCTCGACTCGCGCAGGTCTCCTCCGTGGCGCAAGTGCGTCGCCCCGGCCCATGATGCAGTGGGAGGCCGTCGCCTCCTCCTGATTCGGACCAACCATGGCACCCTCGTCCCGCATGGACAGCCCCACGCCCCAGACTCAGCGCAGCGATCGAGCGCGGCCCCCCGAGCTGCCAAAGTTCTGGACCCCGCACGGGGTGCCGGGGGCCCTCGTCGGCCAGACGCTCCTGGGGCGCTACGTCGTCGAAGCGCCGATCGGGCAGGGTGGCATGGCGCACGTGTTCCGCGGCCGCGACAAGAAGCTCCGCGGACCGGTGGCGATCAAGGTCCTCCGGCACCTCGACGCCGAGGCGAAGCGCAGATTCGCCGCCGAGGTCGAGCTCCTGTTCAACCTCGTGCACCCGAACGTCGTCCACGTACTCGACCGCGGCGACACGCCCGACGGCGCCCCGTTCACGGTCTTGGAGCACATCGCCGGCGAGGATCTCCACACCCGCCTCCTCAAGCACGGCCCGCTGCCCTGGCGCGACGCGGTGACGATCGGCATCCAGGTCGCCAGCGCCCTGACCGCCCTCCACGCGCTCGGGGGCGTCCACCGCGACCTCAAGCCCTCGAACTTGATGCTGACGAGCAAGCCCGGCAAGCCGCTGTTCGTCAAGCTGCTCGACTTCGGGTGCGCGCACCTCGGCGACGAGTTCCAGCGCGTGCAGGATGAAGTCTTCTCGCCACGCCCGCGCCGCCGGACCGACGTCGGCGACATCGTCGGCACGCCGGATTATTTACCCCCCGAGGCCGGCATGCGCGAGGCAGACGCCGGCTTCGACCTCTTCGCCCTCGGGGTCACGCTCTACCGCCTGTGCACCGGCCTTCTCCCGCGCGAGACCGGCCAGGCCCCGATCGACGAGGTCCATCCCGCCGGCGGAGCCCCGCCCGATCTCTCGCGCCTGATCTTCGCGGCGATGGCCTCCGATCCGGACGAACGACTGCCGTCCGCCGATCACGTCCGCCGCGGCCTCAAGGCGATCCGCGCCGCGCACCCCGAGCAGTCACGCGCACATCACCTGTTCGCCGGCTTGTACGATCGCCAGGGCTTCCTCGGCGTCGGCGCGAGCGCGACGGCGTTTCGCGCCTACGATCGCTTCGGCGAGCGCGAGCTGGCGATCAAGGTCCTGCGCAAGGACAAGCCCGACCCCGACGACGAGCTCCGCTTCGAGCGCGCCGCCAAGATCCTCGCGCACCTCGATCACCCGAACATCCCGACCTTCTACCACGCCGGCCTCGCCGACGGTCAGCGCTTCGTCGCCACGCAGCTGTGCACCGGCGAGCCGGCGACGAAGTACACGCGACCCGGCTCCCACCTGCGCGCGCTAGACGTCGCCCAGCTCGGCCTGCAGCTCGCGAGCGCCCTCGAGGCCGTCCACGCCGCGGGCGTCCTCTACCGCGACCTCTACCCCGGCAACGTCCTCGTCGACCTCGGCCGCACGCCCAAGGCCTGGCTCTTCGACTTCGACCACGCCCTCGTCTCACCGGACTTTTGGGACAGCCTGCCGCAGCGCTGGGCCACGCCGCCCGAGCGCAGGCGCCAGCCCGCGCGCGAGAAGCCGCTGACGACCGTCGACTACGCCGCGCCCGAGGTCCGTGCCGGCCAGCCCTACACCCCCGCGAGCGATGTGTGGGCCCTCGGCCTGCTGCTCTACCGGCTGCTGACGGGGCGTCGGCCGTTCGCGCCGGAGGGCGGCGAGGCGCAGCCGGCGAGCAAGCTGTGCCGCTGCCCCGACGCGCTCGACGGGGCGCTCCTCGACATGCTCAGCCCCGATCCCAAGGAGCGGGCGAGCCTCGCGCAAGTCCGCGAACTCCTCGAGGCGGCGCTCGCCCAGCTCGACGCCGAGGAGACCCCGCGGAGCAAGCCCCCGACCTCCGCCGAGGCGCACACCCCTGCGGAGCCGCTCCCTGCGACCGCCGCGCCCGTCGACGCACCAGCCGTGTCGGCGGCGCCGGCATCCACCTCGTCGACCGAGGTCCCCGCCGCATCGGAGGCGACCTCGACGATGGGCCCGTCGACCACACCAGTCCCCGACGCGCCGTCGCAGCCGGCGGCGAGGTGATGGTCGAGCTCCGCGCCGACGCCGGCGCCTCGAGCTTCTCCTCGATCGTCGTGATGACCGACGACCCGGCGATCGACCGTTGCTTCCGCGACGTTCTCACTCCGCTCCGCTTCGCGCCCTCGTCGTCGCCTGCTACACGTGTCCCCGGGTTCCGGCCATGACCGCACTCTTCGCCCTCTTCGCCGCCCTCACCACCGCGCTCGCCCCCCCGCCGCCCTCGGCCGCCTGCGCCCCGAGCGACCTCCGCTGCCTCGGCGAGGCCCACGTGCAGGAGGCCCGGCAGGCCGAGCCAGGCGCCCGCACGCAGCACCTCGCCGCCGCGAGCTCGGCGTACATCGGCCTGTTCCGAGAGACAGGCGACTCGCGCCACCTCTGCACCGCCGAGACGCTCGCCGTGCAAGGCCTCGCACTCGGCTCCCTGAGCGCCGTGCTGACGCGGTACCGCGACGAGGCGCGCGCCGAGCTTTCACGCCTACAAGCCGTCTGCCCGCCGGCATCGTCCCCACGCTCGGGCACCCCCATGCGCCCGAAGGCCCCGACGACCGCACGCACCCGGCCCCGGCCCACCGCGCCGCTGAGTCCGGACAACCCGACCACCAGCGAGACCGCGGACGCACCCGTCGTCCCACCGACCACTCTCGAGCCCACGCCGCCGGCCGCGAGGTCCACCGCCATCAGCCCGCCCCGACCGTCCGCCCTGCTCCTCGCCGATGCACCGACCCCGCAGCCCGATCCGCTGCTCCCGGTGCGGGCACAGCCCCGCAACCGCTCACGCCCCGGCCTCGGCCTCCTGGTCGCCGGTGGCCTGTCCTTCGGAGCAGCCCTCGCCCTCGGCGGCATCGCGGGCCACGCCGCGACCCGCCGCAACGACCTCGTGAGGACCGGCGACGCGCTCCACCATGAGGCGACGGCCCAGGGTTACACCGATCCCACCACTGCGGGAGCCTGGCCGGAGATGGAGGCTGCCGCGCAACGCTGGCACCGCGCGCTGCTCGGCACGGCGATCGCCGGCGGCCTCCTCGGCGCCGTCTCGATCGCGCTGCTGACCGCCGGCGCCCACCGGCGACACAGCGTTCGCAACGTCGCGGCTCGTCCGAGTCTCGGCGGCGTCTTGTTCCTCGCGCGATTCTGAGCTACCCGTGGAGACCACGCCATGACGCTAAGCCCCCGCTTTCTGGCCCTGTGCGCGTTCGCGCTCCTGGCGTGCTCCGCTCCGGAGTTCGGCGAGCTGCCGCCCGTCTGCGACCCGCAGCTCGGCCCGTGCCCGCCCCCGGACCCGACCACGAGCACCACCGCCGACGAGCCGCCGACCGGCGGGATCCAGACGGTGACGGGCCCCACGACCACCTCGACCACCGGCGAGGCGAGCACAACCGGCGACGACCCCGGCACGACGACCGGCGAACCGCTCCTGTTGCCCGCGATCGTCGATCACCTGCTGGCCCCGAACCCGCTCACCGATCCTGGGACGATCCAGCTCGACGTCACCACCGAGCACGCCACGGGCGTGCGCATGCAGGTCGACGACGGCGACACCGTCGAGCTCGCCAGCGGCCCCGACACCTTCACCGCCGAGCTTCCGATTTACACCGGCCTGTCCTCGGGGACACATCACATGACGCTCGTCGCCTGGCGCGACGACCTCGAGAGCGAGCCCGTCGTCGTCCCCTTCGAGGTCGCCCTCGACCCGCCGGGCGAGGGCTACGTCTGGGAGTCGGCCGACCTCCTCGGCGGGCAGGGCTCGGTCGCCGCCCTCGCCGCGCTGCCGACGGCGAACGACGGCCACGTCCTCGTCGAGTGGGGCACCTACTACCCGGGCGGCCAGGCCCGCTGCTACCTGCGCCGCCGCGACACCCTCGGCGCCTGGGGCCCGGGCGACGTCGTCGAGCTGCACCCTGGGGTCCACTGCGTCGCGCGCGACCTCGCGGTGACGCCCGGCGGCGAGCTCTACCTGCTCGCGTCGCGCACGACCAACAACGACGCCCGCTGGTGGCTCGGCCGGATCCCGACCTGGGAGACGGCCGCGACGCCGGAGAACCTTGCCACCGGCGGCCCGGGCGACGTCGGCCACGCCCTCGCCCTCGGCGCAGGCAAGGTCGCAGTCTGCGGCACCCGGCCGGTCGTGAACCCGAACGACAAGCTCGACGCCGCCGTGTGGGTGCTCGGTGAGCCGGTGCAGCTGTTCGACTACGATGCACCAGACTTCGATACGCATCATTTTGATGAGACCCTGCGCGACTGCGTCTTTGACGGGCCGACCCTCGTCGGTGTCGGCGACGCGTCTGGCGTTCACACAAAGGCGCCAAATGAACCCAAGCGTCGCAAACACCTGCAGGTCCGGCTCGACCTTGACGCCGACCTCGCCACGCCGCACGTCGGAGCCGAGATCGGCCTGGCGACGCAGAGTGTCGCCAACGCTGTCGCTCTCGACCGCGATGGACGGGTCGTGACCGTCGGCCACCTCTGCGGCGACACATGCAAACAGGACGCGTACCTGTGGGTGCACGCCCAAGACGGCAAGCTCGAGTGGTACACCGCGCTCGGCGCCGACTTCGCGGCCCCGCTTGCACTCGCCGCCAGCCCGGCGGGCTACCTCGTCCTCGGCGGCGCCCGGAAGAAGGGACCGGTGTGGTCGAGCTTTTGGCTGCGCGCGTACTTCCTGGGGGACTACGCGCCCGTGTGGACGTACGAGCGCGACGACGCCCCGGTGTTCCAGTACGCGACCGCCGTCGCCGTCGGCCCCGAGGGGCATGTCTACGGCGGCGGCGTCGGCGCGAACGGGTACCCCGCCGTCGCCTACGTCACCCCGTGAGCGTGCCGGACAGGCTCACCCGGGGATGAAGCTCGCGCACGCCTCGAGGATCAGGTCCGTCGCCGCCTCGAACCCGGGCCCGTAGTCGTTGTCCCAGGAGTACACGGCGGTGCGCAAGGGGAACTGATCCAGCAGCCCGCACAGCGGGTTGTCCCAGGGCGGGTTCTCGCAATACTCGAGGGTCACGCCGACCTGGAACAGGACGACTGCGTTGGAGTCGCCGCCCTTGGCGTCGAACACCGCCTGGGCCCAGGATGCCGGCGTCCCCTCGGAGTCCACGTCAGCCGTGTTCGTGATGACGGTGACGACGAGGAGCGCATCATCCCGCAAGAAACCTTCATTGCAGCCCCCGGGCTCCGTGAGCGCGGGGCTCACCGCCGCCGCAAGCGCCTGGCCAACATTGTAAGAGCCGCTCGCCCCGACCTGCGCGATGCATGTGAAGGTCTCCAGAAGATTCGGCTGCCCCTTGGCGAGGTAGCGCTTCCCGCCGGCGATCTCGCAAGGCTTGTTCGGCGCGAGCCAGCCGGCGTTGAACACGACCCCTGCGCCCCAGGTCTGGTCGCACGCGGACACCTTGCCGACCATCTCGCATGGGTAGTCGATCGCCTTGCACTGCTCCGTAAACGGGCCGGGGCACTCCGCGTTGCAGTTCATCCCGCCCCAGTACGGATCGCCCTTGGTGACGAGGATGTGGTAGTCGAAGTCGGCGAACTTCGTCTCGATCGTGGTGAAGAAGTCCGGGATCGCCGCGACGAGCCGATCGTGAATCGTCCCGTAGCCCTCGAGCTCCTGTCCCATCTGTCCGGCTCGTGAGATGACGAACAGGAAGTCAATCTTCCCCTTGCACCCCGCCGGCTGCGGATCGCCCCCGTCCGGCAGTTCGCCGACGTCGAGCCGCACCGTCGTGCTCCCCGAGCCCCCGGAGTCATCGACCGCGCCCGTCGAGCTCGCATCCGAACCGCCGCTCGTCTCCGCCGGGCTCCCGGTCGACGGAACCACCACCGACGTGATGCCGGTGGTGCTGCCATCCCCCGCAGGCTCGCCGCTGCGGGGCGCACAGGCGCCCGCGAGCAGGGGGAGACAGAGCTTGAGCCGCCTCATGCGCGATTTTATACCACGCCTCCGCAGCCCAGGCTACGCCCCGCTTGAGGCCACGCTCGCGGACTTGCGCTCAATCCTCCCGGTGACAGCGCCAAAAAGGCCCGGCACCATGCCACCGTGGGATTTCTTGAACAACTGCGTGCCGATCTCAACCGCGCGACGATGGAGCAGCAACGATCCCTGGTCGTCCAGCTCCTCCGGGCCCGCTTCGCCAACCTGACCTTCGACGACCTGCGGGCGCTGCTCGCCAGCCCGCTCGGCAAGGGCCTCGGGCCCGTCCGTGTCGCCGAGCTGGTGGCCGACCCCTCGTCCGCCAGCGCCGCCGGTAAACCCCCGCGGTCTTCCGCGACGAAGCCGAAGAAGAAGCCGGCCAAGGCGAAGAAGACCGCCGCGAAGTCCGCCTCGAAGAAGCGCAAGTCATCGACGAAGCGCGCGACCCCGGAGCTCCAGGCGGCCGTCCTCGCCGCGCTCCAGGCCGAGAAGGGCCCGATCAGCGGCCCCGCGCTGGCCGAGAAGGTGAAGGTCCATCGAACGACCATCCGCCTGGCGCTCCGCGAGCTCGTCCAGGCGGGGAGGGTGGCCGCCTCGGGTCCGCCGACACGCCTCACCTACAGCATCAAGGCGAGCGAGGCGCCGGCGTCCCCCGCGAACCCGCCGGCGCAGCGCAAGCGCACCAAGCAAAAAACCCCCACGACGAGCCCGCCCTCGGACTCGCTCCAGGGCGGCCAGGCCGGCTACGACGGGGCCGTGCTCGCCGTGATCCGCGCTGCCAAGACGGGCGTCGCCTCGTCGACCATTCAGTCGCTGGTCGGGGGCAGCATCGATCACGTGCGAGCCGCCCTCCATCGATTGATCGAGGCCGGCCAGATCGTCCGGACGGGCGAACGCAAGTTCACGAAGTACGAACTCCGCGGAACCCCCTGAGCGGCGACGGCGAGCCGGAGCACGCGGGGAGCGCGAACGGCACCCGCAACTCGTCCCCCCCAGAAGTGCGGCAGGCTGTCCGCACGAACCCTCGCGCGAAGTCGCCGCAGCCGGCGAATCCCTCCAGCTCGGCCCTCACGAACTCCGGCAGCGGGCCGTGGCCGCTCTCCTCCAGACGCTCGCGGAACCCGGCGAGATGTCGGCGCACCAGTACCGCGGCATCGCAGTCCCCGACGAACAGGATTGGTGAGGCGCCAGATTGAACGAGGTGGATCGGCATGTCTGCGGGCATGATGCCCGGCCGGGCCGCCGGATACCAGGTGGTGAGGCGACTCATCGAGCGCGACGGCGGCTTGGCCCGGCGTCACGCCACGTCTTGATGCTCGAAGAGCTTCTCGTCGCCGTGGGGCGCGAGCACGATCGTGCCACCGGGCACCTGGGCCTCGAAGCGTCCGAGGTCGCCCATGTCGACGCGGTGATCCTGGCGCAGGGCGCCGAGCAGGTGAGCCCGCGCGAAGGCCCGCCACCCGCCCGGTGCCGGTGCCCTCAGCGTCGAGCGAATAGACCTTTTGAAGTGGGAACTCCCAAAATGGGTTGGGTAGGAAGAAGATGAGGGCGCCTACAGAGCGGTGGTCGAGGTCGACCAGGGTGAACCGCGTCACCCACGGATCGTAGAAGCGTTGCGCGATCCATAACATGCCCTCGAAGACGCGTACCTGTCCGAGGAGTTGCGGCGAGTTCCAGGCTGACGTGAGCGGGACGCGCACAATCGCTCGGTATGCGCGGCTTGTCACCGCCGCCCGGGCGGCGTAGCCTGGCAAGCAGAACGAGACGCCGCGCGTGCGACCCGACGAAGACGACGATGCCCACGTGGAGCCGCAGCCGCGCGGCGGGGCGAGCTCGCTGCGCCACCTGCACGGGATGTGGTACGACACGGTCCGAGGGTCGCTGATGTGCATCGACGCGCGCGCCGATCCGCCGCGGACGGTGTACTGCTCGGGCGGTATGAACCGGGCCACCGGCGTGTATGAGCATTGGCGCTTCGACGGGCTGCAGTTCGTCTGGCGATTCCGCTGGTACAGCGGCGAGTTCACCGGCTACGTCGTGCTGCAGCCGGAGGGCCCCGACACGCTGGTCGGCGGCTGGTGGTACGAGCGCGACGTCCCGCCGGCGATGGTCGCGCGGCTGCCGTTCGTGCCGGGGGTGAACCCGTGCCGCTGGGTGCGGCACAGGGAGGAGTGGTGGTGGCCCGACTGGGCCGCCCGCGCGCTCGGGCTCCCGTGGCCGATCACCACGGCGGACCTGCCGCTCGGCGGCACCTCCGAGGGGCGCTATCGCCAGCGGCTTGTGCTGTGGACCGGCTCGCACGACGGCCTGTCGCTATGGGCCGCGTGGGCCCGTCACCGCGGGTGGTGGCTGCTGCATAACCTGGTCGCGCACCCGCTCCTTGCGTTCGTCCGGGGGCCGCGCGCGGTCGCGTTCCACGACTGGACCAGCCGTCGGCTGAACCTTGGGACAGGTGAAGGGATCGGCTCGCCGCCGCCGGACGTCCGGCGGCCGCTGTGGTGGATCGTCCACAACGCCCTGTCGCACGTGGCGATCGGCGTCGCGCCGTGCAAGGCGACCTTCCGCTGGCACGACGCGACGGCCCGACGTATGCGCGTGCCCGGCTGGGTGTAAATCATGGGACCGCTCACCCGCGCAGGGCCGAGCGCCGCTCGCTGCGGGCGACGCTCCCCGACGGCAGTGCGGTCCGGTGCTACCCAAGCATCCCCGAGAGTCCCAGCGGGACCGGCATCTCAGGGGACGGCGCGCAGCCCCTCAATAACCTGCGTGGCGATGGATTTCAGGGTGTCCCGACGAAGACCAGGAGCCCCGCGCGGGAGCTCGCACTGCTCCGGAGTCCCCGGGCATCGCCCCGGCAACGACGGCGGGAGCGCGCGTCGGGCGCGCGCCTGGCCGGCACTTCGCGTACAATGACCCGATGACGCTCCCGCGCACCCCGAACCCCGTGGACGACGAGATCGAGCGCTTGCAGGAGCGCTCGCAAAGCGGGGAGCCGCGCCGACCACCGGCGCGCCCGAGAGCACGGGCGACGCGACCACCGGCGGGAGCGACCCGGTCGTGACGCGGGTCGTGTACTCGCCGCCGGCGACGATCCTCGACCCACCGGGTGAAGTGCTGATCACCTACGACGCCGCGCACGATCGTGCGGCAAGCTGTCACGCTCCATTGGTGGCGTACCAGGCCCAGGCGAGCCGTCGCGGTCCCGTCGCGGCGTCCCGCGGGTGGGCCACCCCGTCCAGCCCGCGGGGCAGGGCGCCGCAGTGCGCCGCGCGGGTTCGGCAGCAATCTCGCCGCCTTGGTGAGCGGACGCGCGCGGTGGGGCGGATGCACCTGCCGGACTTCGGCTTTTTGGCACGCGGCCCGTTTGGGTCTGCGAGCCTGACGTGGCGTAACGGGCGGAGCAGAGCGAGCTTGCGCTCCGGTCCCCACTGCTGCATTCGCTGCCGCCGTCCCCCGTCAATGCGGCCATTCTCCTCGCCGGTAGCCTCCATGAAGAGCATATGCTTCGGCACACTCGTCCGCAACGTCCTCGGAAACCTCTGTTCCTGCGAGCGCGCGGCATGCGGCCCAGTATTGTCCAGACCAAGACGGAGCATAGGTCACGATGCTTCCATCGCGGGCGCGATACCGAACCAGGGCTCCGTCGCTGTCGATGATACTCCTGGCATGAGACCCGGAAAGAATGTCCTTGCCGGAGTACCGACTCCCGACATCGCCCGACCCGAGCTCGACGATCACGGCGCCTCCGCCCGCATCGAGCACGACCCGCTCGCGGTCCGCAGAGAACCGCCGACTGTCGCTGTCGCTCCAGCCTATCCCTGCGACCGTGGACAGCAGGGCGCCTGTCCGAGTGTCCCACACCTGCAATCGGTTCGCGCATTCCGTCAGCAAGCGGTCGCCGTCCGGCGACACCCAGGCCGTCCGCTGCGAACGGCACGCATCGTGGACGTGTAACTTCTCCATCCCGGTCGCAGGATCGACGAGCAAGGCATGAGAGCCTCCGGTCACCAGGAGCGATCCGTCGCCCTCGAATCCGAAATGCACTTCGGTCCAGAGCGACGAATCCGGGAGTTCCAGCAACGCCGAAGCCGTGAACATCGCCAGCCGCTGGCACCGATCGACCGAGAACGTGGCGAACGAGCCCGCGCGATCGTAGACCGTTACCAGGCCTCCGTCCGGGGAGATCGCCACCTTCGGCATCTCGCGCAGTCCCCATCGCGGGTTGCCGTCCTGGATCTCGCACAGGAGTTCGCCGCTCCGGACATCGAACACACCGATCCGGCTGTCAGGAGCCTTCCTGGCGACCCGTGGCGCCGCCCAGGCGATCTCCTCCCATTCGAGCGATTCGGAGCGAAAGTGGACCTCGCCGCTCGTCTGGTCGACCAGCGTGAACCGGGTCACCCACGGGTCGTGGAAGCGTTGCTCGATCCAGAACATGCCCTCGAAGGCGCGTACGTAGGCCTGTCCGGGCCAGGAGAGCCCGTCGAGCGAGAAACGGAGCGCCCTCGTGTCGGGATCATAGAGACGGAGGCTCCCGGAGGCGTCCGCGGTGGCCACGAAGTCCGGACCGAAATCGACGATCGTCTCGCCGGCGGGGGACTCCCAGCGACCGAGGGCGCGAGGATCGTCGACACGCCAGATCTTGAGCCCCTCTTCGCCCGAGGTGACCATCCGCCTCCCGTCCGCCGAGGCGCCCATCGCATACACGGCGTACTCGTCGGCCTGCGTTCGATCGATCTCCTTCAGAGTGAGAATGTCCCAGCGGACGAGCGTGTTGTAATGATCCAGTGCGACCATAACATCGCCAGCGACCGCAACGGGCTGGAGGAATCCCTCAAGTGGACTGGCGACCTGGAGGGCCGCGGTCTCGCGCTCGTGAACCTGGAGGCGGTTGCTGCTCAAAGAGAAGATCAAGCCGTCGTCAGGAGTGAAGACGCTGCGGAAGCCGCCATCGAGCCGACGCGCGTCGCCGTCGACGAGATCCCAGAGAAACATCTCGCCGTGGCGGGAGGCGACGAGCGAACGTCCATCGTGGGATACCTGAAGTCGCGGATCTGCGGGGGGGCCGGCGTCGCTCCGCTCCGAGCGCGGCAGGGGGAGTCGAGCCACGGTCCTCCCATCGACCACGGAGCGGAGCTCGATTCCGCCATCGTCGCGCCCGACGATCACACGCGTTCCATCGGCGGACGCGACGATGTCGAATTGCCCTCCGTCGAGCACGGAGCTCCAACGGAGCGCGCCGCTCTCCGTCTCCCAGGCTGCGAGCTCCTCTGTCGCCTCGCCGCGGCGCTTGCCGACGAAGGCGCTGCCGCCGTCCGCGAAGATCGCGTCCCGGCAACCCGGAATCTCGATGAGCGTCGCGCCGTCGGCCGTGTTCCACTGCATGCAGCGATCTCCGCTGATCATGAGTCTGGCCCCGTCCGGGCTGAGCGTCGGACCAGCGCGGTCGGAATCAGCCCGTCGGAGGCCCTCCCCGTGGCCCTTGCGGGAGTCCCCCTTGCCGGGGACGGTCCATTGCCCGGCTCCGCTCTCCATGTCCCACCGACGGATCTCTCCGCCACGATCGAGCGTGACGAAGTAGGTGCCGTCCGGCGAGATCACGAGATCCCGAACCTCGTCGCGGTGGCTCGTGATGGTCCGCGCCGGGATCAAGGCCGGCAGCGCGTCGCTGAGCCCGTCGAGCGCGGCCCTCGGGGCGTCGGCGAAGTCCGGGCCGTGCAGCGCGAGCGTCTCGATCGCCAGCACGAGCGCGTCGCGCTGTCGACCCGGCGTGTGCGCCAGCCGTAATACGTCCGCGGCCTGGCCAGCGGCTACGAGGACCGTGCGCTCGAATTCTGCCCGCTCGGCCTGTTCTGCCGCTCGCTGCGCGCGCGCCCGTTCGGCGCGAGCGGCCTCCTCCTTGGCTCGGGACTCGGAAGCCGCCCGCCAGGCGCTCACCCCGGCGATCAGGGTCGCCGCCGAGAGGACGACTGCCGCGGCGAGCTGGGCCCAGCGGCGGCGAACCGCGCGCCGGTCACGACCGATCTCGGCGAGCAGGTCGGTCATCGACAACCAGCGATCCTGTGGCTTCACGGACAACCCGCGCAGGATCGCGGCATGCAGCCAGGCCGGGACCCTGGTCCCGGCGGGCGGCGGTCGCACGTCACCGCGTATCTTGGCCAGCACGAACGCCGTGGGTGTCTCGCTCAGGTGCGGCCACTGTCCATACAGCGCCTCGTAGAGCGCTACGCAGAAAGCATACTGATCCGAGGCCTCGTCCCCGCGCTGTCCTTCGAACAACTCGGGTGCCATGTATGCCGGTGTTCCGACGATCGCCCCCGTCGCAGTGAGCGTCTCGGGGGTGAGCCGCGGAGCCGGCTCTCGGTCTCCGTCCGTTTCGACCTCGAACGTGTCGTCTCCCTGGAGTCGCGCGAGCCCGAAGTCCGCGACGCACACCTTCCCGGAGTCGCCGATCAGGACGTTCGCTGGCTTGAAGTCGCGGTGGACCAGCCCGGATCGGTGCGCAGCTGCGAGGCCACGACCGGCCGACACGAACACCGCGAGTACCTCTTCCCAGGGCCGCGGGCCATCCTTCGACACGCGCAGCCACTCCGCGACGTTGCGTCCGCGGACATACTCCATGGCCACGTAGATCTGCCCTGCGTGTTCGCCCACCTCGTAGATCTGCACGACGTTGGGGTGAGACAGGCGCGCCTGAGCAAGCGCCTCGCGCATGAGCCGCAGACGGCTGCCGTGGTCATCGGACCGCGACGGGAGAAGGACTTTGACGGCGACACGGCGATCGAGCTCCTCGTCGTACGCGGCGTACACCTGACCCATGGCCCCGTGGCCGAGCATCTCGAGGATACGGAAGCGTCCGATGCGCGGGGCCTCCCCGGTTCCGAAGAGGTCCTTGGCGAGGCGCGCGCGCAGCGTGTCGAGGTACGGCGGACGGAGGAGTTCAGGCCGCGGTAGCCGATCCGTTCCTCGTCCCGGACTCTCGTCGACGGTCGTGGCCGTCGGATCAGTCGTCGGTGCGATCGTGACCTGCGAGTCGTTCTGGTTCGCCATGGCGCGGGCTCCTCCAGGGTAGTTCCCGGCGCTCGCCTCCTGCTTCACTGCCTCGTCGAGATCGTCGAACAATTTTCATTCAACCTCGTGTCGGGCGAGACCGCTCATATGCGCGCGCAGTTCCGCGACCCATCGAGCGAAGACCTCCTGAGTGCTATCGACCAGCGACGGCGAGGTGGCGATCTCGCGCATGTTCTCGTCGAGCTGCTGGCGGGCTCGCATCAACCGCGTTCGGATCGTGCCTGCGGGTGCATTGAGGACCTCGGCGATCTCTCCGGTGGTCAAGTTCTCCCAGTAGTACAGTTCGATCAGGATCTGCGCCTCGAGCGGGAGCTTGCGGAGGCTCGCCAGGAGGAGCCTGATCTCTTCACGGTGATCGAGCACCGTCGGTGCGGACGGAGTCGACGCCTCGAGGTCAGTGAGCGATTCCGTCGTGAAGTCAATTTGACCTCGCTCACGGCTCCTGTCGCGGAAGTACCTGCAAAGCTGACGAAAGGCGATGGAAAACAGGTATGAGCGAAAACTCGTATGGCCGCGAAACCGCGGCAATGCCTCGACACAACCTAAGAACGTCCGTTGGATCAAGTCGCCGGCGTGGTTGCCCACCTTGCTGTAGAAGAATTGGGCGACGGCGTCGTAATAGCGCTCGAATAGCAGATGACCGGCCCTTCGATCACCGCCGAGCCATGCAGAAAGCAACGCCTCGTCGCTCTCGGTCTTCGCGGGCATGGCCCCAGGGTGCCAGATCGCCTCTGAGATGTCGAGGCTGCGCAGGACGGCCCCGTGGTAGCGGAAATGGCTGCTCGTCCTCGCACTCCGCACCATGGCGGCTGCTCGTTCACTTGCGCCAACCCCCAGCACGGCGGTCATGCGCCCTCGGCCTCGAACCTCCCAACTCTCCTGCCAAGCCCGCCCGCACCCTGGTTTGTGGCGGGATCGCTCCAGCCGCGGTGTTCCCTTGTCGGTAGTGTAACGGGTCCAGGGCGGCTCATGCGACGACGGGTAACTGCGTCCTGCGGGTAGCGAGCGAGGTCCAAGTACGGTCGCCGGCCGAAGCGACGGATGAGGCGCTCGCGGGAGGTGGGATTCCGCGCGACGGCCTCACGGGCCTGGGCACGAGCCTCCTTCACCCGGCCGAGTTCGCCAGAGCCTCGTCCTGGTGGGGCGAGCGCGCCAACCTGACCGCGATCCACACCAGCGCGAGCGCCTGCAATCCCGCGCCGATCGAGGCGGTAACGCGAAGGCCCTCGTACTCCGGCAGGTACGTGAAATACCGCCTCGGCATCCCCTCGTAGCCGAGAACAAGTTGTGCGACTGAGGTCAGAACTATGCCGGCCCAAAGCAGCCCAGGCCCGATCCATTCGGCGCGGCCGGTTTCGGCGCGGCCGGTCAGTTGTGGCCTCCACAGGTGCATTCCGCCGAGGAATGCGAGAAGCACGACATCCATTTCCAGATGGAAAAGACCGACGCCGAAGTACGTGTCGTATAACTGTACGTCGGCGAAGAGGGCGACGAGCACGCTCGCGGCGAGGCCGAATGGCACGGTTGCCACGACCGCAACGGCGAACAGCCGCGGCGTCGAGCGCTCGGACCCGCTGCGAAACACCGAAATCACCCATGCGTAGAGCAACATCGTTGTAGCGATCCCGCGCGCAACCCCGGCGATGCTAGCAGTCGAGTCCGCCGGTACCCACACCGGCGGCGCGGCGACGACGAGGAGCGCCAGCGCGACGCCATTCACGCGTCGCGCCGCCAGGCCGCGCGGGTGGGCTGCGAAGATCTCGCACACGACCCCGCATGCGAAGATGGTGGCGGTCGCCGGGATCGCCTTCCCCCCGAACGACATCAGCTCGAGCGCGGTCTTCTGGCCGCCGGCGGCCAGCGCCACGAGCGTCACCACGCTCACCAGTCCTGCCGCGCTCCAGCCGAGGAGCGCCCATAACAACATCGGCAACACGCCTCGCGCCGCGACGCCGCGCGCCCGCGCTCGGCGGCGGCGGAATCAAATGTCTCGATCGGCGCCGTGATGTTGTGATCGGCCAGCCATCGGAGCAGCGCCTTGCCGTCGCGCAGCGGTGCATCCGACCACCAGTCCGCCACGCGCGGCGAGTGCCCATGGTACACACCGATGGTCGCGCGCAACTGGTCCTCGACCCACAGCTCGAGCGCCGGATTACCGTAACACATGCAGTAGATCTCTCGGATCGGTTGTCTGACCGCGATGAGGGCCAGCAGCTCGACCGCGTCCTGCCCCACGAACTCGCCGAGGACGCGGTCTGCGAGTGCAGGTCCGCCCATGACGCCGCTGTCGAGCACGCGGACCCGCGTCACACCTGCAATCAGCTCCGCCATCGCCGCCGGGAGGTTCGCCTGCATGGCTCATCATACTGCCTGGGTGGGGACTCGCCCGGTCGCACACTCCTCGAACCTCCATTAGCTCCCGCCGTCGTCATCGGGGCGCCTCTGGGGTACGCCGGGGCAGTGCGAGATTGATCACCTTCCGTCACGCCACCTGCATGGCGTGACGGGCAGCGAGCGATCTCGCGTTGTCCTGCCGTGCGCTCACCGATCCTCTCTGGCTTCATGAGCGGTCGCGCACGCGGAGATTCTCGTCGTGGACGCGCTCGGAGCGGGACATCATGCTGAGAACCAGCTGCTGCGGCTCCGTGTCGCGGTAGTGGCGGATGTCCTCGAACCACGCCTGGCTGACGCGGGCCGAGCGCTGGAGCTCGGCGACCTCGAGCCAGCGCGCGTCCTGGTAGGCCTGCAGCGCCGCGGGCACGTCGTCGTGGCGCTGCAGCGCGTCGGCGAGGGCGATCGAGTCCTCCATCGCCAGCTTGGTGCCGGCGCCGAACGAGAAGTGCGCCGTGTGGGCGGCGTCGCCGATCAGGACGACGTTGCCGTGCCACCAGCGCTCGCAGGAGATCGTTCGAAAGGACAGCCACGACGACTTGTTGGTCAACACCCCCGCTGGCCCCGACTCCGGTTCGTTCGACGCATTCGGGTGCGCGCCGATGAGATTGACGATCCGTTCGTCGAAGGCCCCGCTGTGCAGCTGCCGGATCATCGACTTGTGCGACTCCTGCATCGCTGCCACGACGACCGCATCGATCTCGTCTCCGCGCTTGACATCGTCGGCCGCGATACTCGTCCAGCTGACGAGGTTGGTCGCGATGATCATCCCGTCGTGGGATATCTCCGTGAAGATGTACGGATTCGTTGTCCCATGGTCCTCCGTTTGCACGTGATAGAAGCACCCGCGGTGCGGGACGTGGTGGCTATACCCATGCTGCGGGGATTGACTCAAGAGCCGGTGGCCCGCGAGCTCCTCGGCGAAGAGCTGCTCACAAAACGCGAGCCCCTCGTCGACACTCATCCGGTCGAGCCCCGCTCGCCGCCACGACTCTACGTCCGTCTCGATGACGAAGTTGCTGGTGTTCGCATCGAAGGGGTAGGCGTGGACGGTGAAGAAGCCGCGCTCGTCGTCACGAATGAAGAAGGTGGAGGCGTCGAGCTTCTTGGTCGTCCCGAGCCAGATGTACTTCGATTTGCCCTCCTCGATCGACGGCCGGAACACGTGCGCCAGCTCGGCACGGACACGGCTGTTGACCCCGTCGGCCGCGACCACGAGGTCGGCCGCCTCCGTCACCTCGTCGGCGAGCCCCGCGTGGTCACGCTGGTAAAGGAGCCGCACGCCGAGCCGCTCCGCCCGCTCCTGCAGGATCTGGAGCAGGTGCGAGCGCGAGATCCCGCAGGAGCCGTACCCGCCCGAGCGGATCACCTCGCCCTTGAAGTGGGTCTCGATCGCGTCCCAGTGGACGAACGACTCCGTAATCGCGGCGTAGCTCTCGGGGTCCGCGCGCTGCAAGTTGCCCAGCGTGCCGTCCGAGAACACCACGCCCCACCCACGGGTGTCGTCGCGCCGGTTGCGCTCAACCACCACGACCTCGCAGTCGGGCCGCGCCTTCTTCATGAGTACGCTGAGGTAGAGCCCCGCAGGGCCGCCGCCGAGGACCGCGATCTTCACCATGCGACTATACCCGCGGGCGGGCGTCGCGTTGAGGAGACACAGGGGGTACGGGACCGCGCCGCCAGGCGTCACGACACATCGGTGGCGTAACGGGTCCAGGCGGGCCGCAGCAGCCACACAACGAGCGTCCCGCAGGAGAGCCACTTGGCCGGTCCGCGGGCCGGAGGGCGGCGACGGGCTGCGAGCATTCCCTAGCAATCTCGCCGACTTGGTGAGCGGCCGCCCGCGACCGCGCGGATGCAGAGCCGGGCGTCATGCCCGCGTGCGCGAGACCGGGCGTCTATGTCCCGCGGCAAACCCACGACTGCGACGCGGCCACCGAGTAGTTTCCCCGAGGTCCAAGACGTGCATCCGCGGCCCATTGACGTCGAGGGCTTCGTCAACCTGCACCACAACCGCTACTCGGTGTCCGGCGCGCTGATCGGCAGGCAGGTCGAGGTCCGCGAGACCGCGCAGCGGGTCCGCGTCTACGACGGCCACCGGCTGCTCGCCGACCACGCCCGGCTCCCGCAGGGCGAGGGCACGCGCAGCACGCTCCCCGAGCATGGCGTCGTCTGGCGAGCGCGCACACCGGTACCGCACGGGCCCGAGGAGAGGCTGCTGCGCGACCGATCCCGGCCTCGCCGCGCTGTGCGACCTGCTCCGCAAGCGCCACGGCGGCGCCGCCGTGCGCGCGATCCGTCGCCTCCACCGGCTCTACCTCGACTACCCGACCGCGTCGCTCGTCGCGGCCACCCGCCAGGCCGTCACCTACGGCCTGTGCGACCTCGGCCGCCTCGAGTCGATGGTCCTGCGCGCCGTCGCCGGCGACTTCTTCCGCCTGCCGACGGACGACGACACGCCCCCGACCTCCACCCTCACACAGGAGAGACCATGTGACCCAAAAGGCAGCACGAAGCAAGAGCATCCCCCAGGAGACGAGCCCCCCGCTGGACCACGAGGCGACGAGCTCGTCATCGAGCTCGACCTCGATGACGAGCCCTCTGGACCCGAGCTCCCCGAGCCCGGCAAGGGCGGTGACCAGCTCGCCCTCGACCTCGAGTCGATCACCGCCGACGAGGACCTTGAGCTCGACATCGTCGTCGTCGACGACGACCCCGACCGCGGATGACCTCGATCAGCTGCTCGCGGGCCTGAAGCTCTCGCGGATCCGGGCGATCCTCGGGCGCGAGCTCGCCCACGCCCAGGCCCAGGCGCCGAGCTACTCCGACTTCCTCGCGCGTCTGCTGCGCGAGGAGTACCAGAGCCAGCAGATCCGCTTCCTCGAGTACCGCATCGACCGCGCGGGCCTGCCCGAGCGATGGTCGCTCGAGACCTACCCGTGGGAGCTCCAGCCCGGCGTCCGCAAGGCCGCTGTCCTCCAGCTCGCCTCGCTCGACTTCCTCGCGCGCGCCGAGAGCCTCGTCTTCATCGGCCCGACCGGCGTCGGCAAGACCGGCCTCGCCAGCGCGATCCTGCTGCGGGCCCTGCAGGCCGGCCACCGCGGCCTCTTCATCAAGGCCCAGGAGCTCTTCGACGAGATGTACCGCAGCCTCGCCGACCACTCCTCCCGCAAGCTGATCGATCGACTGATGAAGATCGACCTCCTCGTGATCGACGAGATGGGCTACCTCAACCTCCGCCCCGAGTCGTCCAACATCTTCTTCAAGCTGATGGAGTGACCGGGCGGGAGAACGCCTCGGCGAGCGCCGCGTCGTCGCCGGCGACCCAATTCGAAGGGAGGCGGCGCGCCCGCGCGCACGTCGCCCCGGACGCAGGCGACGTGCTCGTGCAGCGCCGTCTGACAGGCCGTGTCCTGCGGATCGCAGTCGGGGAGGACGCTCTCTTCGCAGCGGCTCAGCGGCGCCTCGCCGCAAGCGGCGAGGCAGACGATCGCGGCGACGATCCGGGTGCGCATCGCTCTCCTTCGCGAGCGGGCCATCTTCTCAGGGATCGAGCGCCGACGCGAGGGGCGCCGGCTCTCCGCGCGCCACCGTGCTCATGGCGACGCGAACGGATCGGCCGTCGACGCCAGCGGCTTGACGTTGCAGGCCGCGAACGCGACGCTCGCCTCGCCGCGACACACGAGCTCGGCGCCTGGCGGATGGGGCCGATCCGCGCGACCGCGCGCCTCCGCTCACCAAGGCCGCGAGATCGCTGCCGAACCCGCGCGCCCTGTCGCGGCGTCCAGGTCCGCGGGCCGGCCGGGTGCGGAACGGGCGGTGATCCTGCGGCTGCTCGCGGACGCGATGGCGGCGGGAGCGTCGCTGTCGCGGGCCTGCGAGGTCCTTTCCTGAAACTCACCGTCGCCGCCTCCGCCGCGACGAAGGACGCACGACGGTGGGTCTCCACGATCATCTTCCCATGGAGCGGCGGGAGGGCGCGAGCGCGTTGCCACGGCGGTGTCGCGGTGGTCCTGCGGTGGCCGATGTCGTAGCCTGGCGCGACTGTGCGGGACGATCACGACGGGTCGCGTGAAGCGCTGGCGGACCGGTTGCGCCGCGGTCCGGCATACCTCAGGGCCGTGGCCGCCCAGCAGATCGGCGAACTCGGGCCGGACGCCTCCGCGTGGGCCGTTCCGCTGCTGACCGCAGCGCTGTATGACGACGGCGCGCGGTCGGAGGACTGGTCCGAATGGACCGGGACGAACGCGGGCGGGAGGATCGAGGAGGTCACGCGAGCCGCGGCGGCCGCCCTCGTGTGCATGGGTCCGTCCGGCGTCGAGGCGCTGCGTGTCGTCCTTCGGGCCGGGGATGCGGAGCAGCGCTCCGCGGCGCTCGCGGCGCTCGACGACGCCGAAACCGCCACGGTCGCACAGCTCGCGCCGGAGCTCCGCCACACGCTCGATCGCGGGCCCGCAGAGCTGCGCTGGCAAGCCCTGTGCGCGCTCGCCCTCCTCGAGCCGCCGTGGCTCTTCGGGTGGATGTCGGACCACCACGACGATCCGGAGGCGAGCGTCCGGTACGTCGTGGCTCATCATCTGCGGTGGTACGGCGACCCGGCCTCGCCGATCATCCGGCGCATGCTCGACGACGAGAGTCCGTTCGTGCAAGCCATGGCCGCCGAGAGCCTCGCCGCGGTGGCGCCCCCCGAGCGGACGCTCGCCGAGCTCGGCGCGATCCTCCGTGCCGGGCCCGGGCCGCGGCGCGGTTTCGGTCGCTGGTGGGCAGCCGTCAGGGGTCTGGCGGTCCTGGGACCCGCGGCGGCGGAGGTACTGCCGCTGCTCGCCGAGTTCATGCCGCACCTCTCGGAGTACCACAAGAGAGAGCTCCGGACGGTGATCCGCCGGATCTCCGGTGAGGTCGAGCCCCCGCCGAACGACGACGAGTGAGCGACTCGGGGGGCGGATGGTCCTCGACGGGGGTTGTGGGAGCGACCGAGACGCTCCTATGCTCGACGTGCCATGACTGACGAGCGCCAGACCCAGCCGCTCCAGACGGCTGTAGCCGACGCGACGCGCGGGCCTGCACGACAGGCATCCCAGCCGCCGGGAATGAGCGAGATGATGCTCGCGCCGACGCGCTGGTGCGGGCCAGGAAGGCGCGCCGCGATCAGCTGAGGCGCTCGAGCGTGCACCGACTGCTGCGCGCGGCCAACCTGTCCATAAGGCCACCTCGTGACGCATCCCGCGAGCGCCGGGCCTTCCTGCCGCAGCACGCGAGCGACCTGTGGCTCGGCGACGCGATGCACGGGCCGCTCGTGATCGCCCCGAACGGCAAGCCGCACAAGAGCTACCTGCTGACGCAATTCGACGCGGCGACGCGCTACGTCCCGCACAGCGAATTCTTCCTGTCGGAGGACGCGCGTCACCACGAGCTCGGCCTGCGCAGCGCGATCGAACGCCACGGCCTGCCGCGGACGTACTACGTCGACCGCGGCGCGGCCTACATCGCCGATTCGCTGCGGACGATCTGCGCCGAGCTCGGGATCCACCTCGTACACACGCGGCCGCGCGACTGCCAGGCCAAGGGCGCCATCGAGCGCTGGCACCGGACCTGGCGCGACGAGGTCGAGATCGAGCTGCCGGCGGAGCCGCTGCCGCTGCACGACCTCAACGCCCGTCACTGGGCCTGGCTCGCCGAGCGCTACCACCGGCGCGTCCACACCACGACGGGCCAGGTGCCGCTGTCGCACTGGCTGTCCGAGCTCGACCACCTGCGCCCGGGGCCAGGTGCTGCGGCGCTCGACGAGGTCTTCCTGCACCGCGTGGAGCGCAAGGTCCGGCGCGACGGCACCGTGCGCTGGCAGGGCGGCCACTGCGAGGTCCCCTACGAGCTCGTCGGCCAGACCATCGAGCTGCGCTTCGACCCGATGCACCCGTACGAGCCGCCGCGCGTGTACGTGGACGGCCGCTTCCTCGATCGCGCCGCAGCGCTCGATCGCCGCCGCAACAGCGACGGAAGGCGCCGCAAGCTGACCCAAGAGACACCCGACGTCACCGCGCCGCCGGGCATCGATCCGCTCGACCTGCTGATGCGCGACTGGGACCGCTCGATCGCCCTGGCCGTTAGTCGAGTTTCTTGAGTGAGAGGCGCGCGAGGCCTTGGGCGGTGAGGGCGCCGCCTCAAGCTTTCGAGATCATGATGTGTCGAGGATGGGCCGAAGAAGAGTTCGGCCATGCGAAGTTAGGGAACAGCCTGCGCACGCGTCGGATCGTCAGCATGGCGGAGGCGCTGCACGCCAAGCCTGCGGGGAAGGTGACCGAGGTGTTCCCCGAGGGGAAGGAGCGCCAGGGGGCGTACAAGGCGCTGGAGAACGGGCTCATCAACCCCGATGCGCTGGAGTGGGCGCGCAACCTGGCGTGTGCGCGGCGCATGGAGGAGCTCGGTGGGACGATCGTGGTGTCGGTCGACAAGACGAGCATCCAGCTGTCGGACCGCGAGGGCGTGCGCAACTTCGGCGGCGTGGGCAACTGGAGGTTCGGGACGCGCGGGGTTCAGGTGATCACAGGCCTGGCGCTCGACGGCGAGGGGGCGCCGCTGGGCGTGCTGTACCAGAGGATCTCGGCGCGCCGCGGCTCGACGAGCCCGAAGCGCAAGCCGGGCCACAAGAGCCGCACGCGTGAGCGCGACCGGCGGCCGCCGTCGAAGCGCGAGTCGATCGTGTGGGTCGAAGCCATGCTGCAGCTCCACACGTTCGCCGCCGAGCACGCGCCCAGCGCCCGGGTGTGGTTCCAGCTCGACCGGTGGGTCTCAGGATAGTTGTCGCCTGAGGTTTTATGCGGCGTTCTTCAGTTGTTTTGACGGCGCGGAATCGCGCTCGGGGTTGAGATTGACGACGAGGATGGGGGACCAGTTCCGTGTGCCGCGGGACCATCGCTCGGGGTGCTCGGCCCTGGCGGCTTCGTAGACGGCGCGGCGCTTGGCGAGCTGCGCGGTGTCGAGGCCGAAGTGGCGGGCGTCCGGGGTGACGAAGCGGATGGCGCTGTGGAGGTGCTGGGTGTTGTACCAGTAGACGAAGCGGTCGACCCACTGCTGGGCGGCGGCGAGGTGGGCGAAGGGCCGGCTCGGGAAGGACGGCCTGTACTTGAGGGTGCGGAAGAGGGCCTCGGAGAAGGGGTTGTCGTTGCTGACGCGAGGCCGGCTGAACGACGGCGAGATGCCGAGGTCGCGGAGCTTGACGAGCAAGGTGGCGCTGCGCATCGGGCCACCGTTGTCTGCGTGAAGCGAGGGCTTCTTACCGTCCTTCGCGGCGGAGTGCAAGTATTCTTCAATCATCACAGCGGCGAGGTCACCGCATTCGCGGTCGTGGACCTCGGCGGCCATGATGCGCCGGCTCCAGACGTCGACCACGAGGTACAGGTAGAAGTACAGGCCGCGCACGCGGGACGGCAGGTAGGTGATGTCCCAGGAGAAGATCTGGAGCGGGCCTGTGGCCTTGAGGGCCCGCGGCCTGGGCGAGGGCGGCCGCGTCTTCTCGCGGTGCCGCTGCAGCCCGTGCTTGCGCAAGATTCGGTACAGCGTCGCCTCGGACGCGACGTAGATGCCCTCGTCGGCGAGCCGCGGGATGATCTTTTTCGGCGAGAGATCGTGAAATCGAGGAGAGTTCACGAGCCGCAGCAGGCGTATCTCCTCCTTCCGGCTCAGCTTGTTGCGGGGCGTGCTGGCCGGGCCGCGGCGCTTGTCGTCGCCGCCGCCGTCGGCCCGCCAGCGCTCGATGGTGCGGCTCGTGAGTCCGAGCAGCGTACAGGCCGGTTCGAGCCTGGCGCCGGCGGCGACGGCCTCGGCGAGCAGCTCGAGAGTCACCGCTCGCTGGTCGGCTCCGTGTCGTCGTCCTCGGCCCCCCAGATCGCCTGCGCTTTTTTTTTCAGTACCAGCAGCGCCGACGCCTCGGCGAGCGCCTTGTCCTTGCGGCCGAGCTCCCGCTCGAGCTCGCGGATCCGCTTCTGCTCGCGGCTCTTGGAGCCGCCGGTGTTGCCTGCCAACTCGGCTCGGGCGGCCCGGAAGACGCTCTCCCGCCATTCGTCGAGATCGGCCTTGTGGAGCCCGCGGCTCCGCAGGAAGGTCCCCAGCTCGGCCTCCGTGAGCCCCTGGGACTTCATCACCGCCTCGAGCTTCTCCTCGGGGCTCCAGTCCTGCGGCCTGCGAGCGGCCTTCTCGTCGACTTCTTGCTTCGGCATCGCGGGCGCTGTATGACGCATCTGCTGCTTCCAGCGAAATAACTGGGTCGGATGGATCCCGAGCTCTCGCGCCAGCTCGCTGGCCGTCGCTCCCGACGTCAGCATCCTCCGGACCGCGTTCTGCTTGAACTCCTCGGAGTGTTTCCGCCGTCTGCTCACGACCGGCCTCCCTTCAGGAAGAACTCGATCGCGGTGCCGGGCTTGTAGCCGTCGACGTCGACCCGCCACGTGTACTCCCTCGGGACCAGCAGGACCAGTCTGGGTGCCGCCGGCGGCTCGGGCGGGACGCTCGTCGACTCCGATCCGTTCTCCAGGGAGATGTCAAATTCTTCGATGATCTTCGGGGCTGCTCCAGTATTCACGGGTCATTGCGCGTTCTCGCCCCCCTGGTGTTGATGACTCGGCCATCGGCCGAGGCGACAACTTTGCTGAGACTGGGGGTCGACCGCGAGGGCGACTTCTGGGGCGTGCATCAGCTCGTGGCCGAGCTCGGCGCTCTGGCGACCGTGCGACTGAACCGCGAGCACGTCGTGCGGGACACCGAGGGCATGAAGAGCTCGCTCAAGGCGTGGCTGCGCAACCAGCCGATCGTCGAGTGGCGCGAGCTGCACCTCCCGGCCCACGACGGACAGCCGGAGCGCTCGGCGCTGCTGAGCTTGCGCTTCGGCCAGGTCCGGATGCGGCTCTCCGTCCCCGGCGGCACGCGGTGGGTCGACCTGTCGATCGTGTACCTCGACGAGTGAGAAGCGCCGCGCTGAGGGATGGCGCAGTGATCACGTAGTTCGATGGACG
>ERZ1066117.95-NODE-95-length-97850-cov-16.344322_pt1 | contig 97850 bp, 94 predicted proteins | sample MGYA00382764_ERZ1066117 | MGnify/ENA primary metagenome ERZ1066117 (study PRJEB33369, sample SAMEA5778347) | biofilm metagenome | biome: Industrial cooling water; feature: Water cooling tower basin; material: Biofilm | place: United Arab Emirates | collected...
GAGAGTCTAGATAGAGGAGAGTCTAGATAGAGGAGAGTCTAGATAGAGGAGAGTCTAGATAGAGGAGAGTCAAATCAACTAAGTCAGCTAATTATTCACCCAGCCTTCCTGGTCAACGGTCACCCTAGCCAACAGCGATCAAGTCGATCACAGCGTCGGCAACGTTGGTCATGATGGGCAGGCTCCTGTAAAGCTTTGTAAACTTAATGTAACAACATATTAAGAAAATTACAAGTTTTGAGCCACCAGGCTGTTAATTTTTCCTCTAATCAGCAGAAAGGGGGCTGACTGATGCCTTACACACCGGCGATCACCAGATAATGGCCTGTTGGCGATCGCCCATCGGGTTCTGTCCTGCCGGGGTGACGTGCAGTTTAACCCCCCGATAGATCAGGTCATAGCCTTGAGGGTAAGCTGCAGCTTTAGGCTTGGAGGTTCTGTACTTAACGCCCCGATAGGTCAGGGTGTAGGGATGGAATGGGGCAGGGGTGCTGGTGTCTGTCCGGGGTTGGTCGTAGGCAATGCCGCGATAGATCAGTTTCATGGTGGGTATCCTCCTGGGGATTCCGGTCAATTGGTTTGATGCATCTACCGTAGAATCCCAGTTTGGCGGGGGCATGTCGGGCAGATGTCAGATGGATGTCTGTTACTCCGTCCCAGGAATTGGCTAACCCAGCCTGTTCTTGGACAGCAGGATTGCAAGGGGTGGCGTTGCAATAGGTTAAGCTATATTCGCTCACTGTCGATTTACATCGGATGCATCTACGAGACGATCAACTGCAGGATTACATAGAGGCTCTCCACCGCAACTATCAACCTCTGCGGGAGGGGAAAGTGGCCAGCTATATCCCGGAACTGGCTAAGGTTGACCCAGATTTGTTTGCGATCGCCCTGGTAACGGTAGACGGGCAGATCTATGAAATAGGGGATGTGGAGCACATTTTTACAATCCAGTCGATCTCCAAAGTGTTCATGCACGGGCTGGCCCTGGAGGATCATGGGCGAGAGTATTTATTAACCAGGGTGGGGGTGGAACCAACAGGGGATGCCTTCAATGCCATCGTTCTGGATGAGCAGTCTAAACGTCCCTATAACCCGATGGTGAATGCCGGGGCGATCGCCACCACCAGTTTGATTAAGGGAGACAGTCCCAGCGATCGGCTCAACCGGATGCGCGAGATGTTTCGCCTTTATATCGGCCATGATGTCAATATTGATATGTCCGTATTTACTTCAGAGCGCACCACTGGAAATCGCAATCGGGCCATGGCCTACCTGATGCTCAACTTTGGCATGATTGACGATCGGGTTGAGGAAAACCTGGATCTCTATTTTCAGCAGTGTTCTGTCATGGTCACCTGTCGGGATCTGGCGGTGATGGCAGCCACCCTGGCCAACAATGGCATCAATCCCCTTACGGGAGAACGGGCGATCGCGGCGGATTATCTCAAAGACATTCTCAGCGTCATGTATACCTGTGGGATGTACAACTTTGCTGGAGAGTGGGCCTATAAAGTGGGACTACCCGCAAAAAGTGGGGTCTGTGGGGGCATTATTGCCGTTGTGCCCAACAAGATGGGAATTGGTGTGTTTTCGCCACCGCTCGATCTGCGAGGGAATAGCGTGCGGGGAGTAAAAGTGTGTGAAGATCTGTCCCAAGCCCTGCAACTGCACTTATTTGACTCGTTACCTAAGTCTGGTTCCGTAAAGTAGGCTTCAAAGTAGGCTTCAAAGTAGGCTTCGGCCCCGTAGCATTCGCCAGGTAATCAGGTCAACGATGCCATCGGGCTTCAGTTTGTGCTTCTGCTGAAACTCAATTAAGGCTTGCTCCGTGGCTGCACCCAAAATGCCATCCCTGAGCACCTGCTGCCCGCTAATTTGCAACAACCACTGCAATTGAAACACATCTGCTCCCGTATGGCCGCGTTTAAGCACACGAGTCCCGGGCTGTACTTTTTGCTTCAGGACTGCCCAGGTTTGGGGGCCCACAATGCCATCCACCCTCAAGCCATAGCGCCGCTGAAATTCACCCACCGCTGTTTCTGTTTTCGCGCCAAAATCGCCATCTAGCCGCAGTCGAAATCCGTGGGCATTGAGCAATTCCTGGAGTTCGATCACCGCCGGGCCAGCATCCCAGGGGTAAAGGACGGGGCCGGCTAAAGCTGCGGGAACAGGTCGCCAGGAGTCTGGGTTGAGATGGTCATTCACCATGACGATCGGGGTAAAACCTGAGCAAAGATTTGAACAGATAAATCTATTGTGCTGGATCAGATATCCGTCTGGATGGTTTCACTACGTCTCTTCAGGGTTAGCTCAAAGACAGACCGATCGATATTTTCTCTTACGTTAAGGGTTGGATACAGTCAGGCTGATCAACTGTGGCCTGGTTAACTCGTTTGCTCACCGGATAGGCCTGGATCAGCTCCTCTGATAGAGGGGTGAGCAAGTCCTGGAGTGCGCTCGTATCCTGTTCCGTCGGGTCAAGCCAGCGATCGTAATCCTCAGGTTTGAGAATCACGGGCATGCGATCGTGGATGGGACGCACCCGATCGTTGGCCAATGTAGTGATAATTGTACAGGAGAGGATGTCCTGCCAGGTGTCCCACAGACCGGCAAAGGCAAAGAGCGATCGCGGTTTCAATGAATCCTGAGCAGCAATGGGAGAGAGATAGTAGGGTTGCTTCCCCGCTGGTGTTTTCTGCCACTCATAAAAACCGCTGGCTGGAATCAGGCACCGTCGCCGTTGAAAAGCTGTCCGAAAGGAAGGTTTCTCGCTGAGCGTCTCTGCCCGAGCATTGATCAGGCGGTTTCCCAGACTGGGATCTTTCGCCCAGGAGGGAATGAGTCCCCAATGCATCAGATCGAGGTGGCGATCGACCTTACCCTCTGATGGCAACCCACCTGGAACCCGAATTTGACGAATCACCGCCACGGGCTGGGTGGGGGCAATATTGTAGCGAGGGGGAAAGTCTGATCCTGGGGATAGGCCAAAGACCTCCGCTAATTCCTCCGGGGAGACCGCCAGACAAAAACGTCCACACATGCTGCCCTTCAGTCCTGTTTGTGAATGGTTGTGTACTGTCTCTTCATCTTGGCGCAAGCGGTATGAACTCGACAGCAGCCAGGAGAATGACGGAGCCTTAGGGCCAAACAAATAAGAATGTTTACGACTTCCGCTATCTTCCTGTTACTGTGTTAAATTCGAGCGATTTAATGCTCCAGAGATGTGTTGTCAATGTCACACCGTTCCAGCACTGAACCGTTTTTCCCCCATAAACCCTTGGGAGCGTACCTGATTGAGGCTGGTTTACTCTCCCAGGCTCAAGTAGAGGTCATTTTGACCGATCAGCAGTTTATGGAAATGGCTTTTGGTGAAATTGCGGCGACGCGGGGTTGGGTCAAACAACAAACCATTGAATATCTCATGCAGAAGGTGATTCTGCCGGAGCGGGCCAGCCTGGAACAGAAGCTTAATGCCTACCAGAATAAAGAGCCAGCACAACTGGTTCAGCCCACCCCCCCTGAAAAAGTAACGGTTTATCAGAAAACAACGATTCGGCAAACCATCGTTCTAACAGAAACAGACACAGATTTAAAAGGCTCCACCTCTAACTCCTCTAACCCAAAAGCCATACCCAGCGCAGCGGACGATGACATTGTCTGGGCGGGTTAGGGCAGGGTTTCCCAAGCTTGGCTGACCAGTTCGCTAAGCCATTTTCGCGTAGACTGATCTAGCAGGCTATCATCGGCCAGCACCTCAGCATTCAGTTCTTCCAGGGACTGACCTTGAGAGCGGGCAATGTTGATCACGCCAGCGATCGCAGCGGCCACCAGTTCCTCATCTACTGGCTCCTGATGGAGTTGCAGCATCTCCTGCGGACTAACAGGGATAGGATAGTGCATAGGAAGATAGAATTCTGAGAATTTTGTAAATTTTCTTAAGTAAGTATTAGGGAGTTTAGCGCATTTCTGCCTCTTGTCAACCTGTCGTCTCGCGTAATGAAACAAAATGCAAGAAATTCTTTATTTAGAAGTTCCCACGACCGAGGTAGAGGCAGTCAAAGCCTGGTTATGGTCCCAATTTCAACCCAGTACAGGAGAGAAAGTAATCACCCGATCGGGTTGTTGTCTGCGGTTTGAACACAGTGGGGGAGGGGAACTTGCTGTCTTTGTCTGGTCAGTGCAGCGTACCACCTATTTAAAAGTTTTTCGTTGGCACAAAACTGCGGCGGCGATCGAGGGGAAGATTTTACGGCAATTAACGGAAGAGCTACGGACTGCCTTTCCGGCTCAGTATCCCTGTCCACCCGTCCTGCAGCTCGAGAACGAATCCTCTATCTTTACCGCTCTGCAGGCCCATTACCCTTTAACAGTGAAGTATTTCCAGCGGATGCCGAATGGGGCAGCGGATCTGGAACGGGTCTACTGGTGGGAGCAACGCTGGCGGGAAGGGGTGCGCTCTCCCCAACAACCACGCCCGGTGATCTTTCCCCTGGAACAGGAGCGCCGATCGGGGGACGATCGCCAGGGAATTTATGATCTGATCTATCTGGGAGGGGCCCTGGGGGTAATTCATGCCGCTTTAATGGCCCGCCTCGGTTACCGGGTGCTGTTAATTGAACGGCTACCCTTTGGGCGGATGAATCGGGAGTGGAATATTTCCCGCATGGAATTTCAAAGCCTGATTGACCTCGGCCTGTTTACCCCGGCGGAATTTGAAAGTGTGATTGCCCGTGAGTATCGGGATGGTTTTCATAAATTTTTTGATGCCAACAATCCCCCCCAATGTCGGGCCGCTGTCTTGCGTACCCCTACCGTGCTGAATATTGCGATCGACTCCAGTAAACTCCTGCAGTTGTGTGGGCAAAAACTGGAACAGGCCGGTGGGGAAATTTGGGCAGAAACAGAATTTATCCGGGCAGAAATTGGGCAGCACCAGGTTTGGGTTCAGGCTAACCATTTACCCTCTGGGACGGAACGGCAGATCCGGGGACGCTTGCTGGTGGATGCGATGGGAACGGCCTCGCCGATCGCCTGGCAGTTGAATGGGGGGCGGACGTTTGATAGTGTTTGCCCAACCGTGGGAGCTGTCCTGTCTGGCTTTCCGGTCGGGGTATGGGATGCCAATTATGGCGATGTCCTCAACAGTCATGGTGACATTTCCAGGGGTAGACAGTTGATCTGGGAGCTGTTTCCCGGGGCGGGGGATGAGTTAACAATCTATCTGTTTCACTACCATCGCGTTCATCCGGACAATCCCGGTTCTTTATTAGAACTATATGAAGACTTCTTTACAATTCTGCCAGAGTACCGTCATTGTGACCCGGAGCAGTTGACCTGGCTCAAACCCACCTTTGGTTATATTCCCGGTCATTTCAGTGTGGGAGAGAGCGATCGCCGCATTGCCTTCGATCGACTAATTTCGATTGGCGATGCCGCTTCTCTGCAATCTCCGCTGATTTTCACCGGCTTTGGTTCCCTGGTTCGCAATCTGCCCCGCCTGACGGATCTGCTGGATACGGCGCTCAAGCACAATCTCCTCAGTGCCCAGGATCTGGAGCAAATTCGGGCTTATCAAAGCAATATCGCTGTCACCTGGCTTTTTTCCCGTGGCATGATGGTTCCCACCGGCCGAATCCTGCCTCCCCAGCGGGTGAATGCGATGCTGAATACGTTCTTTGGCATTCTGGGGGCAACCTCTCCCCAAACCGCTGAAGCCTTTATTAAAGATCGAACCGACTGGTTTACCTTTAACCGCATGGCCCTGATCGCGGCCTGGAAAAACCCCATCCTGCTCTACTGGATCTGGGATCTGGTGGGTCCGATCGATATGGTGCGCTGGCTGGGCAGTTATTTCAGTTTTAGCTGGGATGCTTTGTTGCACACCTGCCTCGGCCGTTGGTTTCCTAAACTACTACGTCAGTGTCAACCCTGGTTAGAAGAAAACAATCCCGGTTTGTGGTTCTGGTTACTGGCCAGGAGTTATGCCCTCAGTTATTCCGTAGGTAAACCGCGGATTGAGCGATCGCTGCAGCCCTTTAGCTCAACCGAACTGGATGTGGTGCAGTCCCGCTGAGGTTTTTATCGGCATGACTGTTTGACGCAATTCTGAGCTTAAAGCTGGAGATAATCCCGCAAATACTTGGCAACGGTTTCCGCCTGAGTCTGGGCAGAGTCTCCCTCCGATTCTCCCACATATTCCTGCAGGACGAGGGATTCACCGCTATTCAGGCGCAGAACCAGTTGATAGGGCAGGGTAGAGGATGGTTTGCCAGTGGCTCCAGGACGGACGGGTTGAATGGTAATCTCACTAATGTTCTGCCAGTTGTAGCTGGCCAGCTTGCGCTGCTCTTGCTCGCTGCTGAATTGGCGGGTTTGAGGATTAAAGATCCAGGTGGCAAGGTTGACGCTGAGATTAGATTTTTCAGCAATTTTTGTATAAATATTCTTTGCTAGTTTAGAGTAATTTTGCAATCCCCAATCCAGGGTGGGGGCGATCGCCAGTTGCCAGGGTTTGCCCAGAAATTGGCTGAGTTGATGGGCGATCGGACGGGTTTTGGCCATTGATGCCCCGGCTAACAGTTGACCGAGATCGAGCACCTGTCCTGACGTTAACTGGAGTCGGATTGCCGTGGTCAATCTTTCACTGATCGCTAGACTAATTGCCTGGATTTCTACAAGAGAATAGTCAACCCGCTGCGGTCGAAGCAGGCTCCCTGTATCCACAATCAATCGCCCTTGTAATTTGTCAAAGGTGAGGGTATTGATAGTGTCAGGATGACCAGAACCGACGGCCGGATGGCCAGAACCCAGGACCATTCCATATAAAGTGAGTCCACTGAGGACCAGGATGACTCCCCCCAGACCCAGACCTACCCTTTCTGGCCAGTTAGCCGCAGATAGCGAAAGTTGAGTTTGAGATTGATCCTGAATAAAACGGTTAATCCGATCGGCAATTTCAGCTTTCTCTGTGTATCCAGAGGAGCCATAGTTTGTAAATGGTATCTCCCCCTGGGTGGTCTGCAGAATCACCTTGTACGTGCTGCCGTCATCACTATCCGTTTCGTGAACTCTCGCCCCCTGGAGTTGAGCAATGGATTCCGATCGCAAGGGATAGGCAAACCAATTCCTTTTTTGCAGTTTGCAACTCACCTGCTGGGGTTCGAGCCGCTCACAGTTGAACTGCACCTGTCCCGTGATCCAGAGCAGAGTAGACCCAACCCCGACAAAAACCAGACTCCAGACCAACTTGGTGAGGGTTGGACCATGGCCAGTGCTAATTCGCAGTCGTTCCGCGGATTGTTCAACAATTTTCATGGTCATCCAGAGAGATAAGGGCAGACCGGGGTTGGCACTATGGTAAAGATACCCAGAAGATCCTCAAAACCTCCGCAAAAGCAGGCTAGGTTTGAAGACAACGCTTCGATCGAGAGAGGATGCTATGAGTGTGCCTGAGCCAGCGGATCGCCTTTTCCCCCTGGATGAGTACAACCAAACCCTCTTGTCCTACACCCATCCGCCCGATTGGGTCAATCCCCGCCCGGCCCCATGCTATGACCTGGTGGTGATCGGGGCAGGAACGGCCGGTCTGGTGACGGCAGGAGGAGCAGCAACCCTGGGGGTAGGCTTAAAGGTTGCCTTAATTGAAAAAAACTTAATGGGGGGAGACTGTCTCAATTTTGGTTGTGTGCCCTCCAAAACCGTAATTCGCTCGGCTCGGGTGGTGGCTGAGTTACGCCAGGCTGCAGCGTTGGGTATTCAGGTGGGGGAGATCGAGATTGATTTTGCAGCGGTGATGGCACGGATGCGGCGGGTGCGGGCCCAGATCAGTCCCCACGATTCGGTGCAGCGGTTCAGTCAGGAGTTTGGGGTGGATGTATTTTTAGGGACGGCTCAGTTTGAGAGCGCCCATACGATCGCCGTGGCTGGCCAGGTGCTGCGGTTCAAAAAAGCGGTGATTGCCACCGGAGCCAGGGCCGACCATCCTGCCATTCCCGGTCTGGCCGAAGCCGGCTTTTTAACGAATGAAACTGTTTTTTCCCTGACGGAGCGACCAGAACGCTTAGCGGTGATTGGCGGCGGACCGATCGGCTGTGAACTGGCTCAAGCCTTCAGTAATCTGGGGTGCCAGGTGGCTTTACTGCACAAGCACGATCGCCTGCTGGAGCGGGAAGATCCGGAAGCCAGTGCGGTTCTGCGGCAGGTGTTTCAGCATCAGGGCATGGGTTTAATTTTATCTAGCCAAATTGAGCGGGTGGAGCGATCAGCAGCGGGAAAAGTGATCCATTTTCGCCAGAACGGTACTTCCCAGTCCCTGATAGTAGATCAAATCCTGGTGGCAGTTGGGCGGCAACCGAATCTGGAAGGCTTAAACCTGGCGGCCGTGGGGGTGCAGAGCGAGGAGCGCCGGGGGGTGTGCGTGAATGATTATTTACAGACCACGAACCCCAGAATCTATGCGGCGGGCGATATTTGTATGGACTGGAAATTTACCCATGCTGCCGATGCTGCTGCCCGAATTGTCATTCGCAATGCTCTGTTTGCCCCCTTGGGTCTGGGTCGGGCCCGCCTCAGTCGTCTGGTGATGCCCTGGACCACCTATACCCTACCCGAAGTTGCCCATGTGGGACTTTCTCCCCAGGAGGCTGCCTGCCAAAACATCCCTGTAGAAACGATTCGCGTTCCCATGACAGAAGTGGATCGGGCGATCGCTGATGCTGCAATAGAGGGGTTTGTCAAAATTTATCACCGCAGGGGCAGGGATCAAATTCTGGGGGCCACGATCGTTGCTCCCCATGCTGGAGAAATGATCAACGAGATCACTCTGGCGATTACCCAGGGAATTGGCCTAAATCAGCTGGCCAACGTTATTCATCCTTATCCCACCCAGTCAGAAGCGGTCCGCAAAGCCGCCGAGACTTACAACCTCAAGCAATTGACGGCTGGCCCGCAGAAAACCCTGCTCAAATTGGTGAACTGGCTGACCTGAAGGCATTGTTCGCAATCCCCCGACCAGCAACCTCTCCCTAAACAACAAAGTAGGGGCAGTGGCCGGCTACCCCTCACTTTGAATTCGATCACTAGCGGAGACTAAACTTGAAAACCTCAGTTCTGCAGTTCAAACTAAATCTGCACCCTTGCACGTTCTCGGAACCAGATTGCTGAACTGGATGTCTCCATCCTAGAAATTTTACCTGAGATCCTCTGGATTACGGGTGCCACTTTATTGACTGTCACTACCTCAGGAACAAGTACGATCGCCGGACCCAAGCTGGACGAGAGTGTTGTTGAAACTGACCGTTGTACGCTGGCAGGCAGGGTAGAAACAGGCTGAAATTGCGGCTGAGGTTATCCCGGCGTTAATTTTGCATTAAATCTCTATTCCATTAAGGAATTTAGGCTCTGACGGCTGCAGATCTGGCGAAATTATCAGGTATGGTGTGGGCAGGAGCAAATGCTGAGGCAATACATAGCTCACGAATCCAGCTTAGAAATTTGCCCAGTCTCTCCATCAAAGCTCTTCTGTCAGCAGATCCCAAGCTTGCTTCTGCTTCACTATCGTAGATTCAATCCCCAGTTCCTATGACCAGCCTGAGCGAACCGACTACCCTTGCGGCTCCCGAATTGAAGTCCCCTGACTATTATTTCAACCGGGAGCTGAGCTGGCTAGAGTTTAACCGCCGCGTCCTCCATGAGGCCCTTGACCCCCGCACCCCCCTGCTGGAACGACTGAAGTTCACAGCCATTTTCAGTTCCAATCTAGATGAATTTTTCATGGTGCGGGTGTCCGGTTTGAAAGAACAGGTCACGGCTGAGGTGCATGGCTTGACCGTGGATGGTCTGACTCCCCCCCAGGAATTGGCAGCAATTGGCGATCGCTTGCGCCCAATGGTGACAGAACAACATCAACACTTTGAGCAAGTCTTACGCCCGGCCCTGCGAAGCTACGGTGTTTATCTGCTGGATTATCCTGAACTAACCTCCCCCCAGCGCCAGCACCTGCAAACCTATTTTGAGCAGCGGATTTTTCCAATTCTCACCCCCCTGGCGGTCGATCCGAGCCACCCCTTTCCCCACATTTCCAACCTCAGTCTGAATCTAGCCGTAGTGCTTAAAGATCCGGTGACTGAAGTTGAACATTTCGCCAGGGTTAAAGTCCCCAGTAGCCTGCCCCGCTTTCTTCCCCTCCCCCCCGAATTTGCTCAACCGGGATTGGTCTGGGTGGGGGTGCCCCTGGAACAGGTGATTGCCCATAACCTGGAAGCTCTCTTCCCTGGCATGACGATTCAGGAATACTACTGCTTTCGGGTGACGCGGGATGCGGATTTTGAGCTGCGGGAGGATGAAGCCGATGACCTGCTGCTGGCGATCGAAGAAATGTTACGCAAACGTCGCCTGGGGGAAGCTGCCGTACGGCTAGAAATTCAAGCCACCATGCCAGAAACGGTACGTCTCAGCCTGATGGAGCCTTTAAATCTAACACCAGAAGATATTTATCCGGTGGAAGGGCTACTCAATCTGAAGGACTTAATGACGTTCCTGTCCCTCCCCCTCCCCGACCTGAAAGACTCGCCCTGGACACCAGTGGTTCCGCCCCGGTTCACCTCTCTGGGGGAGCTGAAGCTGGACGATAGCCTGGAAGACGGGGAAAGCTTTTTTGCCATGATTCGGCGCGGAGATCTGCTGGTCCACCACCCCTATGAATGCTTTTCCGCTTCGGTGGAACGCTTTATCCTGCAGGCAGCGGGTGATCAGCAGGTGCAGGCAATTAAAATGACCCTTTACCGCACCTCTGGAGACTCGCCGATCGTTCAGGCGCTGATTGCTGCCGCGGAACGGGGTAAGCAGGTGGCGGTGCTGGTGGAACTGAAAGCCCGGTTTGATGAGGCTAATAATGTCAGTTGGGCCCGCCGTCTGGAGCAGTCCGGAGTTCATGTGGTCTATGGGCTGGTTGGGCTGAAAACCCACACGAAAGTAGTGCTGGTGGTACGTCAGGAAGGGGAACGCATTCGCCGCTATGTCCACATTGGTACAGGTAACTACAACTCCAAAACCGCCAAACTATATACCGATCTGGGCTTACTCAGTTGCCGGGAGGATTTAGGTGCAGATTTGACCGACTTGTTCAACTACCTGACTGGCTATTCCCGTCAACAGGTTTATCGCCAATTACTTGTTGCCCCAGTGAATCTGCGCGATCGCATGCTGGCTTTGATTCAGCGAGAAATTGACCAGGTGCAACAGGGGGGGCGGGGGCAGATCATCGCCAAAATGAACGCTCTGGTGGATGCCGGGATGATCCAGGCCCTCTACCGGGCTGCCCAGGCGGGGGTAGAAATTGACCTGATTGTGCGGGGAATTTGCTGCTTAAAACCAGGCATACCTGGGTTGAGTGAAAACATTCGGGTGCTGAGTATTGTCGGCCGCTATCTGGAGCATTCCCGTATTTTTTATTTCTATAACAATAACCAGCCTGAAGTGTTCATTGGCAGTGCCGACTGGATGCCCCGCAATCTGGATCGACGGGTGGAGGCGGTTACCCCAATCCTGGAACCTGATCTGACCCGGCACCTGAAAGAACTGCTGGATCTGTTTCTGTCCGATAATCGCCATGCTTGGGAACTACAAGCCGATGGCTCCTATGTGCAGCGTTCTCCTGCCAGTGCTGAGGTAGAAAAAGATGCCCAAACGATTCTGATGCAACTGGCCCAACAGCAGAAGGTTTGATCAGAAAAGTTAAGTTTCATCAACCGATCGCAACGCCATGGGAGAACCAGCCTCCAGATAGAGGCCCATGAAGCTAGAGCAACCCTAAATGGGTTGAGAACAAGGGGGTGTGGGGTTCCCCGCAAAAGAGGTTTCACCCCTTAACCCCGTTTGGAGCGCCAATAGAACTGCTATATACAGTGTTTTCCAGTCGGATGAGGCGAATCAAAAGCACCAGCCACTAGGGATTTCAGTGCTCAGCCTGTGTTTCACTATCCCGGAAAAGGCTGTAAGGCAAGCTTAAGCAGCTTTTAACCAGGGTGATTAAGATGAGATTAATACTCTACAGGTGGATTGGGGAAAACCCGATGGAAACACTCAGCCACTATGCTTACCGCGCCCTTGATCAACACTTTCACAAAGTAATTAAGCATGAAAAGGGAGTTCTGCAGCAGCAGGAACCGGAAGCGATTCATCAGATGCGGGTAGGCTTACGACGCTTACGCACCGCCCTCCAGGTGTTTGAGCCGGCTCTGGAGTTACCCAAAGGAACCGGAATCAAGCAGATCCGGGCGATCGCCACCTGTCTGGGTCAAGTGAGAGACCTGGATGTGTTGCATGAAACCCTGACCACCGCCCACTCCCCTCATTTGCCAGAAATTGAACAAAAACGGCTGGATCAGCTGCTGAAAAAACTGCACCAACTGCGCCAACGAAAAATTGAGCGGGTGCGGCGGAAATTAAGTTCAGCCACCTATTGTCGGTTTAAGCAGGGGTTCCAGCACTGGTTAGCCCATCCAGCCTACACAGACCTGTCCCACTGGCCGATCCAGGCTGTTGTTTCTGACCTGTTGCTTCCCCTGATCAGTCAACTACTCATTCATCCTGCCTGGCTGGTGGGGGTAACCTGGTCGTCTGCCGATGAATTTGATCAGGAGAAATTAGGCCAGGATTGTTCCAGTGGAGGAAGCAATGGGTTAATCGAGGCGACTTGCTTGGGCAATCATCAGGAACCTGACCCGGAAGAACTGCAGCGCCAGGGCAGTGTCCTCCACGAACTGCGTAAACAAACCAAACGGGTGCGTTACCAGATGGAATTATTCACTGACTTTTTCGGTGAGGACTATCAACAACAGGTGAAAGAATTCGCCACCCTGCAGGAATTGCTGGGGCAGCTTCAGGATGGGGTTGTGTTGCAGCACTTTTTGCACAGACTTGGAGCAGATCTGGACCGGGATTTACCCAGCCTGGGGAAACGTCTCCAGTCTCAGCAAGCTCTCAACTGGCAAAAATGGCAATACTTCCAGGAACGGTATCTGGATCATCAGTTTCGGCACGGCTTACGGCAGTTAGTTGCTTAGATGGTTCGTTACCTGAAATAAAGGGTTGCTTAGAAAAAAACGCGGTGATTTAAACAGGGCATTTGACGACGCACCTGTTCCAGACGAGAGGGTTCGATCGCTGCGATCGCCACCCCTGGTTTATCACCCGCATCCGCCAGAATCACACCCCAGGGGTCAATAATCATGGCATGGCCGTGGGTCTGACGCCGGGAATTATGTTTGCCAGTCTGGGCGGGAGCAATCACATAGCTGGTATTTTCGATCGCTCTAGCCTGTAAAAGCACCTGCCAGTGATCCTTTCCGGTAAAAGCCGTAAAAGCAGCGGGAACAAACAACACATTTGCGCCAGCCTGGGTGAGGGTGCGGTAGAGTTCAGGAAAGCGGACATCGTAACAGACAGATAGTCCAATGTTGCCCAGGGTTTTGGAGGGGTAGATGGGGGGAATCCGACTGCCGGCCAGCACCGTTCCAGATTCGTGATAGATATTGCCATCCGGTAAATCAACATCAAACAAATGCACTTTCTCATACCGGCACAGCTCTTCCCCATTGGGGCCAATCAATAAGGCTGTGTTGTAGACCTTGCCATTGCCCGCAGGTACAGGAAAACCACCGCCCAAAAGAGTAATTTGAAAACGTTGGGCCATGCGACGGAGGAATTTTTCACTTTCCTGGGCAATTTGCTCTGCCTGGGCCAGCTTGACTGATTCATCTCCCAGGTAAGGAAAGTTTTCTGGCAGCCCCACGAGTTCGGCCCCTCGCCGCACCGCTAGTTCAATCAATTCTTCCGCCTGAGCCAAATTTTTTTCCAGATCGGGCAAACTGGTCATCTGTATCGCAGCAGCAAGGTAAGACTTCATGGAATGGGAGTGAAACATCAGTAAAAATAATAACTAGTTCATCGTAAAACTGATCGGGTTACTTCAGTCAAGCTTAATTAGCCGGAAATCAAATAACGGGGGTAGATTTGGATCGCTCAGGGGGAGAAATCGTTACAGAAGCCCAGAGGATCCGGCGGAATGTTAAATAAATCACTTAAATTGCAATCAACTGTTAAACAGGGGGCAGCATAAAGATTAGTTAAACCTTATTTAAGTTGTTCTGGTTATATTTGCAAAATCACCGAAAAAGCTTTAAAAACTATCTTTATGACGGTTCGTATTCCGTCCCGCCGATCATTACTTCCGATTGTTTTCCTTGCGATTTAGCTCTTGCGAATACATAAACAGCTTTAGCGAACAGGAGTCACTGTATGCGTTTCCTCACTCTCCACTGGCCCAAAATTAGTGTCATGGTCATCTTCTATGGCCTGATTGCCCTCAGTATCAGTACCTTTACCAATGCCCAGCTTGATGCCATGCAACATCAGGTCAATGGGCCACAGTTTGTCAATTACAGCTCTAACTGATAGTTCTTTGCTCTGTTGACTGCGGGCTGCGTCAGGGGGGATAGAAGGGAACACCATCCTGAAACACCAGTAATTCCCCCGGCTGCATGGCAGTCCACCTTTCGTTGTCGGTCAGGGGGGTTGTGGCGATCACCGCAACGCGATCGGTGGCCCGGGTCAGTTCCCGAAAGTCCACGGTAATATCCTCATCAATCAGATGGGCCGCGGCAAAGGGGGCCTGACGAACAATAAAACAAAGCTGGGTGGAACAGTGGGCAAAAAAGTGTTCGCCATCGGCCAGCAGGTAGTTGAAGGTGCCAAACTGGGCGATCGTTGCGGTGATCTCTTGTAAGACCGGCAACAGCTCAGGTAGGGGTGGTTTTTCGCTGGGAAAGTGTTTCCGTAAAGTATTTAAGAGCAGACAAAAGGCCCGTTCGCTATCCGTTTCTCCCACCGGACGATACATTTCCCCACAGGGTAGGGCAAAATCCTTCAGATCACCATTGTGGGCAAACACCCAGTAGCGCCCCCACAGTTCCCGGCGAAAGGGATGACAATTTTCCAGCGCGATCCCTCCCTGGGTGGCCTTGCGAATGTGGGCAATCACATGGGTGGAGTGAATCGGATACTGGCGCACCAGGGTGGCAATGGGGGAGTCGATCGCCGGGTGGACATCCAGAAACAGGCGACATCCTGATCCTTCAAAAAAGGCAATTCCCCAACCATCCCGATGCTGATCGGTTTTGCCTCCCCTGGCACAGAAGCCTTCAAAGGAAAAACAAATATCGGTGGGAACATTACAGTTCATCCCCAGCAATTGGCACATAAGCGGTTGCTCGATCGCTAGCTCTGGACATTTATTAAAGAGTTTACAGAAAAGTTTTCTGTTTGGAGGGTGAGCTTGGCAAATAACCGTTACCTAAACTGTAACCATGCTGATATTGACTGGCGGGGTAGGAATAATGGGTACATTCTTCTGTACTCTGCCTGCGCTTCCCATGCTAACCCTGCTGCCCAAGGATGCCCGTCGCTATCAGATTTGCTTTCTCCTCCTCTTTCTGGCGGTGGGGATGGGAACACGGGATTGGAATCTACAACCGGGTATGGTGCTCCTGACCCTCGCCACCTGTTTATCCATGCAAGCAGCGGTGGGGTTGGCCAGGGCAAACTGGAATCGGGAGGTTGGGGCTGAACTCTATGCCACGCTTCCCAGTGCGTTAATTACAGGGCTGAGTTTAAGTTTACTGTTGCGTTCTAATCATTTCAGCACGATGATGCTGGCCGGGGGACTGGCGATTTTAAGTAAGGTTGCCCTGCGATTTCGGGACAAGCATATTTTTAACCCGGCCAATTTTGGCATTATTGCTGCCCTGGTGTTAGCAAAGGATGCCTGGGTTTCTCCGGGTCAGTGGGGCGAGGAAAGCGGGTACATTTTGTTGTTCTTGAGTACCGGCGGGCTGATTCTCCAACGGGTGGGACGGTGGGACACGTCGATCGCCTTTCTGGCCTGTTATGCCGGTCTAGAAGCCGTGCGGAATGTCTGGTTGGGCTGGAGTTGGGATGTCTGGTGCCATCGCTTGAGCAGTGGTTCTCTCTTGCTGTTTGCCCTGTTCATGCTCACCGATCCGCGGACGATTCCCAATGCACGGTCAGCACGGTTGCTCTGGGCAGGGGCGATCGCCCTTCTGACGTTTGTGCTCAGAAATCAGTTCTATCTGCCCACGGCCATGTTCTGGGCCTTGTTTTGTCTCTCTCCCCTCAGTCCGGTGCTGGATTTGCTCTGGTCTAAAGCCCCTCGTTTTGTCTGGGCAAAGTCAGCGGCTTCCCCAAATGCTCCTGCCGCTCCCGTTGGTTCAGGTTCCATGGCTTAAACGTGTTTAGGATGAGGATTTGAAAATGAAAAAAGTCTGGCGCTTATTGATCACCTGCGGGTTGATTGTGCTGATCTGCTGCACTTTAACTCCGGCGGCCTGGGCGTTCTGTGGATTTTATGTGGCTAAAGCTGATACGAAACTCTATAACCGGGCCTCTCAGGTGGCGATCGCCCGCAATGGCAACCGCACAGTCCTGACGATGGCCAATGATTATCAGGGGGATGTGAAGGATTTTGCCATGGTTGTGCCCGTTCCCACGGTGTTGAAAAAAGAGCAGGTGCAGGTGGGTCATCCCAAGATAATGGAACGCCTGGATGCCTTCAGTGCGCCCCGCTTGGTGGAGTATTTCGACCCCGATCCCTGTGCACCGCCAGCCAGGCTTGAAGACCGTAATTTACAAATGCCAGCCTCTGCCCCAATGCGATCAGAAATGAAACGGCGGGACAATGCCCTGGGGGTGACGGTAGAAGCCAAGTTTAACGTGGGAGAATACAACATCCTGATTCTGAGTGCCAAAGAGTCCGGGGGGTTAGAAACCTGGCTGGTGCGGAATGGTTACAAAATTCCCCAGGGGGCCCGCCAACTCCTGCAGCCTTACATTCGCCAGCAGATGAAGTTTTTTGTCGCTAAAGTTAACCTGGCGGAATTTAATAAGGCGGGCTATCAAAACCTCCGTCCCCTGCAGATCAGCTACGATTCCCCCCGGTTCATGCTGCCCATTCGCCTGGGGATGGTCAATGCTCAAACGGCCCAAGATCTGATGGTTTACATTCTCTCTCCCCAGGGTCAGGCAGAAGTGACGAATTACCGCACCGTTAAAATTCCCTCCAATGCGGAGATTCCCTTATTTGTGAAAGACAATTTCGGCAAATTCTATACCGCTGCCTTCCAAAATTCTTACAACCGTGAAGGTAGAAACGTGGCTTTTCTGGAATATGCCTGGAACATGAGCAACTGTGACCCCTGCTCCGCTGACCCTCTTTCCCGTGAGGAATTGAAGCAAGCGGGGGTATTCTGGCTGGATAATCCGCCGGTCAATGATCCTCGTCTAGGGCGGTCTTTTATGCCCACTGCCAATGTGTTTATCACCCGCCTGCATGTACGCTATACCCGCGACAAGTTTCCAGAAGACCTGATGTTTCAATCCACAGGGAATCAGGAACAGTTTCAGGGCCGCTATATTCTTCGCCATCCCTATACGGGGAATTTGAAATGCCCGGCCGGGCGGCAATATCTGCAGACGTTACGTCAACGCTATGAGCAGCAGTCTCAAACTCTGGCCCGCTTAACGGGGTGGAAGATTCAGGATATTCGCAAACAACAACCTCAGATCCAAAGCTCTGCTCAACCCTGGTGGTGGCGGTTTTAAGGTTAGTTTGGCTATGCTGCTGATCGATCGCCAGGGAAATCCATGATGGATTGGCCACAGGAAGCAAAACGGGTCTTTAACCTGCCCAAGCCTGCCCACTTCACGGACTATCACCATTGTTGTGAATGCGCCGAGCATGATCAAACCTTGAGCCGCTATGACGTTGATTCGATCGGACTGGAACAACTGGGCAATCCAGGTTGGGACCCCCTCTGCTTTTGTTCCCCAGAGGGATTGAAATATTACCTGCCGGCCCTGGTTCGATTAAGCCTGGAGACGATCGCTACCGACTTTTACCTCGACCAGATGCTTTTTCATCTGATCTACGATGGGCCCAATAACCGTCTGGTTCAAGCCTGCACTCCAGCCCAGCGTCAATTTGTAGTTGACTTTCTCACTTACCTGATTGACAATTACCCAGCACAAATAGAAGCGAATCTGCTCTACAGTAATGATATTTTCATCGCTCACGAGATATGGAGCAATGTCCAGGAATAGAACCGCGATCGTAGCCCGTCTACAGGCACAAAATTATAGGCAGTTGATTTTATGGCAATCCTATTTGAGATCCAGACGGGGTAAAGGGGTGGAACCCCTTTTGTGGGGGAACCCCACACCCCCTTTTTCTCAACCCATTTACGGTTGCTATAAAAGATTGATAAAAATATCTTTTACCTTCGGCTTAACTTTATACAAAGCTTAAATTACAGCAGGTTCTAACATCCGAATGGTTCCCATGGTTGCATCAATTTCGACCTCAATTCCAAGTGGAAGTGTGAACTTATCCTGAACATGACCGATCATTGAGCCATACCAGGTTGGAATACCCAGAGGGGAGAGATGATCCTGCAAAACTTCTACCAAACTTAAGGAGGGTTCCTCTTTTTGATCGGTTGTACAATCCTGGCACTGGGCAAAAATAAAGCCTGATAATTGCTTCAAAATACCTGCTAGCTTAAGTTGAGTTAACAAGCGATCGACTCGATAGATTTCTTCGCCCACTTCTTCAACAAACAAAATAGTATTGTTCCAGGTGGGCAGGTAAGAGGTTCCTATTAAAGCAGCCAGAACGCTTAAATTACCCCCGATTAATCGACCTCTTGCTCGACCCGGAACGATCGTTTGAACCTGGGTAGAGGATGTATTTCTCATTAAAACTGCTTTACTCTCAAACAAAACCTGGCGGAAATATTGCTGGGAAAATGGAGTCCAGTTAGAAATACCAACTGGTCCATGAAATGTGACTAATCCTGTTTGGACGTAAATGGCCAGCAGCAGAGCTGTAATATCACTGTAACCAATTAAGATCTTGGGATTGTGGCGAATCAGGTTGTAGTCCAGTAGCGGCAAAATCCGGGCACACCCCCAACCTCCCCGCATGGCTAAAATCGCCTGTATTGATCGATCGGCAAACATTGCATTTAAATCTGCTGCTCGTTCCTGGTCAGAACCTGCGAGATAGCCATACCGTTTGAGTAAATGAGGTGCAGGCTTACCTTTCAGACCCAGATTAGTGAGTGAGCGGTGAGCGAGTTTTATATCTTCTGCATCAATTACACTAGCCGGGGCAACTAACCCAACCCAATCTCCTGCTTTAAGATGACGGGGTTTCATCCGTGGGATAGTTGGAGACTTTTGACCTGTACCCAAAAGAGGGAAGGGTAGCGTAAAAGCCGGGAGCGTGTCACTTTTTTTGAAGAAAATCCATGCATACTTGTCAAGGGCTAGAGGCTGCTACAGGGAATCCGGGGTTTTCATTTTTATCTACAAAAGGTGACACGCTCCCGTAAAAGCCTGTGTCCCCAGATATTTCAAAATTGTGCGACGATCCCAGACCATTACAACATCCCTGATTAATTAGTTTGAGGCTTGAATTACCGTTTTTGTCTGGTTTCACTAGCCTCTTTGTTCCTGGCAATCGGAACTTGTCCGACTTGAAATGTTTCTAAGTATTCATGGCTAGAATTAAAGATAGGTTCGCTTTTGGTTTTATGTTTTGTAAAAAATTTTTATCCAAATCTGTTTTCCAGTTTAAAACCGTATCGTTCTCATCGGCTTTAGGATTCTGGGTTGTTCTAAATTTTCTTGATCCTGTCTTCGCTCAATCCCAATCTACTCCTTCTCCAACAGCTATCCCTTCCCCGACGATCGCTCCATCTGCCTCTCCTTCCCCTGTAGCAAACCCCTCCCCTTCGCCTACCCCTGCTGCTTCCTCATCACCAACGGCTAAACCTACGCCATCTGCCTCTCCTTCCCCTGTAGCAAACCCCTCCCCTTCGCCTACCCCTGCTGCTTCTTCATCACCAACGGCTAAGCCTACGCCATCTGCCTCTCCTTCCCCTGTAGCAAACCCCTCCCCTTCGTCCTCTCCTGGGCCCAAAGCCACCTCAGCTCCAACGGCCAAGCCTTCCCCTTCAGCTACTCCCAAATCCACAGGTCCGAAACAAGTACCTAAAAAAGATCCGATCGCAGCCAAAATTTCTGCTTTGAAGCAAACTCAACAGCGGTGGATTCAAATTAGCTTAACTCGTCAACGCCTGATTGCCTGGGAAGGTAACAAGCCGGTCTATGCGGTCATTATTTCTACAGGAAAACCAGGTACAGAAACCCCATCCGGTATTTATACGATTCAAACTAAGTTACGCCAGGCTCGGATGCAGGGAGATGACTATGATATTCCTGATGTTCCCTATACAATGTATTACGACGGTAGTTATGCCATTCATGGGGCATATTGGCATCGCAGCTTTGGTACTCCCGTCAGTCATGGGTGTGTCAATGTTGCAGTTGATCACGCTGGATGGCTATTTAACTGGGCTAAGGTCGGAACGCCAGTAATTGTCCAATAGTTGACATTGTGGGCTACTGGCCAGGTTGGGCTGTAATAGTTGCACATTGGAAGTTTAAAAACGCTATCAGAGAAGAAATAATGGACCCATCTGCACACCTGTCCACTAAAAAGATTGAGGTCAGCGATCGGTTGATTTTTGCCTTGGACTATGGCGATCCTGAGGCAGCACGGGAAATGGTGATGCGCTTGGGCGATGCTGTGAGCTTTTACAAGCTGGGGCTAGAGCTGTTTATGGCGGGGGGCTACTTTGAACTGTTGAACTGGCTGGTGGATCAGGGCAAAAAGGTGTTTGTCGATCTGAAATTTTTTGATGTGCCCCAAACCGTCGCATCTGCAGTGAAAGCCCTGAGAAATAAGGGGGCAACCTTTGCAACCGTGCATGGTAACGATAGTATTCTGGCAGCAGCGGCTCAGGAGAAGGGGGATCTAAAAATTCTAGCCGTCACGGTTCTGACCAGTCTGGATCAAAAAGATCTGGAAGATCTTGGTTTTACTTGCGATCTGAAACAGCTGGTGTTGTCCAGAGCCAAACGATCGCTGCAATTGGGCTGTGATGGTGTGATTTCTTCAGGTTTAGAAGCCCCGGAACTGCGGCAGGAGTTGGGCGATCGCTTTTTGATTGTCGCGCCTGGTATCCGTCCCCTGGAGAACAATGTGGTCAATCGGGACGATCAAAAGCGGATTGTCGATGTCAGAACAGCGTTCTTGAATGGTGCGGACTACATTGTGATGGGGCGGCCGATCAAACAGGCTGCTGATCCCTATCTGGCCGCCCAGCAGGTGCAAACCCAGATCAAAGCAGTCTTTGGTGAATAGGCGCTCAGCCAAAGCCACAACCTGACGATACAGCCCCTCTTGCAAATATTCAGTAAGCTGGATAGCAGGATGTCCTGTGTGTGTTTTCCCCACTGCAGTCGTAGCAGTCTGCAACGGTACAACCATGAGTTACTGCTTAAAGCTAAAGCGGCCGTTGACCTTTTCTCCGTCAATATCAGTCAAAATTGCAATTTTATATTCCCCTGGAGCCGCCGTTGGCAAGATCGCCACGTAGTGTTTGCCGTTGTCGTCGTATTTCATATCGAGGGACTGCTGGCTGCCATCGGGGAGTTGCACTTGGGCTGTGACTTTAGCATTGGGAATGGGTTCGTGGTTGTCCCCTTTTTGGAAAAAAAAGTCGATGTGCGTGTTATCTGCTTCTTTGAACGTTAACAGTTCCAGATGATAGGGACCGGCCTCAATCACCTGTCCCCCCTGGCCGCCATGAGCACCCGGCTTTACAGCGGTTGTTTGGTCAGGGCTAGCAGTAGGGCTAGAGGTGGTGGCTGATGGGTTCCCCGATGCCGGGGTTGAGGAACTGGGGGTCGTAGCTGTTTGAGTGCTACTACATGCCCCTAGCCATAGAAGCCCCCAAGTGGCGATCGCAATGGTCATAACTTTTAACTGCATGATCTTTCTCGCAATCAATAAATTAACGAACAATTAGGGCTGCATCTGCTCAGCCTTTCTTTGCATCTCTGGAAAACTTAGATGGTGAACGTGACCGTTGTCTTTAACCCCATTTTGGTGTTTTGGAAATAAGTATCGGCCAAAGCGGGCATAGAGGGCGGGTAACACGAGCAACGTTAAGGCGGTAGAGGTGACAAGCCCCCCCAAGACAACGATGGCCAGGGGTTGTAAAATTTCCTTCCCTGCTCCTCCCGCAACCACCAGTGGGGCTAATCCTAAGGCAGACGTAAAGGCGGTCATCAAAATTGCATTCAACCGCTCCATCGACCCTTTCACTAATAGATCTTGAAACGGCATTCCGGCGGCAAACTTAGTGTTGTAGTTATCCACCAGCAGTAAGCCGTTACGGGTGGCAACGCCAAACAGGGTAACAAATCCAACCAGGGACGCGATCGATAGAATTCCGCCGGTTAGCGCCACCGCGATCGCCCCTCCAACCAGGGCCAAGGGCAAGTTAATCATAATCATAGCCGTAGATGGAATGGATTGAACTGAGAGATACATGATCACGGTGATAACAACGAAGGCAATCGCGCTGTAGAGCAGAATGCTTTGGGTGGATCGTTCTTCCGCCTCGAACTGTCCACCATACTGAATAAAGTAACCGGGCGGGAGTTGGACTTGCTGTTTTACCTTTGCCTGGATTTCATTCACCACGGAGCGCAGATCCCGTCCACTCACATTGGCGGAGACGACCAGCAAACGAGAGACATTTTCGCGGTTAATCGTGTTTGGACCTGTGGACTCCCGGATTTGCGCTACTTGAGCCAGGGGAATTTTTTGTCCATTCGGTGTATCGACTAAGAGGTTAGCGATCGCCGCTGGATGGGTACGAGCTTCTGGTTTGAGCCAGACGACCAGGTCAAAGGTCTGCTGTTGCTCAAGCACCTGGGACACCACCCGTCCATTTAAAGCTGTTTGAATCGTGTTTGAGAACTCTCCCACCGTCAACCCATAGCGGCTGGCAGCAGCTCGATCAAAGAGGATCTGAAGCTGGGGGACGGGCACCTGCAATTCCGGTTGCAAATCGACAATTCCCTCAATGGATTGCATCGCAGCCGTGACTTCTTCACCCAGGTGACGCAGTTCTGCCAGATCGGGACCAAAAATTTTGACCGCGATCGCACTTCTGACCCCAGATAAGACTTCATCCATGCGGTGAGAAATAAAACCACCAATATTGGGGGCAACCCCTGGTAATCTGGCAAATTCCTGCCGCAGTGTTGTGATACTGCCGGGGCGATCGTCCATGCCAGCCTGACTCAATTCCACATCCAGGTGGGCCCCATTCACGCCAGCCGCATCCGCATCTCCGGGGGCACGGCCAGATCGAAGTTGAACATGTTGAAAGCGAGGGTCTGTTTTGAGGGCATCCTGCAGGGCAAATCCAACTGCATTCGTAGCCTCCAGCGAGACTCCCGGATAAAGCATCACCGCGTTGACCAGCGATCGCTCTTGAAACTCCGGCAGAAAGATACGCCCAAACGATGGCACGATGATCAGGGCAGCAACGAGCAGGGCAGCTGAGGCAGTTAAAACGATGCCAGAACGCCGCATGGAAAAATTAAGCCAGGGCAGATAAAGACGTTTGCAAAATCGGGCAACCCTGGGTTCGGTTTCCGGTAAATGACCGTAGGGCAAAAGAATTGCACACAGGGCGGGGGTGACTGTGAGGGCTGTAAGGCTGGAGGCGAGCACCGCGGCCATGTAGCCCAATCCCATCGGAATGAAAATACTGCCTTCCACCCCACTGAGGGCAAAGATCGGAGCAAAGACAACAATCGTAATCACCGTTGCCCCAAACACCGAATCGCGCACTTCCTTGCAGCCGTCGTACACCACATCCAGCAGGGGACGAGGTTGAGCCGCGTGTTTATTTTCCCGTAGAGAACGATAGACATTTTCAGCATCGACGATGGCGTCATCTACTGCAGAACCAATCGCCACGGCCAGTCCCCCCAGGGTCATGGTGTTTAATCCCTGCCCAATCAGATTCAGCATGGCTACCCCAATCAACAGGGATAGGGGAAGGGCAACCAGGCAAATGAGCAAGTTCCGCCAGTTCATCAAAAACGGAATCAGGATCAGGGCGACGATGATGCTGCCTTCAACCAGGGCCGCGCGGACATTCTCGATCGAGGCATCAATATAGTCTTCTTGTCGGAAAGTGGAGGTAACCTGGACATCTGGGGGGAGGCTGGCCTTAATTTCCTCCATTGCTTGCTCAATTGCCCGCGTGACGGTTGGTGTATCTGCTTGGGGTTGTTTGTTAATCAGCAGAACGATCGCGGGTTTGCCATCCAGACTGCCGTCCCCCCGTTTAATCGCGGCTCCAATTTGCACCTCAGCCACATCAGTGAGGCGAACTGGTTTGCCCTTTTGGGCTGTAATGACGGATTGCTGCAAGTCTGCGATCGATTCAACTCGCCCCACCCCCCGAATCAGTCGTTCGTGATCAGGGGTGATCAAAAATCCACCAGGGGCATTTAAGTTGGCTGCTGCAACGGCTTCTGTGACCTGGGCCAGAGTGACATTAAAAGCTTGTAACTTGGCGGGGTCTACCAGCACTTGATATTGACGCACGTCCCCCCCATAGGCCACAACTTGAGCTACCCCTGGAACAGCTAAGAGGCGATTGGTCACCTGCCAGTCCACGAGGCGGCGCAGCTCCATCAGGGAGGTAGAAGCACTCGCAGCATTGGCTACAGCTTCCGGCTCAATGGTCAGCCCGTACATCAGCACTGTACTGATGGGTGAAGTGATGGGTGAAAGTTGGGGAGTTTCAACCCCTTCAGGTAGCTTACTCTGGGCTTGTTGTAACCGTTCAGTGACGAGTTGCCGTGCTCGATAAATTTCTGTATTCCAATTGAAGATAACTTTGACGACGGATAAGCCTGCAGCTGAAGAGGATCGCACCGTTGTCACACCCGGTGTTCCGTTAATGGCACTTTCGATTGGCAGGGTGACCAGAGATTCCACTTCTTCCGGTGCAAGGCCTGGGGCTTCCGTCTGAATCTCAACCTGGGGTGGGGCAAATTCAGGAAAAACATCTAAGGGCATCTGACTGACGGTGCGGACCATCCAGAAGGTGAGGATTAAGGTCGCCAAAATCACAAGCCAGCGGCGGGCGATCGCCCATTTAATCATTGCATCGAGCATGACGGTTCACCCTAAGGCAGCGGATGGGGAGATTGGGGTTCAGCTTCTGGTTGGTTGGGTCTCTGAGAATCCTCGATTGCCCTAGGATGGACGATGGGTTGGGCAGTAGAGCCATTGGCATGATGGTGTAGCGCGGACCTGTTAGCCTCACTCAGGGGAATGAGCCTTTTGTGATGCCGACGGTTCGCCCAATACATTCCTGCCCAAAAGGTGCCAGCGGATATTGCCCCCCCGACTGAAATGACCATCCACCAGGGTAGCGGTCTGTTCTGAGGTGCGACAGGATTGCCAGGGACAGCGGCTTCCCCATGGTTTTCGCTTGTAGGGGAACTCCCCCGTAAGGATTGGGCATAGAGTTGCATGGCCCGTTGGGTCACCACCCGATCGCCCTCAAATAAGCCATTCTGGATCTCAACCCAATCCCCTGATGTTTTGCCTAGCTCAACCTCAACGGGCTGGAAGGCATTGCCATTCTGGACAAACACGATCGTTTTATTATCGTTCGTCTCGATAAGAGCGGATTTAGGGATGGTAAGAACTGTAGTGGGTGTGCGATTCGTTAATATTTCTAACTCGGCAAACATCCCTGGTTTCAAAACGCCATCCGGATTGCCCAGTTCTGCTCGCACGGGAACGACCCGGCTGTGTCCCTCAACCACCGCCCCAATCACACTGATCCGTCCGGCAAAGCTGCGATCAGGCAGTCCATTCACCTTGACCTGTACAGGCTGCCCTATCTGGATCTGGTTCAGGTCTTTCTCATAAATATTGGCTGAAACCTGTACCTTGCTGCTATTGAGGATCGTCAAAATCTTTTTACCCGCATCCTCTCCCGATTCCCCCGTGGTGGCTTCCCGATCGGCAACGATCCCAGAGATGGGTGCTGTAATCGTAATCGTGCCATCTGCGTTAGGGGTTGTGCCCAGTTGGCGCAGACGAGTCTGATAGGTTTCTCCACTCAGGGCCAGTCGCGATCGGGCCACATCTACGCTAGCTTGAGCCCGTTTGAGTTGAGCTGCTGCTTCTGTAACCTGGAGACGACTTTTCGCTTTAGCAACTGCTGCTCTGGCTGCGGCTAACTGGGTTTCGGATTCTAAAAACTGGCGGCGGGGAATTGCGCCCTGAACCATCAGTTCTTTGTCTTTGTCATAGCGTTCTTGGGCAAAACTCAGTTGGGTGTGGGCTTGCTGAATATCCGTTATGGCAATCTTCTGTTGTTGCTGATAGTTTTCCTGGGCTAGTCGTAAATCTGCCTGGGCTTGTTGAACTGCAGCGATCGCCTCTGCCTGCCGCTCCAAAGTTGTGGTTCGGAGTTCGGCCAACTCGCGGCTGGTCATAATTGCAACGGGTTGTCCTACCGTCACCGCTTCCCCCGGACGCACTAGCAGGCGAATTACCGTTCCGCCCACAGGTGTGGTTACCTCTGCCTGCCGATCCGGTAAGGTCTCAATTTCTCCTGTAGTCTTAATCCCCAAAGCCAGCCGTTGCCGGGATACAGGTTCCACTTTCAGTCCCAGCCGTCGGGCGGTGTCTCCATCAACCTGTAGGGCTCCGACAGATTGAGCGGCTTGGCTACCCCCTTGAAACTCATTCCCGTGCCCAAGATGAGCCAGAACTCTTGCTGCAGAACCCAAGAGGAGAAGACTGAGCAACATTCCACAAATCTGGTAGGTGTTTTGGGGCATAGGTAACTCTATAACGGTAAAAATCTGTAGGAGAGGTAGAGAGTTGGCCCTCATTGGTCCCCGATCCGGGCTACGACCCACCCTGGAAGGTTAACTTTTCGGTTTATCTGTTCTATTGCCATGCTCAGAGCCAGTGAATCGCTTTCCCTAATCTTGTTCTCTCCAGTTAGCTGGAAAGTCAAGGGTGGAAGATCTGGAATTGAAGCCCACAACTCTAAAAACGGTGCTAGTTTGACTTAAATCAACCATAAAGTTGGCAAAAATACACATTGATTAATAATGGATTCAACATTAAATCGATCGCTGAAGTTGTCAATTAGGCAATCCTCCTGGTAGAAATCCCAGCCTAAAAAAGGTCGGATCTGACCTGGCCAGTTGAATGGGTTTCCATCTTGAGTAGGAGATTTTACCTGTCCCCCTGGTGAGAGGTGATTGAGTGACTGACTAAGTAAGGTAAAGCTGAGTCTGATTCCCCTTTTGGGTCAGGGCTTCTGTAACACTATCTGAGGATGATAATTATGCCTCATCAACATCAATCGATTATCGATGCCGCCGTTTATTGCGCCTATGAGTGCGAACACTGTGCAGACCAATGTTTAGGGAATATGCCGGACTGCGCTCGTGTCTGTATTGACTGCGCTCAAAGTTGTTGGACTACTGCATCTTATATCAGTCGGAGTTCACGCTTTATCCCTCAAATCGTCAAATCTTGTATTGAGATTTGTGAGGCCTGCGCCAAGGAATGTGAGAAGTATATGGACAATCCCCATTGCCAAAAGTGTGCTGAGGCTTGTCGGCGTGCCGTAGAGCAATACCGTAAGGTTGCCACTGTTGCGGGCATTGCTTAAAGGATTCCAAGACGATCAGAGGCGAGGCCGGGGTGTCTCGTCTTTTTTTTACATAAATTAATAACAGTTTTAAATTCTCTATAAAATCCTGTAGCTTATCCCTTGACTCTCCATCTGTCTGGAGCCTTCAAGATGAAATCAGTGTTATTGAGGATTTAAGGTGTCCCTCCAATTGAAAGTTCCCAATATGGCCTGTTCAGCTTGTGGTGAAACAATTACAAAAGCCATCAAAGCCTTTGACCCAACTGCAACTGTGCAGACAAACTCGAAAACAAAATTAGTTGAGATTGATACTCAAGCTTCAGAAACAGAAATGCAAGAGGTGATTACAACAGCTGGTTATACCATCTCCAATTAAAGAGGAGGTCATTCATGGAAAACATAACCTTGAAGCTCAGAGGGATGAGTTGTGCTTCCTGCGCGAACAATATAGAAGAAGCAATTCGATCGGTACCGGGGGTACATGAATGCGCGGTGAATTTTGGGGCTGAACAGGCCTCTGTCACCTATGATCCGCAGCAAACCGATCTCAAGGCCATTCAGGATGCCGTTGATCAAGCGGGCTATACGGCCTCTGCGATCGAACATGACACCCTGACTGAAGACAATGATGAGGAAAAGGTAGGCCGCCAGGCAGAAAACCGGGATCTGACTCGTAAGGTCTGGGTGGGTGGCCTGATCAGCCTCATTTTGCTGGTGGGTTCTCTCCCTGCCATGCTGGGGTTCCACATCCCTTTGATTCCTGACTGGCTGCATAACTTCTGGCTTCAAGCCATTCTGACGGCTCCGGTGCAGTTCTGGTGTGGCAAGGCGTTCTATGTCAATGGCTGGAAAGCGCTCAAACGCCATACCGCCACCATGGATACGCTGATTGCCCTGGGAACGTTGGTCGCTTACTTCTATTCCCTGTTTGTGACGATCGATCCAGAATTTCTGATTGCTCAAGGAATCACACCCAGCGTCTACTACGAAGTCTCGGCCATTGTGATCACTCTCATTCTGCTGGGGCGATTGTTTGAAAACCAGGCCAGGGGCCAAACCTCCGAAGCCATTCGTAAATTGATCGGTTTGCAGGCCAAAACGGCACGAGTGATCCGCAACGGGCAGGAAATGGATATTCCCATCGCAGATGTGGTGCTGGGGGAGGTGATTCTGGTGCGGCCAGGCGAAAAGATTCCAGTCGATGGGGAAATTATTGAAGGGGCATCTACCTTAGATGAATCCATGGTGACGGGTGAAAGTGTGCCGGTGAAAAAGCAGGTGGGGGATGAAGTAATCGGGGCAACGATCAACAAAACCGGCAGTTTTCGGTTTCGGGCTACCCGGATTGGCAAAGATACCTTTCTGGCTCAAATTGTCAAACTGGTGCAGCAGGCTCAAGGTTCAAAAGCCCCAATTCAACGCCTGGCAGACCAGGTAACGGGCTGGTTTGTCCCCGCTGTGATTGCCATTGCGATCGCCACCTTTGTCCTCTGGTATAACCTGATGGGAAATGTGACCCTGGCCCTGATTACGACCGTGGGGGTGCTGATTATTGCCTGTCCCTGTGCCCTGGGTTTAGCCACACCGACCTCGATTATGGTGGGGACGGGTAAGGGAGCGGAGAACGGCATTTTGATTAAAGGGGCTGAAAGTCTGGAACTGGCCCACAAACTTCAGACGATCGTCCTGGATAAGACCGGAACTTTGACTCAGGGGAAACCTACCGTCACAGATTTTGTCACGGTGAATGGCACAGCCGATCGTAATGAGTCAAAACTGATCAGCTTAGCCGCATCTGTGGAGCAAAACTCAGAACACCCCTTGGCAGAAGCTGTTGTCTACTATGCCAGGTCGCAAGAAGTGGCGTTAACAGAGGTGCGGGATTTTGAGGCGATCGCTGGTAGTGGGGTTCACGGAATCGTTGCCGATCGCCTGGTTCAAATTGGCACCCAACGCTGGATGGCAGAACTGGGGATTGAGACTCAGGCCTTAGAACAACACTGGGAGCGCCTGGAATCTCTGGGCAAGACGGTGATTTGGATTGCCATTGACGGCAGGGTAGAAGGCATGATGGCGATCGCCGATGCGCTTAAACCCTCTTCTGCCAGTGCGGTGCGGGCCTTGCAACGGTTAGGGTTGGAAGTGGTGATGCTAACCGGGGATAACCGTCGTACCGCTGCAGTAATTGCCCATGAGGTTGGCATCCAGCGAGTTTTTGCTGAAGTCCGTCCTGATCAGAAAGCGGCTAAGGTGGCTGAGATTCAACAGGAAGGCAAGGTGGTGGCCATGGTTGGAGATGGGATCAACGATGCGCCAGCTTTAGCTCAAGCGGATGTAGGGATAGCTATTGGAACGGGAACGGATGTGGCCATTGCCGCCAGTGACATTACTTTAATTTCCGGTGACCTGCAGGCGATCGTGACGGCGATCGAACTGTCGCGGGCAACGATTCGCAATATTCGTCAAAATCTCTTCTTTGCCTTTATCTACAACGTTGCTGGCATTCCGATTGCTGCAGGCATTCTCTTCCCCGTTTTTGGCTGGTTGTTAAACCCAATTATTGCAGGGGGGGCAATGGCCTTCAGCTCTGTTTCTGTTGTCACGAATGCGCTGCGACTGCGGAACTTTCAACCCAAAACCTTCAGTTAATTAACTTACTGATCCAGAAGACAAGGCAATGCTGAGAAAAGCAACATTTTTAGGCACCCTGGCCGGGCTAGGATTTTTGCTAGGTGCAATCTCTGGGGGGATCGCCGCTGCATCCACCATGAACAGCATGAATGAACCGGCCGCCCCTCCACCTAATCAGTTTCAACCCATTGAGCAACCGCTGAGCCATAAGCTTGCCGTTACCCTGGCAGGATTGGGTTTGATCGGTTTAGAACTCTGGTGGTTCCTGTTCAGTAAACCCAAATCCAGTCGAGTCAGCACAACGGACGGTATTCAAGAAGTTACGGTTAGGGTAGATGGAGGTTACGAACCGAGTCAAATTGTCGTTCAAGCCGGCCGACCGGTGCGCTTAAACTTCGATCGCCAAGATCCCAACAGTTGCCTGGCAGAAATCCGTTTTCCTGATTTGCAGATTGCTCAACAACTTCCGCTCAATCAGACAACGGCGATCGAGTTTACCCCTGAGCAACCGGGCAGATACGAGTTCACCTGTGGCATGAATATGTTTCGCGGTGTTGTGGAAGTCCGCTTTTGAGGCTACGACTAGAGGATGAAGAGGGCAAAGTCGGCGTTCAGAAAGATAAATTTTTTGTTAAACTGGATACTGCCTGCGCCGCCGAGGAACTTTACCTATGAGTCAATTGTCGAAGTCTGTTGTTATTGCCCCCTCCATCCTGTCTGCAGATTTCAGTCGTCTGGGTGAAGAAATCCGGGCGGTGGATCAAGCTGGAGCTGATTGGATTCATGTGGATGTGATGGATGGACGATTTGTGCCCAACATTACGATCGGCCCCTTAATTGTTGAAGCCATTCGTCCGGTCACGACCAAACCCTTAGATGTCCACCTGATGATTGTGGAACCGGAACGCTACGTCGCAGATTTTGCCAAAGCCGGTGCCGATATTATTTCAGTTCATGCCGAATCCAGTGCAACAATTCACCTCCACCGTACCCTCTGTCAAATTAAAGAACTGGGTAAACAAGCAGGGGTGGTGCTCAATCCGGCCAGTTCACTGGATTTAATTGAATACGTGCTGGAAGTTTGTGATCTGATCTTGATCATGAGCGTTAACCCCGGTTTTGGCGGTCAGGGCTTTATCTCTTCTGTGGTTCCTAAAATCCGGCAATTGCGCCAGATGTGTGATGAACGCGGGCTGAATCCCTGGATTGAGGTAGATGGCGGTCTGAAGGTGAATAATACCTGGCAGGTGCTGGAAGCAGGAGCCAATGCCATTGTGGCCGGTTCTGCGGTCTTTAATGCCCCAGATTATGCCACTGCGATCGCTGGGATTCGTAACAGCAAGCGTCCCACCCCGGAACTGGCTAAAGTTTAGTTGACTGGCTCTCAGTTTCTCAATTGACGATCCCAAAAAGCTGACAATCAAAAAACCAGTGAGGGGAAGAAGTGTTCCATGTCCCTGCACTGGTTTAATTTTTAGTCGATGTACGCAAGAGCGGGCCAAGTTCAGAAAGCCAAGTTCAGAAAGCTAAGTTCAGAGGGCCTTCAAGCCAAACCGACCAGCTTTTCACTCAGCACCCACATCTGCTCAGCTTTATCATTGTTGCGGGCCTGGCGGGAGACTTTCTGCATAAAGGCTTTGCGTCCTTGCTTCTGGCGATTGCCCCAACTCCAGTAGGCTCCCGATTCCCGGAACTCTGGATCGGCAACCACCTGAGCCACCCGTTCCCCAGCCAACTCCTGGGAGACATAGCCCCCCGTGATATATTTTTGGAACAAGGGGAATAGCTTTTGGAAGGTAGGGTAGTGGTTGCGGAAAAGCGGCGTATCAGCCACACAGCCTGGATAGAGGGAACTGAAGGTAATATTGGTAGTGTCGTGATAGCGTCGGTCTAACTCCTTCATCGTCAGCACATTACAAACTTTGCTATCTTTGTAGGCTTTCACGGGTTCAAACTTTTTCCCATCCACCATCGAGAGTGGCTCCTTGAATCCGGCGGCAAACCCCTCAAACTTGCCTAAATCAGGTCGTGGGTAAACTTTACCGCCTAGTTCATCCGGGTTATGGGTGACGGTACCCAGAATTACCACCCGTTTATCTTCAACCCGCGATTTTTTCAGATCCTCCAGCAATAAATTGCAGAGAAGAAAATGCCCCAGGTGATTAGTGGTCATGGTTAATTCGTACCCTTCTGGGCTGCGTAAGGGTTCCTTCAGCAGGGGCATATAGATGGCAGCATTGCAGACCAGGGCTTTTAAGGATCTACCGCTGGCACTGACTTCTCTGGCAAAACGGCGCACACTGTCTAAGTTACCCAGATCAATGTGCATCAGGCTGTAGCTTCCCTGAGGGATGCCCACGGTCTGAGCGGCTTGCCCGGCTTTGTGGAGATCTCGGCAGGCCATGATGATATGAAATCCTCTGTTGGCCAGGGCTTTGGCAGCGTATAAACCCACGCCAGAGGAGGCCCCAGTAATGATAACCGTTGGCTTCTGATCCTGTCCCATTTGCTTCAAAACTTGATTTATCACAATTAACTATGCGATCGAATTTTACACTACTGCGTTCCTCCTCCTCCAGGGGTAAGTGGAACTGCTCAGGGCGGAAGCTGGGTTGGCCAGGCTGAGGGGGCTGGTTGAGGTTGAAGAGCAAAAGCAATCCGTTAGTTCCCCGCTCCGTTAGTTCTCCGCTCCGTCAATCAGCACATAGAGAAACATTTCTAGACGGGTAAGCACCTGGCGTAGGGGAGTCGGAACCGGGTCTGAATTGAGAGCATCCAGGCTGAGAGGATCTCTGGGTAGCACTTGCAGCCAGCGATCGCGCAGGACCGGAAAGGGCAGGGGAGCTTCCATTAAGGCCAGCAGGCAGGAAACCGCCAGAGGGTCAAGGAATACGGACTGACCGGCCGTTGCATTCAGGAGGGAAAACATATCCAGAGGTTGCCAGGTTTGGAGGCACTCGATCAACTTGTCTTTGACCTTCTCCGTTCGCAGTTGGGGATGAAGATGGATGACGGACTGTTCCCACTCGGTGGCAGACCAACTGGCGATCGGTTGAGGGGGGCTGGGTTGGGGATGACCACACCAGAAATCGAGCAGACGATGGACCGGATGGAAAAGTTCGAAGAGGCGTAACTGTTCCCGTAGAGAAAGTTCCGGTAGACTCATGGCCAGAAAAACTGGCAGATTGTCAGGATCGTTAAACAGATCAAGTAGATTCCACTGCCGCCAGTTGACCATACTGATCAGTTCCAATCCTGCCCCATCCAGATAGTCGAACATTTCGGGGATGGTGAACCCTTTATCCCCCTGCAGCATATGGTTGGCCAGCAAAGCTTCCTGGGCATTGTTGCCTTCGTAGACTGGCCGCCAGGTTCGCTTCTTTAGGTCCACCCCCTCTTTCAGCCCTTTCATGATTTCCTGTACCAGTCCCATTTCCATTTCTTCCGGGTTGCCCTCCAGCAGTCCCATTTCCCCAAACAGGGTTTGCGCCCGGAAAAAAGCCGATCGCTGCAGGGCACTGTGCAGGTTGGCCCGAATCACCCCCTCGGGTTTCAAGACGGCCCGCATCACCGCTAATCCGGCAACTTGATCGGGTAGAAGATACAGCACCTCATCACAGTTAATGTAGTCAAACTGCAGTCCCAGGCTGGGTAACTCTTCAATGCTGAGGACATGAAATTCACTGGTATCCCCCAGATTGTGATACTGCATCCGTTGCCGGGCTAGATTGACGGAGGTTTCGGAAAAGTCAATGCCGACAATATGGGCCCCAGGATTAGCGGCTGCTAGCATCAATGACTTGTAGCCTGAACCGCACCCGGCATCCAGAATTAACTTTCCTGCGGTTGAAACGACTTTTTGATCCCGCAGGTAGGAGGGCGTGACCAGGTTGTGAATAAACAGTTGATTGACATCGTCTTTGGGCGTTTGGTCTAAAGGAATGCGGGGATAGGGACCAAAATCAAACTGTTTGCGAATCTTTTCGACAAGGTCGGCCGGTTTTTCTGACATGGCGATCGTCTGCTACGGTAAGAAAAGGTCATTTTAAGCTGGAGATAGCTTAACAGGTCTGTGTTCCCAGTTAGGAACCATCTTTAGCATGCCCACCCAGAAGGGCTAAATTGAATTTTTCGCAGCAGAACTGGGTGGGTTAGAGTCAGGTTTTGCGACGGAATGGGCAGAGATGATGGTAAACCAGACCGGAAATTGCTAGGACCACAGCCGCCTTGGAGAAGACTGATGAAAGCAATGGTGTGTACAAAATACGGATCACCAGATGTTCTTGCCCTGCAAGAGGTAGAAAAACCTACTCCTAAAGACAATGAAATCCTGGTCAAAATCTATGCCACAACGGTTACCTCAGGGGACTGGAGAATACGAAGTCTGGAGATGCCCAGGGGCTTTGGGCTGATCGCCCGTTTAGTTTTTGGCGTTTTCAAACCAAGGCAACCCATTTTAGGCACAGAGTTTGCCGGGGAAGTGGAGGCGATCGGCAAAGGCGTAGACAAATTCAAAGTGGGTGACCAGGTTTTTGGACTGAGCGGTGCCAGCATGGGGTGTCATGCCGAGTACAAATGTATGCCAGAAGAGGGAGCAGTGGTGCTCAAGCCAGCTAACCTCACCTGCACAGAAGCTGCTGCACTCCCTTTTAGTGGCACAACGGCGCTAGATTTTTTCAGAAGGGGAAAATTACAGAAGGGGGAAAAGGTCCTGATCAATGGGGCTTCCGGTGCGGTAGGGACCGCTGCAGTACAGCTGGCCAGATCCTTTGGGGCAGAAGTGACGGGTGTGTGCAGTAGCGTGAATATGGAGTGGGTGCGATCGTTGGGCTGCGATCATGTTATCGATTACACCAGAGAGGACTTTACAAAAAATGGTGAAACCTACGACATCATTGTCGATACAGCGGGAACGGCACCCTTCTCTCGGAGCCAAGCTTCGCTCAAGCAAGGAGGACGACTACTTCTGGTTTTAGCTGGGCTGCCAGAAATACTGCAGGGGCCATGGGTGTCGATGAGATCCTGTAAAAAGGTCATCGCTGGCCCCGCCGCCGAACGTCCAGAGGACCTGCGTTTTCTGGCCAAGCTCGTTGAGACGGGAGAATTCAAGCCGGTCATTGATCGACGTTATCCCTTCGAGCAGATGGTCGAGGCCCACCGCTATGTTGACACTGGCCGGAAGAAGGGAAATGTGGTCATCACGGTGGCACAAAACAACTGCTAGCAAAGAAGAAGCGTTAAGAGTTGATTTGTAAAGAGAAGTAACATCCTGATAGGGATAACCTAGAGGGATTTTAAGCTAGGTTTTGTCGCATGATCCTCGTGGAAATGACTCGTCTCCCTGAAATTGCGAATCCTCAGTGCAAATTTTACCCCAGTGACCTTAGCTTAGGGATGCAGAATGGGCAGTGCTTAAACCCATGCTCCCCACGCCCCCCGGCTTTAGTCGTCAATTGCATGACCAATTCCGGCAACGCCTGTGCCAGGAGCTGGGTCGAGCTGAGCAATCCACCGTGGCAATTGCTGATGCCCAATCGGTCAAAACAACGAAAAAAAGGGGCAAATCTACGGTTTTGATGGTGGAAAAAAGGTGAAGGGGTGCAAGCGCCATATCGTCGTTGATTCCCAGGGACTACGGACTTTTGGGTGGTTGAATTGCTTTCGACGGTTAAGCAAGGATTATGAGGTCTATTCTGAAGGCAGTGAAGCCATGATTTATAGCTCGTTAATTCGCCTGATGGTCAAACGACTGACTGCTTAACACCATTCCAGGAATCCCTCTACCATGACTGCTCATCTTCCCCTCGTTAGCGTCATTATTCCGGTTTATAACCGCGATCGCTATCTTTCCGAAGCGATCGATAGTGTCTTTGCTCAAAATTATCCTGCGATTGAACTGATTATTGTTGATGACGGTTCTACCGATCGCAGTGCTAAAATTGCTCAACGCTATCTTCCTAACCTCCGCTATCACTATCAACCCAATGGGGGAATTGGTGCAGCCAGAAATATGGGCATTGCCCTTTCAACTGGGGAGTTTCTCGCTTTTCTTGATTCTGATGACCTTTGGATGCCCGAAAAACTATCCCTACAAATGCTGGCATTCGAGACCGATCCAGAGTTAGATGCCGTATTTGGGTATGTCAAACAGTTTTTTAGTCCAGAAGTCGATGAACAGTTTCGACAACGCATTCGTTGCTCTGAAGAACCGGTAGCAGGCTTCCTATCCTCTATGATGTTGATTCGTCGATTCACTCTTTTGCAGGTTGGACTGTTCAATACAGAACTAAAGACTGGAATAGATATTGACTGGTATATGCGAGCTATCGAACAGAATCTTAGAATGACCCTGCTTCCTGATGTCATTTGTCTAAGACGAATTCATGAAACAAACAACGGTTTACTTCAGCCCCAGCTGACGGAGCGGCTACACCTGCTGAAAGCAATGCTAGATCGCCGTCGCAAGGTTTCGAACTAATTCATCTATCTATCCATCGTCACTCGATGCTGTCCTACGCCCAAACAATTCTCCAACTTCTCCAACAGCTTGAACGATTAGGATATTCTCAGGCTGACAAAATCTATATTCACAACGCCTATCAATTCTTAATAAAAAGAGTGGTTTGCCACTATCGTCCTTCTGGTAAAACCATGATCGCCCATGCCATTGGCACAGCTAGCATTTTGGCATCACTCAAAACGACAAAAGAGGTGATTACAGCCGGAATGCTACACGTTATTTATCCCTATGGAGACTTTGGTGATGGAACAGCAGGAATCTCTGTAAATAAACAACAGCAAACCATTGCAGTCATTGGAAAGCAAGCAGAAGAGTACGTCAGACAATATACTCAATTTATCTGGACTTGGGAAAATCTGCCCCAACTTCAGAAATGCATCCCAATAATGACTCCTATGGAGCGAAATGTACTCCTGATTCGTCTCGCCAATGAACTGGAGGACAATTTGGATTTAGGAATTCTCTACTGTAGCAATGCTGAGGTTCGCCAGAAGGAGAACAAGTTGGTTGGACATTTGATGGTCGAGTTAGCTAGCGCGTTAGGATTTCCAACATTAGCAGATGAACTCTCAACAGCATTTCAAGCAAGTCTTGAGACCAGAATTTTTCGCGAGTTTTGTCACCCCGGTTTTGCACCTAGAGATTTTGCGATCGCACCTCAATCTTATCTGCTTAAACCCACCATCAAATTCCATCGCACATTAGTAGGAGTTCGGCAAATAACTATTCATTCAATCAGCAAGGTCAAGCAAAAGCTCCGATCATGGATTTCACGGGCAAAGCAAAAAGTTAAGCGGGCTGTGCGATCGCTCATTCCTGCTCAGGTATTATCTGAGAAACAGCATTCCCCTAATCCCACTGAAAAAACGAAACTGGAGCCGCGCGAAAATTCCCCACAACCTATCCTATCGTTTGATGGTCAGCATCTTCAGCAGCAAACTTCCTCCAAACGTAAAACGATTCTCCTGACAGGTGCCGCTGGAGAAATTGGCAGATCGCTGCGTCAACTTTTGGGAGAGCAATATCATTTTCGCTGCCTCGATCGCACTCGGATTCAAGATGCAGAAGATATAGTCGTTGCTGATATCAGAAACTTCAGGTCCGTTCTGAAAGCCATGCAAGGGGTTGAAGCCGTCATTCACCTCGCTGCCAATCGGGAAGTCAGTCAACCCTGGAATGATGTTTACAAAAGTGGGATTCAAGGCACTTACAACGTGTTTGAAGCTGCTCGGCAAGCAGGTGTTAGGCAAATTATTTATGCCAGTACGATTCGTGTATCAGGTTGGCGAGAAATCATGCAGGAACCCACAATTACGCCTGAACAAGGGGTTCGCCCAGATTCGCTTTATGCAGTTGGCAAAGTCTTTGGCGAAGCGTTGGGGCAATTTTTTGCTGATCAATATGGAATATCTGTTGTTTGTCTTCGGATTGGTGCATTTTGGACTAAACCCACCGTTTACGACCTGAATGACCACCTCCTTGCAGCCTGGTGTAGCCCACGGGATCTGGCTCAACTAGTGGAGCGATCGCTCGAACGAGAAAACCTTGGTTTCCAAATTTTCTATGGCATTTCGGGCAATACTCGCCGGTACTGGGAGATCAGCAATGCCCAGGAAATTTTGGGGTACAAACCTCAGGACAATGCAGAAGACCTAATCATGTAGGTGGGCGATCGTTTAGCAGAAACGTTGTGATTTGCGGGCAATTGACTCTCTTAGAATCTTTAACCTATGGCTTTTGGCAGTAGATGCCATAATCCAGGATAGGTTTTCTCCATGCAACCGCCTGAACGTTAAAACTTCAGGTAAAACAGTAATCAAAGTTCGATGATCTTTTAATCGACATAGCCATTCAATGTCTTCACTGGAAGCATAATTTGTCGAGAAGACTCCAACTTGATGAAAAACAGATTTGTGAGCAACAATTGAGCTAGGAATGATCAGTTCACGCTCACCTAGAGAATGCTCGACTGTAAACCACTTTGGTACTTCAGTTCCAGGTTCTAAGAAGTGGAGTGCCCAGGGTGCTGTAACCTGTACGCCTGGATGTTGCAGCATGTAGGTAACTTGAACACTCAGCTTCTCAGGCTTCCACAGATCATCTGCATCCAGAAAAGCAATGAACTCCCCGCTTGCAGCCTCAATTCCAACGTTCCGAGCCGCCGATACCCCTTGATTAGATTGATAATAATAGCGCACCTCTCTGTAGGACTGAGCAATATGGCCACTGTCATCAATTGACCCGTCATCAATCACCAGCACTTCGATCGGAGAGTAAGTTTGAGCAAAAACGCTATCTAAGGTTTTAGCTAAAAAACGAGCGCAGTTGTAAACCGGAACTATCACACTTACTAGGGGATTCGTCTCCATCGTCTGCTCACTTCAATACACAGATCATAAATCAGCTCTAAGGTGCAGGCTGGGTAAACCGCTCCCGATCGTGGGGGGCCTCTAAATCCAGCAGGGGACCTTTGGGCACAATGCCGCTGGGGTTCACTTTGGTGTGGCTCCGGTAATAGTGCTGTTTAATCTGATCCAAATGGCAGGTTTCCTTCACTTCCCCGTACTGGTAGAGATCCCGCAGGTAGGGGCCAAGCTGAGCATAATCACTGATCCGGCGCAGGTTACATTTAAAGTGACTATAGTAAACCGGATCAAACCGCAACAGGGTGGTAAAGAAACACCAGTCCGCTTCAGTGATCTGATCGCCACAGAGATAGCGTTGCTGTTGCAGTACTCCATCCCAGTGGTCTAAATGCTGGAAGAGTTCTGTGACCGCTTCTTCATAGGCAGCCTGAGTGGTGGCAAAACCGGCCCGGTAAACCCCATTGTTGATTGGCTGGTAAAGGGCTGTAATCGTCTCGTCAATTTGCGGTTGGAGAGCTGTGGGATAGAAACTCACCGGCTGGCGGGCCAGGCTGTCAAATTCTGTATCCAGCATCCGCATGATCTCGCGGGATTCATTGTTGACGATCGTCTGGCTGTGTTTATCCCAGAGCACAGGAACGGTGACCCGCCCGGTGTAGTTGGGATCAACTTTAAGATAAATTTCGCGCAGATAGTGGGTGTGGTTGACGCGATCGGGAATACTGCCAGGGGCTTCTGAAAAAAACCAACCCTCATCCCCCATGTAGGGATCGACGATGGAAACACTAATGACGGTTTCTAAACCCTTCAGTTTGCGCAGGATCAGGGTGCGATGGGCCCAGGGGCAGGCCAGGGAAACGTAGAGATGATAGCGATCGGGCTGGGGCTGAAAGGGGGTTGAACCGTCCGCTTTAATCCAGTGGCGAAAGGTAGTGGGGGGTCGCAGAAATCGGCCCTGAGCATCTTCCTGTTCCCGTTCCCGCAACCACTGACCATTAATTAGCATTCCCAGTGCCATAATTGCGCCTCAAATCCAGTGTTTTCATTCTCTCATTCTGACAATCTGCCAGGGGTTCCACACGTTCGATCCTGATCAAAGAGCGATCGCCCAAACCCAGGAAACCCCTGAAAATGCGGCGATCGCCCCCGATGGCTATGAAATTGTCGGTGAGGACCGGACTAGCGGATGGCCATTTCGGTTAAGCGGGTCAACACCTGATTGGAACGCTCCGTAAAGGTTTTCATTCCTTCCGCATCAAACCCTTTTTGGGCCATCAGAGCCAGGTCATAGACGTACTGACAGATCTGCGTGGCCAGTTCAGCGGAGGGAGATTTGCCCCCGGTTTGCAACACCGTGCCCTGATTGATGCTGATCAGATTTTGAATCAGAGGATGGGAAGTATTGACCAGCAGCGTATGCTCTTCCGGCAGTTTGATCTCCTGGCTCTGCTGCATCATGGCCATCATCTCCTGCAGCCGCCGAGTAGACTCGGGTAACAGGATCATGGCCGGAGGAGCACCCTGGGCATTATCCGCTTTGAGGGCTTCCGTGCGAATGGTCAGTTTAGGCTTACTGAGGGATTGCTCAAACAGTTGCTTAATCTGTTCACTGCGGGTTTGGTTGGTGGTGGGATCGACAATTTCGGCGGCCTGCTCTTTGTCAATCAGGGTTTCATCCAGATCAGAATCCACCCGCAGGAATTTGACATCCGTATATTCCCGCTCCAGGAAGGAGACAAAGTGGGTGTCAATGAAGGAATCCATGAACAGGACTTCGATCCCCTGATTTTTGAGCAGGCTGACGTAGGTGGACTGGTTCACTTCGTCGGTGCAGTAGTAAACCCGGTTTTCGTGCTGGGCTTTGTTCCGCTCCAAATATTCTTTAATAGTAGTGTAGTAGGTGCCATTGATCTGAGCGGAGGTGGTCGCACTTTGCCAGGCATCCCCTTCCTCTGTTTGCACCTCGACGGTGGGGCCCTCTTCTAGTTTGGCGGTGGTGCGGTAGATCAGAATGTCTTCCACCTGCTTTTTGAATTTGTCATCGTTCATGGAGCCGAACTTGACAAAGGTGCCCAGATCTTGCCAACTGCGAATGTAAGCCGGGCGATCGTCCCGATACAGTTCTTTCAACCGATCCCCGACCTTTTTGGCAATATAATCGGCAATTTTGCGAACGGTGCGATCGTTCTGGAGAAAACTGCGGGAAACGTTGAGGGGAATATCACTGCTGTCAATCACCCCCCGCAGCGGCAACAGAAAACGGGGAATAACTTCTTCACAGTTCTCGCTGACAAACACCTGGTTGCAGAACAGTTTGATCTGCCCTTTGCTGACATCAATATCGGGACGCAGTTTGGGGAAATAGAGAATTCCATTCACCACAAAGGGATAATCGGTATTCAAATGCACCCACAACAGCGGCTCATCCTGGAAGGGATAGAGATAACGGTAGAACTCCAGATAATCTTCCTTGTTCAGGCTGCTGGGAGACTCTTTCCAGGGCGCTTTTTGCTTGTTAATCTGCTCCCCATCCAGCTTGATCGGCACGGGCATGAAGTCACAGTAGGTGCGAATCAACTGCTTAATCCGCTGCGGTTCAACATATTCCAGTTCTTCGTCTTGCAGGGTGAGGGTAATCGTGGTACCCCGTTGCTCACGGCTGGACTCCTCCAGTTTGAATTCCGTCGTGCCATCACAGATCCAGTGAACTGCAGTGGCATCCTTGCGGTAGGACAGGGTATCGATTTCTACTTCCCTGGCCACCATAAAGGAAGAATAAAAACCCAAGCCAAAGTGGCCAATAATTTGCTGATCCCCGCTGGCCTTATACTTTTCAACAAATTCTTCGGCACTGGAAAAAGCCACCTGGTTGATGTATTTTTTAACTTCCTCCCCGGTCATGCCAATGCCGTTATCCGTGACGGAGAGGGTTTTCTTGTCCTTATCGATCGCAATCACAATTTCCGGTTCGCCCAGATCGCCATCGTACTCCCCGGCATAGGAAACCATCTTCAGTTTCTGGATTGCATCCACCGCATTAGAAATCAACTCCCGCAGAAAGATTTCATGGTCAGAGTAGAGCCATTTTTTAATAATCGGAAAAATATTTTCGGTATGGATGGTAATCGTGCCCTGTTCCAGCATGGTCATGGATAGATGCCTAGAGAATTCCTAAGCCTATTCTAGGGAGTTAACCTCCTGGCCAGGCAAGCCGCTCTTACCTTGGGATTACCGCCCCAGTTCAATTCGGTTCTCCCTACCCACGTCAGTACTCATTATCCCCATGCTTTTCGATATACAGCCATTCGGCAAAAGCGGGGCTATCGATACCCAGAATATTGGCCGCTTCATTGACACGGGAGAGACGTTCTCTAGCCGCTTGCAGGGCTTGGGGGTCTGAACACCAGATCGATTCCAACCGCTGACCTTCGCGCTGATGTAAGACCTCTACCATTTCTACAGCAGCATGGGAAGTGAGAAAGCGGGCGATCGCCATGGCCTGGGGTTCACTTTCACAGTAGGTGGCCCCAAACGCTTCGGTCAGCCAATCCCATTCGTCCTCATCGGCAACCTTGAAGTTAGCCTCAACAATATATTTGTCCCGCTGTTCCGTCATCGAAGAAAACCCTTAACGTTTTTCTTAACGTTTAGTTTACGATCAAGTTTTAAAATTTTCAGAACCGTTCCCCTCATCCTCTACCCCAGGTTACACACTTGTTCACTTCCCTGCAGAAATTCCTGGCCAAACGGTGGTATTTACTGGCTCTGTTCCTGCTCGCTCTCGTCCTGGTGGTGTTCGGACTGAGTCAGATGCGGCGATCGGAATTCAAAATTTCCACGATTGCTCCCCTGCCTCAGTACCCCCTGATTCAAGTGTATATGAACCATAGCCAGGCCAGTTCCTACCGTGAACCATACCGAAACCTCACACGGGAGGGGGACGATCTGGAACAGCAAATGGTGGATGCGATTCAGCAGGCCAAATATACAATCGAACTGGCGGTGCAGGAATTCCGGTTGCCCAAAGTGGCCCATGCTCTGGTGGAACGCAAACAAGCTGGGGTGAACGTGCGAGTGGTGCTGGAAAATACCTACACCAACCTCTGGGGTAACCTCACCCCCGCCGAGGTGGAGCGTTTTGATCCCCGCATGAAAGAACGCTACGAAGACTGGCGCAAGCTCGTGGATAAAGACGGGGACGGCAACGTGGCCCGGGCCGAAGTGGCCGATCGGGATGTTTTAACGATCTTGAATCAGGGGAAGGTTCCCTGGCTTGATGACACCGCCGATGGGTCCCAGGGCAGTCTGTTGATGCACCACAAATTTATTGTGATTGATGGGGAAACCCTAGTGGCGACCACGGCCAACTTTACCCTCAGTGATGTCCACGGCGATATTGGCCGCCCGGATACGCGGGGTAATGCCAATTCCCTGTTACTGATCAAAAGCCGGGAGCTGGCCAAACTATTTGTAGAAGAATTTAATTACCTGTGGGGGGATGGGCCAGGGGGTAAACCGGATAGTTTATTTGGTGTGCAGAAACCGTTTCGGCCGACCCAACGGGTGCAGGTGGGGGAGGCGATCGTAGATGTCAAATTTTCCCCTTCCTCCCGTCGCATTCCCTGGGAACAAACCACCAATGGATTGATTGGCTATACCCTCAGTACTGCCCGCAAGTCGATCAATATGGCCCTGTTTGTCTTTTCTGATCAGCAGCTTGCTAATACCTTAGAGGCGGATCACCAGCGGGGCGTTGAGGTGCGGGCCTTAGTTGATCCGGGGTTTGTCTACCGGGATTTTAGTGAAGTCCTGGACATGATGGGGCTGCAGATGGCCAATACGGCCCAGGCCAAACGGGGAAAATGCTATTACGAAGTGGATAATCGTCCCTGGGCCAATCCGATCGCCACGGTGGGAACGCCAGAATTACCCAAAGGCGATAAGCTGCACCACAAGTACGGGGAAATTGATGGTAAAGCCGTAATTGTCGGGTCTCATAACTGGTCTGAGGCTGCCAACCGCGGCAATGACGAATTTTTGCTGGTGATTCACCATCCCACGGTTGCTGCCCACTATGAGCGAGAGTTTGAGCGGCTTTATGCCAACAGTCGCTTGGGACCGCCAGAATTTTTAAAGCAAAAGATTGCTGATCAATTGCAAAAGTGTGGTGGAACCATTCAGGTGCGTAATGCCCCCGGTGCTCAAACCGACGATCCAGAAAATACTAGAACCCCCTCCCGCTCTTCTACCTCCAGTTCCTCTACTTCTGGCTTGGTGGGCCGGGTTAACGTCAACACAGCTACTGAAGCGGAATTGGATGCCCTGCCCGGCATTGGTCCTAAAACCGCCAAGGCAATTATAGAAGCCCGCTCTGAGCAACCCTTCGCCTCCCTCGATGATCTGGATGCCGTTCCCGGTATTGGCCCAAGCGTCTTAGAAAAAATTCAGGATAAGGTTAGCTTTTGATGGGGGAATGCCAGAATACCAAGTTTGGACTAGGACCAATGCCAATTCGCGACTTCAGGTTTATCCAGTCCGTACTCGTAGGCGTAATGACGGCATTCGATCTGCATATTCTTGAACTTTTCTTTGGCATGGGCACCTAATACCTTTAACCAGGGAACTCGATCGATCACATCGATCGCCAGACTGAACCGATCGATCTGATTCCGAATCGCCAGTTCTAACGGTGTGTTAATATTGCCCTTTTCCTTGTAGCCCCGCACATGCAGATTGGGGTGATTGGTGCGGCGGTAGGCAAGGCGATGGATCAGCCAGGGATAACCGTGGAAGTTAAAGATAATCGGTTTGTCCAGGCTGAAGAGGGAATCAAAGTCGCGATCGCTCATGCCATGGGGATGTTCACTTTCCGGTTGCAACCGCAGTAAATCCACCACATTGATAAAGCGAATTTTTAAGGTGGGGAACTCCTGACGCAACAGGGCCGTGGCCGCTAAGGCTTCTTGAGTAGGAATATCCCCAGCACAGGCCATCACCACATCCGGTTCAGCTCCCTGGTCATTGCTGGCCCAGTCCCAGATCCCAATTCCCTTGGTGCAGTGCTGAATCGCCGCCTCCATATCCAGGTACTGCAGGTGTAACTGCTTATCTGAAACGATAGCATTAATGTAGTTTTCGCTGCGTAAACAGTGATCCGCGACGGACAGCAGGCAGTTGATATCCGGGGGTAAGTAAATTCGCACGACTGAGGGGCTTTTGTTTACCACAATGTCAAGAAAGCCTGGATCTTGATGGGTAAAGCCATTGTGATCCTGCCGCCAAACGGTGGAGGTGATCAGTAAATTGAGGGAGGCGATCGATTGCCGCCAGGATAGATGTTCACAGATCTGCAGCCATTTGGCGTGCTGATTAAACATTGAGTCAATAATATGGACAAAGGCTTCATAGGTAGAGAAGAAACCATGCCGTCCAGTGAGCAGATAGCCTTCCAGCCAGCCCTCCAGGGTATGTTCACTTAACATTTCCATCACCCGCCCATCCGTTGCCAGTTGACCGCCATCGCTATCCTCCGGTAGGTACTGGGCAATCCAGAACTTTTTGCTGGCTTCGTAGACGGCATTCAATTTATTGGAGGTGGTTTCATCCGGGCCAAACACGCGGAAATTCCTGGGGTTGAGCTTCATGATGTCGCGTAAAAAGGCTCCCAGGGGTTTGGTATTTTCGGCCATCCTTTGCCCCGGTTGCTCGATACCTATGCCATAGTCGCGAAAGTCAGGCATCCGCAGTGCTTTTTTCAACAGCCCACCATTGGCGTGGGGATTGGCACTCATGCGCCGGGTTCCGGTGGGGGCTAAGGCTTTCAGTTCTGGAATTAACCGGCCCTGCTGATCAAAAAGTTGCTCCGGTTGATAACTGCGTAGCCAGTCCTCCAGCATCTGCAGGTGTTCCGGGTTGCTCTTAACTTCCGTCAGGGGAACCTGATGGGCCCGCCAGTATCCCTCCACTTTGTGGCCATCCACCTGTTGGGGCCCTGTCCACCCCTTGGGCGATCGCAGCACAATCATGGGCCAGCGGGGTCGCAGCACATTTTCACCCCCATCTCCCTGTCGAGCCTGCTGTTGAATCGTATGAATTTCGTTCAAACAATGCTCCAGGGTGGCTGCCATGGACTGATGCATGGAGGCCGGGTCTGAACCTTCGACAAAATAGGGGGTATAGCCATAACCCCGGAAGAGGAATTCTAACTCTTCATGGCTGATGCGGGAGAGCAGGGTCGGATTATTGATCTTGTAGCCATTCAGGTGCAGAATCGGCAACACGGCTCCATCCCGAACGGGGTTGAGGAATTTATTGGAATGCCAGGCAGTGGCCAGGGGGCCGGTTTCTGCTTCCCCATCCCCCACCACCACGGCACTGATCAGGTCGGGATTGTCAAACACACTTCCGTAGGCATGGGAAATGCTATAGCCCAGTTCTCCGCCCTCATGAATGGAACCAGGGGTTTCCGGGGTAGCATGGCTACCGATCCCACCGGGGAAGGAAAATTGCCGAAAGAATTTTTGCAGTCCTTCCAGGTCTTCACTTTTATCGGGATAGATTTCGGAATAGGTGCCCTCCAGATACACTGGCCCCAGCACGCCCGGTGCGCCATGACCCGGCCCAGCCAGGTAGATCATATCCAGATCATATTTTTTGATCAGGCGATTCAAATGCACGTAAATGAAGGATAGTCCGGGGCTGGTTCCCCAATGGCCCAGGAGGCGATTTTTGATCTGTTCCGGTTGCAGAGGTTCTCGCAGCAGGGGGTTGGCTTGCAGATAGATCATCCCCACGGCCAGATAGTTACAGGCCGACCAGTAGGCATGGATGTGCTCCAGTTCCGTTGGGCTGAGGGGGGAATTGGTAACCGTGGAGCGAGCCTGGCCAAAGGCACTGATGGCATTGATATCCTCAACGGGAGGTCTTTCAGGGGTTGCAATCATGGTTGTATTTCTCCTGAATTTTGTTAATGGTTGGGGGCTGGCCCGGATTGGTGCAAGCGGCTGATCTAGCAGTGTGGTCAGATTCACGTTGGAAAAAGAGGGTTCACCTGCGATCGCCGGGATCAGGGAAGGATCAGTGCTTGAGTGGGTCTTGAGCAGAGGCAGGGAGCAGGATGGCTCAATTCGGGGTAACCAATGCATCAGGAATTGGCAAAATGAGCTAGGCCAGCAGTTAGCTATCACCCTAAATTAACTAATGTTAGATATAAATCGATCTTCGCAAATTTCAACCTAAATTAATATCGTTGTGTGACTGATTCTGTTTCAAGAAAAGGTTCAATATCTTTTAGTGGCTAAATCATAGATTTACATCCCCATTTAGTTTGAATTCAAACAGAGTTATGATAGGTTTAGCAGCTCAGGTACAGGTCGAGGGATGATCGTCTGCCAGCCTCTGCCTTCCTCTCTACTGGGATGGGGATCAAATCTTAACGATCGTAAAGAGAGACTGGATCAATTACCAGGGAGCATCTTTTCATCTCTAATCACTGTTGAACTCTACCTTTGAGCGAACAAAGATCAAGAACTATAACCGATAGTAATCTTTAGAAATTATTCCTTGTTTTGCCCTGGTTATCGTTGCACCATTTGATTAGAGACATCCTTTTGTTAAACCGCTTTTACGGTCATCCCAATTTTAGATAAGCGCAGGATTAATCTGAACAACTTTCCTGGGGTGGGTGGCCCTATCATCCTTGTTCACTTTGCCAAAGTCCTCATCTCCAGGACTGAACTTTAGTGTGCCAATCCTGCAACTGAATGCCGATAAGCTTTGTTGAATTTATTTGAGGAGCAAATCTTATGTTCACCCTTGGTAAACCTCAAGATCATTCCGATCAAGCTCAAACCAACAAAGAAAACGCTTTTGTCCTCTGGTTTGAAGAAGTTGGGATTGGCGATATTCCCCTGGTGGGGGGCAAGAACGCTTCCTTAGGAGAAATGATTCAGCAGTTAACGCCCAAAGGGGTGAATGTGCCTACGGGGTTTGCCACCACTGCCCATGCGTTCCGTTACTTTATCCAGCAGGCTGGGTTGGACGATCGCCTGCGTCAATTGTTTGCTGACCTGAATGTAGACGATGTCAGAAACCTGCAGGAACGGGGCAGACAGGCGCGGGCGATGATCTTGAATACGCCGTTTCCAACCGAGTTAAACGAGGCGATTACCCAGGCTTACTTGCAACTAGGCCAGCGCTATGGCCAGTCTAGCAGCGCATGTGATAATCTCAGTGGCTCAGACCGGGTAGCCTGTCAGCAGTACGGCAGTGAAGTGGATGTAGCGGTGCGCTCCAGTGCGACGGCGGAAGACCTGCCCGATGCTAGTTTTGCCGGCCAGCAGGAAACCTATCTGAATGTTCATGGGGTGACTGGGGTGCTGGAATCCTGCCATAAGTGTTTTGCTTCGCTGTTTACCGATCGAGCCATCTCCTACCGCACAATCAAAGGCTTTGATCACTTTGCCGTGGCCCTTTCCGTTGGGGTGCAGAAAATGGTGCGCTCTGATCTGGCCTCCTCGGGGGTGATGTTTTCGATCGATACGGAAACCGGTTTTAAGAATGCGGCCCTGGTAACAGCAGCCTACGGACTGGGGGAAAACGTGGTCCAGGGGGCGGTGAACCCGGATGAATATTTTGTCTTTAAGCCCACCCTTAAAGAAGGTTTCCGCCCAATTCTGGAAAAACGGTTGGGTAGCAAAGAGATCAAAATGGTCTACGACATCGGCGGCACCAAGCTGACCAAAAACGTTCCCGTTCCTCCGCCGGAGCGGCACAAGTTTGCGATCAACGATGATGAAATTCTCAAACTGGCAGAATGGGCCTGCATTATCGAAGACCACTATTCGGCCGTGCGCGGTTCCTATAGCCCGATGGATATTGAGTGGGCCAAGGATGGGTTAACGGGGGATCTCTATATTGTTCAGGCTCGTCCCGAAACGGTGCAGTCGCAAAAGTCCAGTACCGTGCTGAAAACCTACAAACTGCAGGGATCAGCAGAGGTGCTGGTCACCGGCCGGGCCGTGGGGGAAATGATTGGTCAGGGTAAAGCCAGAGTGATCCTGGATGTGCATCAGATCAATGAATTTCAGCCGGGGGAAGTGCTGGTGACGAACAAAACCGACCCGGATTGGGAACCGATCATGAAAAAAGCCAGTGCGATTGTCACCAACCAGGGGGGACGCACCTGCCATGCTGCGATTATTGCCAGAGAAATGGGCATTCCAGCCATTGTGGGTTGTGGAAATGCCTCTGGAGTGCTCAAAACCGGGCAAGCGGTGACGGTCTCCTGTGCGGAGGGAGAAGCGGGCCATGTCTATGCCGGACTGCTGCCCTTTGAAATTCAGGAAACCCAGTTGGATAACCTGCCCCGCACCCGCACCAAAATTATGATGAATGTGGGCAATCCAGAGGAAGCCTTTGGGCTATCCGCGATTCCCTGTGATGGCGTGGGACTGGCCCGGCTGGAGTTTATCATCGCTAACCACATCAAAGCTCACCCCCTGGCCCTGATGAACTTTGACAGTCTACAGGACAAAGCGGCGAAGTGGGAAATTGCCGAACTGACCGCCCAGTATGAAAACAAGGTTGACTTCTTTGTCGATAAGCTGGCCCACGGGGTGGGGATGATTGCGGCGGCCTTCTATCCCAATCCGGTGGTGGTGCGGATGTCTGACTTCAAGAGCAATGAGTACGCTAACCTGCTGGGGGGTAAGGAGTTTGAGCCGGAAGAAGAAAACCCGATGATCGGCTGGCGGGGCGCTTCCCGTTACTACGATCCGAAGTACACCGCGGCCTATGGTCTGGAGTGCATTGCCCTCAAACGAGTGCGGGATGAGATGGGGCTGACGAATGTGATTCCGATGATTCCCTTCTGTCGTACCCCAGAAGAAGGCCGGAAAGTGCTGGAGGTGATGGCCAGCTATGGACTGGTGCGGGGTGAAAACGGCTTGCAGGTCTACGTCATGTGTGAGATTCCCAACAATGTCATCCTGGCGGATCAGTTCAGTCAAGTTTTCGATGGCTTCTCGATCGGCTCCAATGATTTAACCCAACTCACCCTCGGCTTAGACCGGGATTCCTCCCTGGTGGCTCACATCTTTGATGAGCGGAGTGAGGGGGTGAAGGAGATGGTGCGGCAGGTGATTGCCAAAGCGCGGAAGAATGGGCGCAAGATCGGCATCTGTGGTCAGGCTCCCAGCGATTACCCAGAGTTTGCCTCCTTCCTGGTGGAACAGGGGATTGATTCGATCAGCTTGAACCCGGATTCTGTCCTGAAAACCCTGCTGGCCATTGCTGAAACCGAAAGCAGCCTTGGCTAACTCACCCTGCTCCAGTCACGCTACTCACCATCGATCTCCTGGTGGATCTAAACTTCTGCCAGGAGGTTTGTTGATTAATTCTCCCTCAAGGGTCAGGAAGGTGGCATGGGTTGTTGCATACACTGCTTCAACTGTTTCTTTTGATCTGGAGATAAGATCTGTCCCAGGGCTTCCAATTTCTTCAGCCCGGTGAGGTTTTCCTGATCCATCACCCCCTTAATTTGCTTCACCTGGGCGAGTTGAACGGGTAGCTTATTCACGCAATACTGAATATGCTCTTTACGAGGATTGGCGGGGGGTTGTTGAGCCAGGCTTTGCTCAGCGGTTGTGGCGATCGCAATTGGGGACAATACCATAAGTAAGAGAAAAGGCCCACTGATATTTTTCATTCTGGTTCACCTGTATGTTTAGTTTATTTTTATAGCAAAAAGGGCAAAGTATCAAGGTAAGTATTGTCACCTCTAGTCGAAGGATTAATCAGAAATACTGTATAAAGAGACTAGTCTGGCGATAATGACCGTTAAATATATTGATCCGGCAACGGCTTCAAAATTTGCGGCAAGCATCAACACCCGATCGACCGGAATAATATCTCCGTATCCCAGAGTGGTCAGGGTGGTGAGGCTGAAATACATTACCAGGTTCCAGGCTTTGAATTGATCAGCGGCAGGAGATGAAATGTGAAAAGCATGGGGGTTTATTTCCCAAATAGTGAAATAAATAAATGACCAAATAATGCCAATAAACAGGTATGACGTAATTGCCAAGATAATTGTCTGCTCCGTGACTTTTTGTTTTTGCATCAGTATTTTGACAGTGGAGAGCCAACCATATCCATAGATCCCAACTTTAATTAAACCCGCAGAAAATAGAAAAAAGACCTGGAATTCTGGAAATAAGCTAAAGTGATAAAATACACTGGATATAATTGAGATTATCGTTAAACAAGCAATGATATAAATAGTGCGCTTTGATATGACTCGATAACCCTTGTGATAATCCCTCAGGACGATCATAACCATGGTCAGGGCGTAAATAAAGTTATATAAGAATAGTTGAAGTAAATGTTCACCCAGCATGGCGATCATGATGGCCATGACAGTAAGTAAAAAAATTAAATAGGAATTCGTCCATTGCTTCAGCTCAGTTTTTCGATTATTAACAGCCATTGTCTATATAAAGCACTGTTTTACTCTTGAACAGATTATAACTTGGGGCGGTCACTCCGACGATTCTTACTGCCAGCAGGGTTGCAACGGGGACAGCTTTAATCGTTTTAAGTTTCATATCTGGTTTTTTTGGAGGTATAACCAGGGAAACCTTCTAATGCCTGGGCTTGGGTTTCAAGGATCACATTTTGAATGCATCAAAATTATGGGCTGAGCATAGCCGCAATTGAGAAGGTTTCAAGCTCCTTACCCCCAAATGGTAAACTGCTGGATGTCCAATTCGGATAAACCAGGTTTGTGCATCTAGAATTTTAGCAAGGAGTTGCTCGGATGCGGTTACGACATCCTCAGCGACTTCAAAGGCTCCAGTTTCAATGTCGATCGCTACAATTCTGCCATAATTCCCTGTTTCGACTTGATGACGCACTTGGGGCTCATAAATTTCATTGCCACGACGAGCAAATTCTTCTTTACTGTACAGGGGTTGTCGAATAGTCATAAGTTAAAACATGATCCAAGTTTACGTCCAATTTTCAATGGATAACCCGGATATTTGTCCAAAATCAGCAATATTGCGAGTTAACAAAACGGCATGATTTGCCAGGACAATTGATGCAATTTTTAAGTCCATGGTGCCAAGCCTGGGATACTCCTTTCTGAGACGTTGAAACTCCTGGGCAGATTAGTCACGATATTCTCGTCCCAGTCGCATTGCTTCCTCGTAGGCTTCGTTATCAGCAAATGATCCAACGATTTGCTCCAACCAAGGTTTATGAGATACCTTATTGTCTACTTTGTTTCTAAGTCGTGTGACTTCAGCTTCTAGATAAGCAACCCGTTCTTCTAACTGTTCTGGCATTAGCGGCAACCTCATTTCAACTTGGTTTGATTGTATGCCACTACTTAAGGTTTTGCACCTTAGCTACTTCCTTGGCACTCTCCACTAGAGTTCAACCTGCTACATCCCTTTCATCGGCGATCGCTCAAAATCACCCACCCCAGTAAATATCTCTACGTCATCCGCTGCACTAACGGGTTAGGCATTGGCAAGGCTGCACTGGGCAAAAAACAGGAAAACTCGTACCGAAGGGCAGCTTGCTGCATCGTCACTCCACCAACTAAATTAAACCAGGTACCGAAGGGCAGCTTGCTGCATCGCCCATAAATTTGAACATGCCTCATAAATTTTCAATAAACTCCTCGACGGTAACTTGTGCTTGTTTAAGAATGCCGCTCAACGTCCCAACTTTTAATTCTCGATGTATCGGAACAACGCAGCCAATTTCGCTCTCTTCAGCTTTCTTTTTCATCACAACATGGCTACCTGTTTGACGAATCTGCTCAAATCCTAAGCGTTCAAGTGCCCGAATTGCTTCTCTGCTTGAGATTCGTGGCAGCTTAGGCATAGCTAACCTCAATGCTGGTTACAAATCTAGGGGATGCTGTTTCAGCTAGAGGAAATTCTTCTAAATAGAGTCGTGTAGCCTCTTTCAAACCTGCGATCGCCTCTTCGATCGTTTCCCCTTGATCAACCGTGCCAACTTCGGGGCATTCTGCAATGTACAGGTCATCTTCTTTGTGAAGAATAACTGTGAAGCTACGGCTCTTCATCGTATTCAATCCTTAAAGCCTTATACCAAAAGGATAGCATCCCCGCTCACTTTGGCTTTTCGGCCTAACGGGAACGGACAGCGGCGATCGCTCAAAATCGGCCACCCCGTCAGAAATCTCCGTGCCGTCCGCTGCACTAATGGGTTAGGCATTGGCAAAGCTGATCTGGGCAAAAAACGGGAAAAATCGATCGCACACTACCAATTGAATTAAATCACGATAGATACTAATTGAATTAAATCACGATAGATACTAAATTATTTTTTCAACAAGATAACTATACCATTCCTTGTATTTTGATAGTGTCTGCGGCGAAATATCATCATTTTCAACACAGTCCTTGATCGGATGATCTTTACGATCCATGTCACCTAGTAGATATTGTCGTAAGTGTCTTGGCGTTAGTTCATAAGCGCTACATAATGACTGTTTATTATCTGATGTCGGGGCAGCCAAATATTGTATGAAAGCAGCAATACATTTCGTCTGCCTTGTCTCTCTTCCTTGTAACTCATTCAAAGTATCTTCGACTTCCTTTACAAATTCGTTTATCTCAACATAGTAATTTAGATTTGATATGCCATAATACAAATGATGACAATTTATGCTCTCTTCATCTGGAACCTCAGTCACTACCCAACCTTCCAAAACTTTATTTTTAAACTCATCAAGGTCTACGAGTTCCCAACAATCAATCATTCCATCTTCATAAACTCCAATGGTTACTTGAAAATAGCTACCATTGTGAATAAATGCTGGCAAGCCAATTCCTTTAACTATTTTTTCTTCATTATTAATTCTGTAAATATTTAGCATAAATTTGCCTTCTATTTTTTTAGAAAAAATCTAGTAATGTGCTAAGCAGGATAAAGCTGGATTAGGTAAAAGACGAGGAAACTTGACCGCCCCCCACCAACTGAATTAAACCACGATCGCGGGAGGATCAATCGCCCCATGAACAGACCTTACTTTTGAGAACTAGCAGCTTTGGCACTGTTGCCTAACGGTTGCGTTCACCCGCCGCAGATAACCTTGTGCATCGTAACCGATGAACTCCGCAGGGGTCGGCGTGCATGGGCGTTGTTAGGTATTTGTTTCTAATAACTCTACGCCGTATGAATTATCAATAGCACACAACCACTTTCCATCAGCAGACTTTATATAGACGTAAATTGCATTTCTTTCACTGGAAAACTCTGAATCTAGCTTTTCAGGAGACTCAATATAAGTCTTCGACAAAACCAACGCTATATCTCCTGCCTCAATAATAACCATGTCACCTTGTGAAACATTAAGACTATCGTTAAAGTAGTCGGAAATTTTCTTATGAGCCACTTTAATAGCTTCACGACCTTGTACTAGTGTCCCAGGCTTAACCACCAATACCGCTTCTTCTGTATAGCAACTGGCTACAGTATCAAAATCGCGTTCGTTGATCGCTTTGTCAGCTTTGGCTATTTCTTGCTTTAAGGCATGGTCATCCATTTATTGTCTCCTTTTGACTTTTCAACTTTGCTTCAATCGCAAAAATAGAAGCTGAAATGATGCCTAACGGCTAACTATATATTAGGCAGGAGTATTCCACCTAATGCGTTGATGTAATATATTATTTACCGAAATTTTCTGTCTAGTCAATAGTTTGGAGTAAAAAGCGGAATTTTTCCGTCTAATGTCCTCCAAGGGGCGTAAAGTGGAATTTTTCCGTATCAGCAACTGGTACCGATGTTTTAAGGGATCTGATTTCTACATGGAACCCCAAACCAGGAAGCTACTTGATCAGTTACGGGATGCCATCCGGGTGCGGCACTATTCGATTCGGACTGAAGAAAGCTATCTGCACTGGAGCAGGCGTTACATTTTATTTCACTACAAGTGGCATCCCGGAGAGATGGGCAAACCAGATATTGGAACTTTTCTGACTCATCTGGCCATTGAAGGACTGGTTGCCGCCTCTACTCAGAATCAGCCAGTTTTGAGCCGGGTTAACTTACCTCTGAACTCAATCAAGCCAGTTTTGAACTGAGTCAAGCTACCTATAAAACTGGATAAAGCTACCTCCGAACTAAGTGAAGCTACCTCTGAGCTAAGTCCAGCCACTTTGCATACTGAGTGAAGCCAGCTTTGAACTAAGTGAAGCTCTCTCCGAACTGAGTGAAGCCAGCTTTGAACTGAGTGAAGCCAGCTTTGAACTGAGTGGAGCCAGCTTTGAACTGAGTGGAGCCAGCTTTGAACTGAGTGAAGCCAGTTGAACCTGCTTGACTTCCCTTTTGTACTGGTCAACTAGCCTTTTGTACTACTGAACGACCTGACGATCGCCCCTCTTCTGGCCTGCCCTCAACTGTTCCACATAGAGAATTAGACGATCGGCAGCGGCTAAGATAGAGGTCAGGCAATCTCTCTCAATCTGCTGTGCCATGACTACTGCTGCCCCGGCGAAAGTAAAAATAACGGTCTTGAGCTGAGCGGCAGCAGGGAAATTGACAGGCAAAAGAAAGTACTTTATTCTGTCTGCTGCATTTGAATTATGGGGGGACGGGAATTGAAATTGAGTAGTACACTCAAACTCAGATCTCGGAGGAGGCGAGTGACGACTTTGCATTTGGGTGACATCCGATGTTGTTATGCTGCTTTATAACTGGACTTTGGACTAACTCGGTAGCTAGAAGAAAGAAGGCAGTCGGCACAAGGTACTAACTGCCGTAAAGTCAATGAAAAATAGCAACAATCATTGACTCTATGATCTTCGAGCAACTGAATCAATTTCGCCAGAACCTGTACCGACAGATGGGGAAGGCGAAAGACGCGATGTTTGATTTGATGGATGCAGTGCTGGTGAGCGCCAGTATTGCCTCGTTTGTCAGTTTGTCCCAAAATCCAGTTAGTTATAGCGTAGGAACAATTTTGGTCGTTAAGGCTGAAGAGCTTACGAGACAAGGCTTCTGGGGAGACATATTTCTATACTTGTAGATGACACTGGCTACTAAGGCAGAATCAGCGTTTCAAGCTATTTTTTTCAAAAACTTGCCCGTAAAAGGCTATTCTCGGAGATGTTTGGGCTAATGAGCTAAATTTTTCTGAAATCCTTGCTGTGTAATATTTACAGGCTGTATGCGGCACTTCATCGCGGCTTTACTGTCTCTACCCCTACATGAGATAATTTTTTTGGTAACCCCCTTTGAAAGCCGCTGCTTACAGAGGAGAACTAGTTTCAAAGCAATTAGAGCCTTTTACCCTATTTGAGTATCACCTAACTTTTCAAGCCGCTTCTCATAGGAGGATTTAACACTATGGCAGATAGTCAATTCCTACCTCTGTTGACCAGAATCGGCACATGGGCAGTCGGTGGTTTGCTCGGAGGGTTGGTCGGCTCCCTGGCCGCGGTGATGCTGACACAGACGATTAAGCAAGTCCTTGATTTCGTCTCCGGCTTGGGTCCCCTCTGGATGCTGCTCCTGCCATTGCTCGGCGTTATATTAGCAGTGCTCATCCTGTTTGGACTGGGTAAGGGTGCACCTGTACAAACATTAGTTCTGCGTCAGGACGACCGTCTTGATCGGCAGCGTCCACTGGCTTGGTACATTTTTCCCCATGATGTTGCTCGAGCCGATCTGACGGGTGATGTGGTGAATACGGCTGGGGAGGAGGAGGGGTTTCCCTGGAAGCGGGCACCATTGCGCGCTCTGGCCATCCTGTCCACCGTGGGGTTGGGCGCGGCGATGGGAACCGAATCCCCAGCGGCCCATATCGGTGTTGCGGCAGGAGCCTGGCTGGGTAGCAAAAATCCAGCACTGCGTCGCCTGGTACGTCCCGCTGCGATCGGGGGGGGTGCCGCTGCAGTGTCAGCCTTGATGGGGATCGCGCTGGTGGGTAGCTTCTTTATGTTCGAGTTGAGCCGGCGCCGAAGAGTTCCGATGACCCCGGAACGGGTAGCTGCAATGTTAGTGGGGGGAGGGGTAGGATGGGCTGTCAATTTTGTCTTTAAGCTCAGTCTAATTCGGCTGGTCGTACCCAGGATTCCCCCCGCTGACTTGTGGGATGCTGCCGCTGCTGCGTTATTCGTCGGGACGCTGGCGGGATGTATTACATCGCTTTCGGGCGAGGCAATCTACTGGGCCAGAGGCTTAAAGACCCGTCCGGTCACTCGTCTGCTGGTTGGGGGTCTAGCCATGCTGGCACTGGCGATCGTCACCGCACAAATCGCATCCCCGGCCGCGGCTTTGGGTCCGGGTGGAGCGGCCATTGCCTGGGCTGAAACCGTCGAAACAACTCCTTACCACTTGCTGGCGGTATCTTTGCTTCGAGCGGCATCCACTACGGCTGCGGTTGTGGCGGGGGGGTGTGGTGGAGTATTTGTCCCTTTCCTGGCGATCGGCGATCTGAGTGGACGGGTATTCGCGACGACCTTTGGGGTCCCGTCAGATCTGGCTGGGGCGGCCGGGGCGGCGGCTGGTATTGCTGGGGGTTACCGGCTTCCGTTAACAGCCATAGCGATGGTACTGGGGGTTGGTGGTCCAAGGGAAGCCACTCTAACTTGCCTTGCCACAGTGGGAATCGCCACCCTTGCTGGATTGATAGCCGCGCGGTCGGCTGAGCAGCTCTTCAGTTCCCTACGCGCGATGACCGGCAAGAAGCCATCGTCGGAGGACTAATACCCAGCGTGGACTTGGGACAGCATTGGGGCGGGAACTTTTAAAGAAAAAGCTGGCTCGGCTCCCTGAGCTAGAAATGTCCTCGTCACTTCATGCCGGTCAATCACCTGTACGGGCCAGGGGACTGGAGAGAAGCCCCTCTCGATCGTTAAGCCGTGCCAGTTCGACCCAATGACTTGATTGCTCTTGCAAAACTTATCTGAGTTTCGAGAAGGTTATCCGTAATCGAACTGCCCTCCATCCGCTTACAGCGGAGACGTTCATTGAGCTGCCGTCCGCACTGGTGGTATTTGAACCGTTGTTTCCCGTTGTGAATGCGACTATTCTTGACTGTTGGGAAAGACGCGTAAATGGGCAAACACACTGGTATACTAGGAGGATTGCAGGCAACTCTAAAATCCAGACTTACATCTTAATCACGACCCAAAATCTTAGTTGCCGAAGCTATTTATAATCAGCATCATTTATGTTTTAGGTTGATAAACTATGGAATTTATAGGTGTAGCACTCATATCGTCAACATTACTCTGTTTAGGTATGGCTGGAAGCATTGAAGCTGGCTATAGGATGGGTAAGCGCAGACTAAAGAAATATCCAGAAAGCAAAACCGAAGGAGCTAGTGCAGTTGAGAGTTCTGTTTTTGCTATTTTAGGTTTAATTTTAGCTTTTACTTTTACAGGAACGTTATCTCGCTATGAGCATCGAGTCAAGCTGATTTTACAGGAGGCAAACGCCATTGGTACTGCCTACCTCAGGCTTGACTTACTACCAAAGGATGCTCAAGATAAGTTACGCCCACTCTACAGAGAGTATGTTCAATCTCGCATCAATGTATTTAAGTATTATGAAAACCGGCAGCTATCTAATTCTTACTTCCGTCAAAGTCTAAACTTACAAGGTCAAATCTGGAAAATCGCTAATACTTCTGTTCTGATAGATAAAAATCCTGGAATCATCACCCTGGTTCTTAGCTCCACTAATGACATGATTGATATTGCCAATGAACGGCTACAAGCGACCCGTACCCATCCACCGGTGATTGTTTACATTTTATTATTCGCTCTTAGCCTGGCTTCAGCTTTTTTGGTTGGTCAAGATATGTCCGTAAATGCAAAGAGACCGTTATTCTATATGTTTATATTCTGCGTAACCATATCTGGAATCACGTATATCATTCTTGATTTAGAAAATCCTCGACTTGGATTGGTAAGAATTGACTTAGGTGATAAAGTACTTGTAGAAACTTTAAAAAGTATACAATAAGTTGTTATTAAATCGTTTAAAACAGCAATATATTGGGGTGTAATCAGCATAGCTGTAAAATGTGACAAAAACAGTGAGCTTGATGGCGTTGACAGTCTTCAAACAAGACCAGGGTTTCATCTACTTTTCCCTGCCAGAGTAAGGAACGGTCTAATGGCAGATGATTTCACATTCGGTTAAGTACCGATCGATCCCTTGGTGGAGGCAGGGGAGAAGATTGCCCCGTTCGCTCCCCAACACACTATAGGCTGGACGTTGAGCTAGCAGTCCCAGGGCACGGGTGGGTAAGGGTTGAATCAGGGTTGCATCCAGTCTGGCCTGTTCAGCTACACGCAGGGCCAGTTCAGCCCAACTGACGGCTCCAGGATTGGCCAGATGCCATAAACCCGCTTCCCCATCAATCAATAGATCCAGGGCAATATGCACCAGGTCGGGAACGTAGGTGGGGGAAACGATCGCATCGTCAGCGGCCCTAAAGGGTTGTCCAGCAGCCAGATGACGGCGGAGGAGGGTGACAAAGTTATATTCATCCCAGGGGCCAAAGAAGGCACTTGTGCGAATGACCAGGGCACAGGGATGGGTTTGTAACACCCATTGTTCAGCGATCGCCTTACTATTCCCATACACATTCAGGGGGGCAACGGCACAACTTTCCACATAGGGATCGGCCTGCTGGCCATCGAACACCAGATCGGAAGAGAAGGTGACATAGGCTGTATTGCGATCGACACAAGCCTGAGCCAGAATGGCAGCTCCATCGGTATTAATCTGTCGGCACAGATGGGCTTCCCGTTCGGCATCATCCACCCGCACATAGCCCGCCGTATTGATCACCGCCCAGGGTTGCAACTCCTCCAGCACCTGATGGACAGAGACCGGATTGGTAATATCCATCTCCCGCCGGCCCAGCAAGCGATAGGGGATGCCCCGCAATTGACAAATTCGCGCAAATGCCCGTCCCAGGGTTCCCGTTGCTCCTGTAATCAGAACGGGTGGGGTTGGAACGATCGCCTGCTGCCCCCCTGGGGTTTGAAAGCAATTCACCGTCCGATAATGTAATCGCTCTGGCCGTTGCCACCACCCCGGTACCAATAGAAGGGGATGATCATAGCGTCGTCCTTCAGACAAATAACGCAGCATCCAGGCCAGGGCCGTTGCCCGTGGTGTTGGCGATCGCAGGTCAAAGACCCCCGGTTCATAAAATCCGGCATCACGGGTGACCAGGCTATTCCAGTCGTAGGCTCCCAACAGTGACCAGGCCGTGATTGCAACCAGCTTGACCCCCTGACTTCTCAGATCCTGAGCGCTCTGCCAGACCTGATCTAACCAGCGCAATTGCTCTTCCCGCGTACACCCCAGGTGAACTTCTGTGACAGCGATCGCCGGGCCATTTTCACCCGACTGGCCATACCGCTCCCAGACTTCCCGCAAGAGTTGCCCATGCCCAGCCAAACCCTCTGCACAGACCCGTACTGCTTCCACATCTGCATAGGTATGCTGGCCATTGCCGCCATGAAAGTGTTCAGGATAGTGGTCCAGGTGCTCATCTAGCCAGCGTTCACTGGTGAGATAGTGGTTGATGCCAAGAATATTCGGGGGACAGGGCTGGGACTGGAACGGCTCCAATTGGATGGGATCAATACCACTCTTGATGAAATACTTCCAGAGGGAATGCTGCGGATTCACCCCGCCAAACAGCAGATCAAAGCTGAGCCAGCGCCGTTCATTTTCAAATTCAGCCTGGTCGGCCAGCAGAGGGGTACTGTAGGTTTTGCCCAGATCCTCTGTTTGGACCAGTTGGGCTTGGGGATTGATCTGACGGATCGCCTGCATGGCCAGCGTAATGGCTTGACACTGATGCAACAAGACCTGTAAAAACGTACGATCGTCCTGACCGTGGGGATACCAGTGGCCGTATAACCCACTAAAACGAGCGGTGGTCAGGGGTTCATTGATCGGCGTATAGGCATCGATCCAGGGATAGCGTTCTGCCACGGCCTGAGCATACTGGGCCAGTTGGTGGGGAAAGCTGGGATCATTGAGGTTGGTATGGACCGGGCCGCTGCCGTGATGCACCAGACCAACGATCGGTCGAATCCCCAAGTCTCTCAACCGCTGCAAACGTTGATCAGCCCACTCCCAGTTAGCCGTCTCTAACCCATGGGGGGCAATCCGTTCCCACAGGAGGGGATAGCGAATCCCTCGGATGCCCAGGGAGGCAAATAGATCTAAATCTTCGACCCGGCAGGCATGACCGCTGCGTTCCAGTTGATCAAAGTAGCGATCGCCCACGCGATTCACCGTACATTCCACTCCTCCCCAGAGTTCCAGGGCGGGCAGGGCGTTGGCCTGAGTATGCATGGTCCTGACCTTAAACTGTGGCTACACTTAAACTGTGGCTACACTTTGCGATCCGAGCTGTTGCGTGACAACCTGCTTAGCAGCAATTTGCTTGAAGACCGTTAAAGCTTGAGCGACGACCTGATCCATGTTGTAGTACTTATAGGTGGCCAGCCGTCCGACAAAATAGACCCCCGGTGTACTATCGGCCAGAGCCTTATACTTTTTGTACATCTCGGCATTATCAGGGCAGGGAACGGGATAGTAGGGGTCGCCCTCTGGCTGGGGAAATTCATATACAATACTGGTTTTGGGATGGTCCTGCCCGGTCAGGTATTTGAACTCGGTTACCCGTGTATAGAGGTGTTCATTTGGATAGTTGATTACCGGGGCCGGCTGGAAGGTGGGCAGATGATGGGTTTCGTGCTTGAACGCCAGGGAGCGGTAGGGCAGTTTGCCATAGCGATAGTCAAAATATTCATCCACCGGGCCGGTGTAGATCGTCTCGCGGCAGGGAATACCTTTGACAATTTCCTGATAATCCGTGTTCAGCATTACTTTAAGGTTGGGATGGGCCAGCATCCGCTCAAACAGGCGGGTAAAACCGTGCAGGGGCATGGCTTGATAGGTATCGGTAAAGTAGCGGCTATCCCGATTCGTGCGGGTGGGAATACGGGCAATCACGGACCGATCCAGCTCGGAAGGGTCCATACCCCACTGTTTCCGGGTGTAGTTGCGGAAAAACTTTTCGTACAGTTCCCGCCCAACTCTACTGATCACCACGTCTTCAGAATTGCGAATTTGGCTGCGGGGTTCTGCCTGCTCAGCTAAAAACTTTTCTACTTCAAATGAATTCAAGTTCAAACCGTAGAGCTTATTGATCGTATCCAGGTTGATTGGGATCGGCACCAGTTGACCATCCACACTGGCTAAGACCCGATGTTCATAGGAGCGCCACTCGGTGAATTGGGACAGGTACTCGAATACCTCCCGGGAATTGGTGTGGAAGATGTGGGGCCCATACTGGTGGATCAATACCCCGGCGTTGTCATAGCGATCGTAGGCATTACCGCCAATGTGGTTGCGCTTATCCACAAGTAGAATTTTTTTGCCCAACTGTGAGGCCAGGCGTTCTGCCAGCACACTGCCCGAAAAACCAGCCCCGACAATCAGGTAGTCAAACAAAAACTCGCGGGTGATGGTATTGGGGAAGGAGCCATTGCCAACCACCGCCCTGGGACGCTGTTCTCCCTTGGGCCTGCTATTGTGATCTCCATTTTGCGGGGCAGCGATCGCTGAATCAATCAATTTGCTCATGGCTGCCCAGGTTCGATCCCAGGAAATTTGTTCTAGAAAGGCATCCACCCGAGCTAGCCAACCGGATGCGGCCGTATCGAAGCGCATTGCCATTTCAGCGGCTTTGACAAATTCCTCTGGGGTATCCGCAATTCTGACCAGTTCTGACTGACCATAGGGGCGCACCACATCCCGGATTGAAGTTGAAACCACGGGCTTGCCACCGGCCAGATATTCAGGGGTTTTAGTTGGACTGATAAAGCGGGTGGATTCATTGTGGGCAAAGGGTAGAATCGCCACATCCCAACCCGCCAGGTAGTGGGGTAACGCCTGATAGGTTTTTCCACCCAGGTAATGAATGTTTGGCCGTTGGGGAAGGGTGGCAGGATCAATTTTAACCACAGGTCCCAACAGGATCAGATGCCAGTCTGGACGCAGATCCGCAATTGCAGTGAGCAACTCCAGATCCATCCGCTCATCGATGACTCCATAGAAGCCCAGGCGGGGATGGGGAATTGCTGCTTGATCCGCGGGTTGCTCGACGATCGTTCTGGCCTGAGCAAAGTGGGCTACATCCACACTGCTGGGAAAGGCATAGACATTGGGGTGCTGGTTTCGCTTGGCTTCGTAGAGCGTCTGTCCCCCTGTAAACACCAGATCCGCTTTTTGAAACAGTTGAGCTTCGTAATCTTTCAGGGCCGGGGGAGCACCAGCAAAGGCAGAGAGTTCATCCATGCAGTCATAGACGATCGCCTGGGGTTGGAGATGCTGTGTAAAACCCATCGCCATCGGCGTGTAGTACCAACAGATATACTGTTCAATTTTCTTGTCTTCAAACAGTGCATTCAGGAGTTGCCGTTGGGCTGATGGGATGGCTTCGCCACTCAATTCTTCTGGCAGATAGGAAACCACAACCCAAACGCCACTGTCATGCTGAGTAATCTCTAGTTGGGGTTGATGAATCGGTTGAAAAACTGGCTCTTCAATAAAAAAGACCCGCCGTCTTTGGGCATACCGGGAGAGTAAATGTTGAGGGCGTTGATAAACAAAATTCCAGCGCAGATGGGACAAACAAATTAAGTCCAGTTGCGTAAAAACACCACTCTGAGGGGCATGAGACTGGCCATACAGACCCTCTGGATCAGCTAAAATATATTTATTGCCATTTATTCTGATATCAGTGTTAGATTGGGACATGATTTTCTACCAGTCTCTCAAACTTTGATTAGATGAATCTAGAAATAATTCCTGCCCGGATGCAAGATAAGGGATAATTGAGGCTTGCTGTAGACCCCGTTGTTTCTCATAGAGTAGTCAGCGGATAACCCTGCTTCCGTCTACCCAAGTAGAGAAGTCAATGGCTCGGCAGGTGGAGTTTGATTTAAATTTTTTAATCGCTTTTTGCAAAACAGATCGCAGTAATAGGAAAGGTGCAATTCAATCTCTAAAATTATCTAAAACAACAGAAAAACGGATTTTCATTAGCTGATAGCAATACTCATGAAAAACGTCAAAATGAATAACAGAAAATAAATTGTAAAACACCTATCTTAGGTTAGGCTTTAGTAGAACAATTGGGTTGAAATTGATGAAATCCTTTGGTAGATGCATTGAGGATGGAGCCTCCTGTGCATTAGACGATCCTGCTACTTTATTCCAACAGCTGGAACCGGCTTATCCCCGTCCGCAACTGCAACGACGGAACTGGCGATCGTTGAATGGATTGTGGAAGTTTGCCTACGACGATCAGGGTCAATGGCACCACCCGGATCAGGTGAGAAAATGGCCCGCCGCGATCGCAGTTCCCTTTGCGCCCGAATCTCTCCGTAGTGGCATTGCTGACACCGGCTTTCATCCCAACTGTTGGTACGAGCGAGACTTTGATCTAGAGGTTGAGGGTCAGGAACGCATCCTCCTCCACTTTGGGGCCGTGGACTACCGGGCCAGGGTGTGGGTGAATGGCCAGTTTGTGGCTGAGCATGAGGGGGGCCATACTCCGTTCAGTGTCGATATTACCGACGTACTTAAGCCTGGGGGGCGGCAACGGGTTACAGTCTGGGCAGAGGACGATCCCCACGATCTGGCTAAACCCCGAGGCAAACAGGACTGGCAACGACATCCCCATAGCATCTGGTATCCCCGTACCAGTGGGATCTGGCAAACCGTCTGGATTGAACGGGTTCCTCCCACCTATATCCAACGTCTGCGCTGGACCCCCCACTTTGAGCGCTGGGAGATTGGCTTTGAAGCTTTTATTGCCGGACAGCAGTATCCGGGAGTGCAGATCAAGGTACGGTTGAAAGCCGGTCATCAACTGCTCGTGAATGACACCTACGAAGTGATCAATGGCGAAGTTCACCGCAGGATTGCCCTCTCCGATCCAGGGATTGATGACTACCGCAATGAACTGCTCTGGAGCCCAGAGAAACCCACCTTAATCTATGCCGAGATTGAACTCTGGGGGCAGGATCAGCTTCTCGATCAGGTGACCTCCTACACGGCGATGCGAACCGTGGGGATTCAGCGGGATCGGTTTATGCTGAACGGCCATCCCTACTATCTGCGTCTGGTCTTAGATCAGGGCTACTGGCCAGACACCTTGATGACCGCTCCCTCGGAGGATGCCCTGCGCCAGGAGGTGGAGTTAATCAAGCAGATGGGCTTTAATGGGGTTCGGAAGCACCAGAAAATTGAAGATCCCCGTTTTCTTTACTGGGCGGATGTGCTGGGATTGCTGGTATGGGAAGAAATGCCCAGTGCCTACCGCTTTACCCCTCAAGCTGTGCAACGGATTAGCCGGGAATGGACCGAAGTGATTGACCGGGATGCCAGTCACCCCTGTGTCGTTGCCTGGGTGCCGTTTAATGAATCCTGGGGAGTACCCAACCTGACGGAAACCCCGGCCCATCGCCACTATGTTCAGGCCCTTTACTATCTCACCAAAACCCTTGACCCCACCCGTCCCGTGATTGGCAATGATGGCTGGGAAAGCACCACCACAGATATTATTGCGATTCACGACTACGACAATAATCCCCAAACCCTGGCCAAACGCTATGGTTCAGAAGTAAAACTGGCTGATCTGCTCCATCAACAACGGCCGGGGGGTCGCATCCTGACGCTGGATGGTTATCCCCATCAAGGCCAGCCGGTGATGTTAACAGAGTTTGGTGGCATTGCCTATACGCCTTCTGAGCAGCGGGATTCCACCTGGGGCTATGCCCGCTCTGGAGATGCCTCTGAACTGGAACAACGCTATAGTTCTCTACTCAATACGGTTAATCAGATCGAATTGTTCAGCGGTTTCTGTTACACGCAATTAACGGATACGTTTCAGGAAGCGAATGGGCTACTCTATGCCGATCGCACCCCCAAGTTTCCGCTCGAAGCGATCGCCGCTGCTACCTGTGGGAGGATAAAAAGCTCACCCACAACTGGAACCAATGCAGCTTTCTGGCAGAGCAATAGCCTATCCCATGCGGCTGAGCAATGTGGCATAAATGGGTGTTAGTGTAAATTACACAGAATACCCCTGCTCTCGTTAAACTTCTATCCCTATGCGATCGCTAAAAAACTACACAGTTGTGCTGCGCCCTGAGGATAATGGAACATTTGTTGCCTATGTGCCAGCCATTTCCGGTTGCCATGCCTGGGGACAAACTCCAGAGGAAGCACAAGCCGAGCTGATCCATGTGTTTGAGATGATTCAGGATGAGTATGAAGAAGAAGGCCGAGAGCTACCCCAGGATGTTGAGGTGACGGTAGTTCATGCCTGCTAAAGCAAAAGAGCTGGAACGAGCTGCACGAAAACTTGGCTTTGAGAAAGTTCGGCAAAAAGGTAGCCATGCTCGCTGGAAACACTCAGATGGAAGAGCAACAACAATTCCGATGCATGGTAATGCCGAGATCGGGGGGTGGTTGTTCCAGGCAATTTTGCAGCAGTTAGGTATTACTGAAGAAGAGTTCAATCGATTGCGCTAGAGGGAAATACCCCTAAAGCAAAGTCTGAGTGGTCCAGGTGGGGCCGGGGGAGCGGGGACCTGCCGCCGTCCAGATCAGCTGATCCACACACATCTGGCGGGCTTGGCGATCGACTCCCCAGGCATGGTAAACGAGGTACTCAGTCCGATCATCGGGCCCCAGCACGATCGAGTTATGACCTGGACCCAAGACCCGATCGGGAACGGTGCGTAAAACCCTTGGCCCGGCCTCATTTCCCTGATCCGAGTAGGGCCCCAGCACTTGATCAGCAACTCCATAATCCACCCCATAGTTCTCGGTCTCCCAGCAACCGCCACTGTAAAAACAGTAATAGCGATTCCCATACTTACGCACACAGGGCCCTTCCAGGGTATGCCAGTCGTAGATCCCGCCGTACATGGGACGATTCGCTAAAAATCGTTGCCAATCTGATCTGGCCCGTAACACCACTCTGGCTTCTCCAGCTAACCGGGTCATGCCCAATAAGCGATCGACCATCAAGGCCGTACCCGCTCGCACGCCATTTTCCGTATCAAGAAAATCACAGGCGTAGAAGAGATACCATTGCCCATCCTCATCCTGAAAGGGGTGGGGGTCGATCGCAAAGGCACAACACTGTGGATCAATCAGGGCATGACCGAGATCGGTGTAGGGGCCGAGGGGAGAATCGCTAACGGCTACACGCAATTGATGGTTTTTATCACCATGCCCAACGGAGTAGTAGAGATAGAACTGGCCCGCTGCAAAGGCGATTTCCGGGGCCCAGAAATTATCTCCCAGACTGGCCTCTGGACGGGGCAGGGCATGGCCAGCAAATTCCCAATTCAGAAAATCTGCTGAGCGTAACAACGGAAAAACGGTAGCTAAGTTTTGTCCAGTGGCTTCAGCGGCTCCTGTACCGATCGCATAGTACACACCAGCGTGTTTCCAGACAAAGGGATCAGCAAAATAGCTGCGATAAACCGGATTTGTATAGGTTGGTGTAGTTAGCGTCGTAATGGCAATTTCAGGGTGGGACATGGGTATTCACCTGGGAAAGTGCTAATACTTGAAGCGGATATAGGTTTCCACTCTTTCAGTGGGTAATTCCTTCACCACCTCACAGCGCAGTAACTCCTGCAGGGGTTGGGGCAGGTTTTCGTAGTAGGCGCGGGGCAGGGTCAGATCGACGGTTGGAGTGTAGAGCCAGTTCATCACATAACCCATCACAATCATCGGTCGGGGTTGGGGGGTGCGGTTAGGAGAGCCGCGATGCAGAGCCAGGGGAGTGCGAATCGAGACATCTCCCGGTTGCATATGGAAGGATTCAATCGGAATTTCGCCAGTGGCAACTTTCGTCAGACCCGCTTCCCGCGGTAAAAGATGGGTTCCCCGTGCCATTTGAAACGGTCCATTTTCTTCCGTTACTTCCACCAGGGGAAAGTTGACCGCCAGGGCATAGAGGGGGGTGAGAAAGTGGTCAGAAAAGAGGGGACAAAAGTCGCGGTGCAGGTCTTGATAGTCAGACCCCGGAAACGGCGTATCGGCCCCCAGTTGCACCATTTTGTAGGGTTGCCCAAAAATACGTTCAATCACCCTCAGAATCACCGGATTGGCAAACACCTCGGTATTGGCAAAGGGGGAAACCCAGGGTAGGGTCAGATAATAACGGGCCTGTTCCCGTGGGGCCAGTCCTCCCGGTTGGGCCTGTTTTTGCCGGAATAATTGCTCAAAGGCTGCTGCCCATTCCGTAATCAGTTGGCGATCGAACAGTCCCCGAATGATACAAATGCCATCCCGGTTTACCTCTGCGGCAAACTGATCCAGATCATTCTCCGTAAACGGATGGGTTGCGTTTTTTGTCTCGATTATTTGTACCATTTTATTTCTCCAGTCCTCCATACCAGAGTTCCTGCTTTCTACATAAAGCCAGACCAAAGCTAGAGCAGCGGCAAGGCACTTCTGCTCCTATACAAACTGGTCAATTGCTAAATTTTGGTCAGTTATTTTTCCAAGCTAGTTATTAACTTCATCTGAGCTTGTATAGCAACCCTAAATGGGTTGAGAAAAAAGGGGGTGTGGGGTTCCCCCACAAAAGGGGTTCCACCCCTTTACCCCGTTTGAATCTCAAATAGGATTGCCATATGATGTTTGACGGTTCAGAGTTTTATTTGTTGCTTCATTCAATACATTTGCACCTGACCTATATCAAGTATAAACCCTACCCTAAGATGGACGTAAATCAACAACAATTGGGGCTAAGCTTATAAACTTTTAATTAGCCTGAACAATGATTAGGGTTCAGGGCTTTTTCATTACTTCTAAAGCCATCCTAACGTTTAGCCCCTGCTATTTCGTGCTGATCTATTTGGGAGTAGGGTAAAGATTAATTGGATGCGAAACTCTACCCCTGCGCTAATTTCCAGAGAAGTGCTAGAGTATTTTTTGGCTTAAAAAGGAGGTTGATTGGCCCTGATTATTCCTGCTGGTGAGAGGTTGATCACCTCGCGGCAGTAGTACAGGTGGCCAGCATATAAGTAGTCCCGATGAAACTTCTCCCCTACGATCGCTTCAGCCGGGAAACAAGATTCACACTTAGCCGGGTCATTGATTACCGCAATTCTTTTGCACCGATTGTTTGGGGACGGTTTGCCTGTTCAGAGACTGGAACGATCGTTGAGATCACGATGGGTTTGCACTCTGAAACTTAGAGGAACAATCGCGAGATAAGCTAACTCTGACAAAAAAAGAGAGACGATCGCTCCCTTTATTGAGTAACGATCGCCTCCCTATCAATAGGTACAGAAAAAATTAGCGTTTAGCCAGTTTTTTCATCGCCACTTTCCGTAGCCGCACAGATTCTGGAGTGACTTCCACCAGTTCATCGGAGCCAATGTATTCCAGGGCCCGTTCTAAGCTCATATCGATCGGAGCCTGGAGCTGTACCAGTTCATCGCCTGTGGCACTGCGGTGGTTGGTCAACTGCTTCGTTTTACAAACGTTGATTTCCAGATCTTGAGGCCGGTTGTGTTCACCCACAATCATGCCTTTATAAACCTTCGTACCGGGAGTAATGAAGAAGACTCCTCGATCTTCGGCGTTTTTCATCGCATAGAAGGTAGCTACGCCCTCTTCAAAAGAAATCAACACGCCATTGCGACGGGTACCAATTTCGCCAGCTAAAGGACGGTAATCCAGAAAGCTGTGGTTCATAATTCCTTCCCCACGGGTGAGCCGCATAAATTCACCCCGGAAGCCCACCAGCCCACGAGCCGGAATCACAAACTCCAACTGGGTGCGGCCATTACTGACCTGCATATCCTGCATTTCACCCCGTCGCTGCCCCAATCGTTCGATACAGCCACCCGCCGCATCTTCAGGGACATCCAGGACCAGACATTCATAGGGTTCGCAGGGTTGGCCATTCACTTCCCGATAGATTACCTGGGGTTGGGAGACCTGAAATTCATAGCCTTCCCGCCGCATGGTTTCAATCAAGATACCCAGGTGCAGTTCACCCCGACCAGAAACGGCAAAGCGATCGGGAGAATCGGTTTCTTCTACCCGCAGCGCCACGTTGGTTTCAAGTTCCCGTATCAGTCGATCGCGAATCTGGCGAGAGGTAACAAAATCACCTTCCTGACCAGCAAAGGGGGAGTCATTGACGGAAAAGGTCATCTGCAGGGTTGGTTCATCCACCTTGATCAGGGGTAGGGCCTGGGGTTCGTTCGGACAGGTGATCGTTTCCCCAATGTTGGCATCGGCAAACCCGGCGATCGCCACAATATTCCCCGCTGAAGCCGTTTCCATCTCTACCCGCTTCAAGCCTTCAAAGCCTAGCAGTTTGGTGATTTTACCCTTCGCGATCTCTCCGGTGTCTTTGATCAGAGCGGCGGGCTGCCCCATTTTGATCGTGCCGTTGTGGATCTTACCGATCACGATCCGACCCAGATATTCTGAGTAGTCCAGGGTGGTCACCTGCAGTTGCAAGGGGCGATTGGGATCACCAACGGGGGGCGGAATGTGACGGAGAAAGGCATCAAACAGGGGTTGCATATCCACACCTTCCTCATCCAGGTCGGTTTTGGCGTAACCCTGCAGACCAGAAGCAAATAAATAGGGGAACTCACACTGGTCGTCGTCAGCCCCCAGTTCGATGAACAGGTCTAAAACTTTATCGATCGCCCGGTAAGGATCAGCCTGGGGTCGATCGATTTTGTTCACCAGCACGATCGGCCGCAAGCCTTTTTCTAACGCCTTCTTGAGCACAAATCGGGTCTGGGGCATCGGCCCTTCATTGGCATCTACAATCAGCAGACAGCCTTCCACCATGCCGAGTACCCGCTCCACTTCACCACCAAAGTCAGCGTGGCCGGGCGTATCGACAATATTAATCAGTGTCTCTTTGTATTTGACCGCAGTATTTTTGGCCAGGATGGTAATTCCCCGCTCCCGTTCCAGGTCATTGGAGTCCATCACGCAGGTGGGAACGTCCTCGCCTTCACGGAATGTACCAGCCTGTTTTAAGAGTGCATCAACCAGAGTAGTTTTGCCGTGGTCAACGTGGGCGATGATCGCTACATTGCGAATCGGGAGCGTCATAGGAGTGTTCCTGGGTTAAGCAGTTGGCAGGGTCGAGAATTAATCTTACAGACTTCTTAAGCAAATTTTCCTGTTCATACAGGCATTGCCCTGGTAAAGAAGCCGTAACAATTCTAACCTGTCAGGGACATGAGTCGCATGGACATTATTCCTGAGCAAGGCTTTTGAGCCAGAATGAGGATCAGGTAGAAATCCTGTATAGCCAGGAATTTATTCTTAAAGCATATCCGCTAAAGCCCGATTGATAAGGTGCTGACAAACTCATTGATCAAATTGTCTATAGGCTGTATGGGTTGACTGAAGCGGAAGTAGCGATCGTGGAAGGATGTAGCTCATCATAATGGAGGTCAGGATGGAAACAGCTAAAGTGATTACTAATGGCACGACACAAATGGTTGTGCTACCAGATAATTTTCGTATTTCTAGTAGTGAAGTGTATATTAAGAAATGGGGAGATTCCATTGTCTTGATGGACAAGAATGATTCCTGGAAGGCTCTCTTTGAAAGCCTCGATCAGTTTTCCGATGATTTCATGGATGTCAGAGAACAACCCGCTCCACAGAATCGGGAGGAACTGTTTTAATGCGGTTTCTTCTGGATACCAATATCTGTATCTACATCATTAAACGTAAGCCACCCCAGGTACTCAGCCAATTTCAAAACCTGGACCCATCTGATGTTGGTATCTCGTCGATCACTGTTGCTGAACTAGAGTATGGTGCCTACAAGAGCCAGCGAATTGAACAGAATCGTGCTGCTTTAAGTCAATTTCTAATACCTCTAGAAATTCTACCTTTTGATGAAACTTCAACCCGACTTTATAGAGAACTTCGATCGATACTAGAACAGCAAGGAACAATCATTGGGGCAATGGATCTATTGATTGCAGCCCAGGCAAAATCTCATAACCTTATTTTAGTTACAAACAATGTAAATGAATTTTCAAGAATTCCAGATTTAATGCTACAAAATTGGGTGAATTAGTTTGGTATAAAAGTTCACAGTGGCTACATGGTTAAGCGAATTCTTGCTGGGCTGTATGGATTGACTGAAGCGGAAGTGGCGATCGTGGAAGGATTTTAAGAATTTGCAAACTGAAATTACGGAGACTAACCCATGACAAGTCGAGAACAGCTAGTCAGTGAAATTGAGCAGGCTCCTGATGCCTTAGTTGAAGAATTGCTGGACTTTTACCTGTTCATTAAACAGCGTAGAGACAGCGCTAGCTCTTATGCAGCACCCACTACCCAGTCCGGGCTACTCACTTTCCTATCTGAAGTGCAAGCCATCCAGGCCGAGGTTCCTGTTGAAGAATGGGATAAATTACCCCACGATAGTTCCATCAACCACGATCACTATCTCTACGGTGCCCCTAAAGTTGAGCGTTAGAGGCGACCACGGGCCTTGAGTAAGAGGTAGCGATCGACCAGCAATTCACTGATCGCATTGGCCGGGGCATCCAGCACCAGTACCCCTCGCTGTTTCAGTTGGGCAAAGGCCAGGTTGCGCTGATCAATTAAATCCAAAGCAACGGCCTGTTCATATAATTGCTGCACCTGAGTTTCCTTATCATTGCCAGTCAGACCCAGAGGGCGATGGGCTAATACATTCACCTGGGGGTCGCGCAGGGCCACACAGAAAGGCAAGTACCGGGGGGTGAGGCGGGCCATGGCGGCTAATAATTCGGCTGAAGCGGTGGCATCCACCAGATCCGTGAGCAACACCACTAATGCCCGCCGGGTATACTGGCTCAACAGCGTACTGACGGTTCCGACATAGTCCGATTCCGTTAAGACGGGTTCCAGATTATAGACCCGCTCCATAATCCTGGCCAGATGGGATTGACCGGACTGGGGAGCGACCCAGGTGTGAATTTCACTATCAAACACACAAACACCTACCCGATCGCCCCGACGTAAACCCGCCAATGCCAGAGAAAGCGCTGCATTCAAACCCCAGTCAAACCGTTTCAGTCCAGCCACCTGAGCGGTCATTAACCGACCCCGATCAAGCAGAATAATCAACGGTTGATCCCGTTCCGGTTCCATTAACCGCACCAGAGGACGACCCCGCCGGGCCGTAGCTTTCCAGTCCATCAACCGTAAGTCGTCGCCCAGGTTGTAGTCCCGCAATTCCGAAAATTCTGTACCCCCCAGGGAATGCCGCCGTCGCCGTAAGCTACCCGTAGCTTCTAAGGTCAAGCGCATCGAGAGCGATCGCAAGCCGATCAGGTCAGGATAGACTTCCACTGCGGTGACTAAGGGTTCACTCCAACTCCGCCACACCAACTTGCGAGGGCTAAGCAGTCTCACATCTAAGCCTTGCCAGGTAAACAGGCCACGCCGGGGTGGAAAAACGTGGTAGTCCAGTTCTGTGTCAGTTTGGGGACGTAACGTCACGCTCAAGCGGGAAGGATTGATCTTGAACTCCTGGGGAGCGTAGTCATGAAAATGCACTAAGGTACTTTGCACACCCGGACGGGCACAGTGGCTGGTAATGTGCAAACGAATCAGATTATCCCGGCCGATCGAGAGCCGATCTTCACACTCGCGCCGCACCTGCAATTGCCAGGACTGAGCTTGCTTAAAGTCCCACAGGGCGATCGCCAGCAACAGCAGATCATACAACCCCGTTAAGGTCCAACCCAACAACAAACCATATTCGGGCACAAAGGACGTTAGCAGGGGCAACAAAAATCCCAGCAGCAGCAAATAGTACAACCGGGCCGCGGGCAGGGGCAGGGACAGGGGCGGTTGTTGTCGTTTAGCTGGAGAGGGAAGAGGTGGGGAAGTCATCGGGGGACGGGGACGCGGGCAAGCAGACTGGTGATCACCTGGTCGATCTGAGTTCCTTCCAGTTGGGCTTCAGGTTTAAGAATCAGGCGATGCTGCAGGAGGGGGGGAGCGATCGCTTTGATGTCATCAGGGGTAACAAAATCGCGTCCATCTAGCCAGGCCTGTGCTTGTGCTGCCCGTAACCAACCCACCGCCGATCGGGGAGAAGCCCCCAGCAACAATTCATTGTGTTTACGACTGGCCTGCACCAATGCCAGCAAGTAATCGACCAACGGATCTTCCACCTGAATTTGGCGCACCTGTTGTCGGGCTGCTAACACCTGCTCCACCGTCACCACGGGCTGGATATCGAGTTGGGGGAGTTCCCGCGCTTCAAAGCCACCGATCGCATTCTGCAACATTTGTTTTTCAGCAGCAACAACCGGGTAACTCACCACCAGCTTGAACAAGAAACGATCGAGTTGGGCTTCCGGCAAGGGATAGGTGCCTTCAAATTCCAGGGGATTCTGCGTGGCGATCGTCCAGAACAGTGGCGATAGGGGCAGCGTATTGCCATCTAGGGTAACCTGCCGTTCTTCCATCGCTTCCAGTAAAGCCGCCTGGGTTTTGGGCGGGGTACGGTTAATTTCGTCGGCTAGCAGCACCTGAGTGAACACCGGTCCCTTACGGAGACTGAAGCTACGGGTATTGAAATCAAAAATACTGGTTCCCAGCACATCGGCGGGCAGCACATCGGGGGTAAGTTGGATGCGGCGAAATTCGGCAGCAATCAGCCGGGCCATTAATTTGACCAGCAATGTTTTGGCGGTTCCCGGCACTCCTTCCAGGATCACATGCCCTTCTGCCAGCAGCGCAATCAGCAAGCCATCAACAATTGCTTCCTGTCCGATGACAATCTCACCCAGGCGTTGCCGCAGTTGCTTAAATACAGTGTTCAAGAGTCCCTCGTCAGATCAACCGCCCAACCTACACAGGCTACTATACCCACAATCAGGAGCAAATAACCTGAGAGTTTTTTTGCTGTGTGCGGGTAGGAAGTTTGCTACTCAGATTCAAATATTTTCAAGAACTCATCTGCCGCAATCACTACCACATAGCGAAAGGGGTGTAATACTGGCAAGTCCCTATCACCGCTGATAATATACTGTGCCGATCCGTTTAATGCCACCTCCAAAACCTTGTCATCTTTTGGATCACGGCATTCTTGCACATTGTACTCTCCACTGTAGGGCTTTTATCGGTGATCTAATTCGGGACAAAATCCCGGTTAAGTCAGGACTTTGTGCTCTACCGCCAACGGTTGTGCTGTTTTATAGTTAAGGACATCCACTGATTGTAAGGGGTTACAACAATGCTGAAATCAATTTCTGGACTGTTCTTTGCTCTCGGTTTGACTATTTTGAGCACTACCCTACCCGCTAGTGCTGAAACAGTAACAGGTCCACGCGGCAGTACGGGCACAGGCAGTGCAGTCGTTGCGCCCAATCTCGAGGGCGGTTATACAGGTGCTGCTCAAGGTTCCTTCAATGGTGCCAACGGTGGCAGTGGTAGCGGTCAGATTCGTTTTAAGAGCAATGGACAGGGTGGTGCTACTTATAACGGTAGTGGCTCCGTAACCACTCCCAGTGGCAATAACTATACGGGTACTACCAGTGGCAATGGTAGCTACAATTCTACTTCCGGCTACAGCGGACAGAACACCACGACTGTGAACGGAAGTACCTACACCACCTCGACCCAAAACGGCTCAACAACCGTAACCACACCTTCCAGTTCACGTACCTTTATCCGTCGCCGTTAGATGAAGTGGTGGGGTGCGGGATAGGGGGAAGGATGCCAGAGTGCAAGGATGTCAGACCTGGTGCCCACCACCCCACTCCCCGCAATTTTGGGTAGTATTTCGCATGTTGTGATACTTATAACTCAAGACTCGCAAGGATCTCAAAGAGATATTCGAAAGTAAAAGATGCCCAATAAAAAGAAGTGTTAGCATTAGAATCAATCGACCATCTATAATACTCAGTATTAGGACAAGTTGAATTGTTCTCTATCCTTCTTTACTGGAACACTCAGTCTGATTTTTCCTGAACAAAACCAGACTTCTATCTGTGCTCAGTGCAACTCAGACCAAATTATTAAAAATGGCAGTAGTCACAACAAAAAAAGTAAGTATAAATGCAAGGAGTGCGGTCGTCAATTTTTCGAAAATTCAACTAAATTATACGTCAACCCCCAAACGAAAGCGTTAATTGATCGACTTTTACTTGAGCAGATCGCCGAGTTTTAGACTAACTAAGGCCTCAAATTGTGATAATTTTAGTTTCCATAAAGCTATTCCGCCGCTGCTCCCAGAAAGATTCGACTCACTTTGCCATTGCTAAAATTAAATATTAGCCCACCGTAGATGGAGCCAGCTACAAACTGTTTAGATGGGGCGCTCTCCGCTCGGTTCCAGTCGGGCTTGTAGGCAGTCATCACCTCCTGCTCCGTACTGCCAATGCGGATTCCCCGTTTCGTCTTAAAGGGGCTGGGGCTAACGAGGGTGATGGAGGCGATCGTCTTAACACTACCTTTCTGCTCCGAAACCATGCCAAGCGTAATTCCACAGTCAACAGATTTCCATTCCTGGTGATAGGCACCATCTGCTCCCCAAAACTGCTCCGGTCCACGTTTAAGCTGGCAAGGAATTGCCTTAGTGGCTTCAGCTTCAGGCAGACCGATTCGCAGGTTACCAATTCGTTCTTGCTGCATCAAAGTAAATTCATCGGCTGAAAATGCCGCAAAAGAAAGGCTAACAGCCAGCCCAGCCAGTGCAGTAGAGGTGAAAATTTTCTTGAGCACCATTCCCTCCTCTCGAACTCAACGATTATTCTACTGGCTTTTCAGTTCGGTCCTAACCCTTACTCCTGGTCATAACTACACCGTGGTCAACTAGGATGGGAACATGGCCCGTATTCCTACTCTGTCCTACGATCGCGGCACTTTAATCTTACACCCACCCCCCAGAGGTAAGGATTGGCTAGACTATGCCCTCTGGGATGATCGGGTCGAACGGTTTCGCATTCCCGCCCATCAATACCGTCAGCTTTTAGACGTTTTCAGCAAGAACAGCATCGAGGTAGAGGATCGGGCGATCGACTACGGCACAGTGCAACTTGTTCCCCGTCTGCAGATGACCCCCTATCCCCATCAGGTGGAAGCCTTAGAAGCATGGCAGCGATCGGGCCATCGGGGTGTGGTGGTGTTACCCACAGCGGCAGGCAAAACCTATCTGGCTCAGTTGGGGATGCAACTCCTCCAGCTCAACACACTGATTCTGGTTCCCACCCTGGATTTGATGCACCAGTGGTATGCCCACCTGCAGGCCGCTTTTCCGGATACTGAGATTGGTTTACTGGGCGCTGGCAATCGCGATCGCAGTCCCATTCTGGTGGCCACCTACGACAGTGGAGCCATTCATGCCGAAAGTCTGGGTAATCACTACGGTCTGCTGATCTTTGATGAGTGCCATCACCTACCCACGGATTTCTATCGGATTATTGCCGAATTTGCGATCGCCCCCTACCGCTTAGGCTTAACTGCCACCCCTGAACGCAGCGATGGTAAGCACACTGAACTGGCCACCCTGATTGGCCCGGATGTTTACCGCACCTCCGCCGCTGCTTTAGCCGGAACCGTGTTGGCGGACTACGAAACGGTGCAGATTCGGGTGCAACTTTCCCAGCAGGAGCGCGATCGCTACGATACCTGCATCGCCACCCGCAACAATTTCCTTAGAAACAACAATATTGGTTTGGGCACCCTACAGGGTTGGCAACATTTTGTCCAGATCAGTGCCCGATCGGCAGCGGGACGGCAGGCCATGATTGCCCATCGTCAAGCCCGAGCGATCGCCTTTGGGACAGAAGCAAAATTGCGGGTGCTGGTGGATTTACTAGCGGAACACTACCCGGAACAAACGCTCATTTTTACCGATGACAACGCTACGGTTTATCACATTTCCCAGGAGTTGCTCATTCCCGCCATTACCCACCAAACTCCGGTTAAAGAACGCCATGCCATCCTGAGCCGTTTTCGCACGGGAGAGTATAAAACGATCGTCGCTTCACGGGTGTTGAATGAGGGGGTCGATGTCCCAGAAGCACGGGTGGCGATCGTTCTCTCTGGCACAGGTTCCCCCAGGGAATTAATTCAGCGATTGGGGCGCGTACTTCGTAAAGGGAAAGATAGCCAGAAACGGGCCATGCTCTACGAAATTGTGGCGGAAAACACCAGTGAAGAAAATACAGCAAAACGGCGGCAACCTCAAGCCCCAAAAGCTCATCCTACCCGTCAGTTAGAACTGATGCCTTCTCCCTACAAACCAGTAGAGGAACGCTTACCCAAAGCTGCAGAAAATACCAGCGATCGGGAGTATGGCAATGGGTGATCGACCCTACCGCTTAATTTTGGCAAGTCGGATTGATGCTACCAGTTATACCGATGCCTGCGATCGCATTCAAGTCTGGGCAGAACAGCGCACCTCCTGTTACATCATTGCCGCGAATGTCCATGTGGTGATGACAGCTTACTGGAACCCAGCGTTTCAAACCGTACTGAACCAGGCAGCTTTAGTCACCCCCGATGGTATGCCCCTGGTCTGGGGATTGCGGTTGTTAGGCATCAAAAATCAACCACGGGTGTATGGTCCTGACTTAATGCTGGCCTGGTGTGAGCGATCGGCCCAGTTGGGACTGCCGATCTATCTCTATGGTGGAACAGATGCCATGCTGGCCAAATTAATTGAAAATCTGCACCACCGCTTTCCTCAACTGAAGATTGCCGGTGCCTATGCCCCCCCCTTTCGTCCTCTCACGGCAGCGGAAATGGAGAGCGATCGTCAGCGGATTGCAGCCAGTGGGGCCAGGGTTGTGTTTGTTGGGTTGGGTTGTCCTAAACAGGAATTCTGGATGGCGGAACAACAGGGCGGCTTAGAGCTGGTCATGATCGGGGTGGGAGCAGCCTTCAGCTTTTTTAGTGGAGAAGTCAGTCAGGCTCCCCGCTGGATGATGAATGCTGGACTGGAATGGCTGTATCGCTTCCTAATGGAACCACGACGACTTTGGCAGCGTTATCTAGTTAACAATCCCCTGTTTGTTCTTCTGTTTGGCTGGCAGTGGTTAACCGCAAAACTTAAGGGTGGGCAAACCAAAAGTTATTGAATTTGCTCTCGAATCCACTGACGAAATGCCTTCAGCGTTTTATTTCTACCTAAGGTCTTGCTCTCGCTCAAAAAATGAGGAATCATTTGCTTCAGAGCAATTCCGGGAAAATTGGGGCTCTCTTGCACCTCTTCATATTTCCCGCAGTTCAGCACATTAATTTGTAAAGTTCCCTGATCAAACCGCCAGAGTTCAGGCACTTTCAATGCTTCATAAAGACTGGGATAGGTTCGAGAGGTAACATCAATTTCGATCGCCAGGTCAGGTGGCGGATCAAGCGTTAAATCAATTCGCTTCTTGCCACGTATCTTAGTTTCATTTTGAATATAGAAGCACTGATCAGGCTCCAATCCCTGAGTGGTAGGTTTCTTAAAAGTTGTTGAGCCTAAACTGCGAAACTCAATATCTAACTCCTCTAGCAACGCCTTAATCAGATCCCCAATGATTTCCTTATCGTCTTCATGCTCTGGTAGCGGTATCATAATCTCCAGCAGTCCATGGTCATAGGCCAGGCGAGACCCCCGATGCTCTCCCAATTCCTCCAGAATGGTTTCAAATGCCTGCCAGGTGACATCCTGCAACATAATCCGCTGCCCTGGTGGAACCCTGATTTGCCGCAACTCTAACAGCATGGCTTTGATTGAATAAATCGAGATGGCCGGATTTGAATCGACGGCATCCTGTTCCTCAAGCAGATTCTCAAATACTCAAAACTATTATGTCACAAGCGTTATAGGTTTGAGTCTGTAAACTGGTGGTCATTTGATAGCCAGACCGTTCTTTGTAACATCAAGCAGGGCATTAAATCTGGTAGACAGAGGCTAATGAGATTGAGTTATCACTTGAAGAAATACTCTCATCAAGTGATAGTTAAACACGTAAGCATCAGTTGAATACGTGATGTACAGCAATATTTTTACAGAGATTTTAGTAAGTAGATTTTTATATCGACGGGCATGGTAGTAGCTTGCCTGCCTCAAGATGCTTAGGCTGACAGCACAAGCTACCAACCTTCAGACATAATAGCTCCAGTCCTAAACCGCATTATGTATTTTTGCTTAAGCTCTGCTAGTATTTCCTTTTATGGATGTCATTCTAAATATTAGTACTGCCGCATCTAAATATGGCTAACCTGAACAAACTGATTAATGACGAGATCGAGCGGATCAGCTCCTTGTACAAGATTGAAATATCAGTGCTGGAGGATTTTACTCACTTTGTCATCGCCAAGCACAAACTGAAAGATCCCAAGCCCTCCAAGCCTTCCAAGTCTACAAAGTCTACAAAGTCTACAAAGAAGAAGAAACTTACCCTTACAGAGCTTAAAAACTCCATCTATCAGTACTTCAAGGTAAAAACGACTGCTGAGCTTAAGAAGTCAGGTGAGTTCAAAATGTCTACTGATGGGATGGACATTAATCTTAGTAATCGTTCTGGGTGGGAAAATCTTTACAGAGCTTTCATCGGAATCTTGCCGGAGGAAGAGGGGGAAACTGGTGAGGGCTGTATTAACGGGATCAACATCTTTAAATATGCTTACCCTTGGCGGGTATTTGGTCTTAACCCCAAAACCGCAACTGACAACGATATCCGCTCTGCATATAGGAATCTGAGTAAGATCTATCACCCTGATGCTGGTGAAACAGGGAATGCTGCCATCTTCGATCGACTGACAACCTTCTACAAGAGCTTAGTATCGGAGGCATAAATGGGTAAGAAGGACGACAAGAAGGATGAATTTCACGTCTTCGATCACCAGCTAGCAAAAATCCTGGACATTTCCTTAGACAGGCTCTATGAGGTTGTGCAGTTCTTTGACAGCGATCCAAATGATAAGTGGGATCTCAGGCTGAATGAGCACTATGTTTGGCATAACAAGTCTATTGGAAGCATGAGATTTTCCGAGATCGGTGCGCTAATTATAGCTAAATATCTCGACACCATTGAAAAAAAGTCACTATGGAATCGACTTAAAGATTGGATTCAGCAAAAGAAGCGTAAAACCATGCAAGCCCTAGTTGAGATCCGCATTAGGGAAGCTGTCGAAGTAGGCTCATTGGTAAAGCTAAACAATCGACATTTTATTACTAAGAAGCAAGCAATTTATATTCTTGCGACTCATCCAGGGCGATTCGATCAAGCTTTTGAAGAGATTAGAAAATCAATAAAGCCTTTACTAATAAATTATGATTTTGCCGATATTGAGGGAGTGCGGCATTACTCACTATCTGGTTTCGTCAAGATTGCCAAGCAACTAGCAGATAAGGATCACGGGTTGACTAAGCCTGATAGAAGACTTTGGTGCGAGGTTGTAGATTTTTCTGCAAAACCAGTGTTAAAGCTTTTAATAGATGAGGATTCAGCTAAGGCAAGCAAAATCAATAAAGCGGTAAACACTGCTAAACAACTTGCCAAAAAGACTTGTCTAGTTACCGGAGCAAAGAAAACTAAGTCTACACCAAATGTTTGTGTTACAGGTCATCACCTTTATAGTAAAGAGCAATATCCTCACCTAGCTACAGCTCTTGATAATATACTGGTCATAACAACAGAAATTCATGATCAATTTCATCAATGGATGGGTGGTCCTCAAGTAAGTTGCACGATTGATGATTTTATCAAGTTTGTAACTCTGTTTTATCCTCAAAGCCCAGTGTTATCAAAGTTATTGGAAATAAAAGATGTATTGAAAGTATAGAGAATATCTTGGCAATCTTTATATGGCTAATCCCCAGATTCTATTCTTTTTTAACTCAAAACCAACAAAACCACCATGAAAATTATTAAAGCAACTCATTCCAATATGGCCAGCAAAAATACCAAAAAAATTACTACTCAAAATCATGATGTAGGTAGATTTTTGTCTGAGCATGACAAGAAAATACTAGAATATACCGAGGAAAAATTTAAAGACTTATCCAAAGGGAGGCTTCGGAGCGCCTGTTCTATTTCATTTTGATAAAAATTTAGGTGGAATTGGTGGTTTAATTTATATGTTGGCGACTGAAGAAGGCCGTCGTAAAATGTTTACCAGAATTGCTATAAGGAAAGCAGTTGAAGAGATTTAAACTGTTTGTTATTCATTCTTCGGGGTTGATCCGCTTGCTGAATGGGCTTCAGAACCCATTTTGTCCGATTTAGATGCTGTTCAGCTTATCCAAGAATGTTAATTATATTTTTGATTTCTGGGGCTAGATTGATGTTTTCTGTTTGCCACATCAAAGCCAATAACTTAGACAGGCACAATATGTTCGATTACCTTATCTCCAAAATAGTGTTTTCTAATCATGTCTGGACTGTTATCACACCATTTACCAACAATCACATCACTGATACCTTTAGATACCTGCTCAGTAATAAACGTATCTCTACAACAATAGGGAGTGGTATCAGGTTTTATAGGATTTACAACAACATTCCAGGCTCTACGAGAGAAGTCATTATATCGAATACATAAACCATCTCTACTAGGAAATACTAAATTTTCAGGATTACAATTATCAGGTTTAATAGATTGGAGGAATTCTTGTAATTCTGAATTGCAAGGAAATGCTCTAGTTCTATTGTTTTTAGAACCTTTCTGCCTGACTGGTATACCTTTGATTAGCTGAATAGAACCGTCAAAAGTAATTTTATGGAAGTCAGAACTGATATTTTTCCATTGCAAGCCGATAGCTTCTGAAGGTCTACAGCCAGTTAGGAACAGAAACCTAACAAATGAATAGTAATATGAATAAGAAATTCCCTTTTTACCTTTGCCATGATTTACAAAAGCTTCTAACACTTTTTCCTTTTCTTCAGGAGTAAAAGGATTAGGGCTGGGTTCACCCTTATAGGTAAATGCAGGTAGTTCTCTATACACACCCTCATAGGGATTAGAAGAAGCTTTATTGTGCTTCATTCCCCACTTAAATGCTGCAGAAATCAGCATCAGAGCTTTTTTTGCTCTATTATTCGTTGTCATCTTCTGCAATTCAGAACGAACAATCAAAGGGTCTAAATCATTAGAAACACGATTAATCAATTTAGTGATTTCGTTATACTCTTCCATAGATGTAGCTTTCAGGATAGTAGCTTTGTACTCGCAGAATTGTTTCCAGAGTTCTTTAATACCTGTTTCCTGACTCCGGTCGAACCTGGGTACAACTGCCAGGTGTGGCTGTTTCTTACCGTACTTTTCCAGGGTGTAGTCAAATCGCTCATAAGCAATATCAGCTTCTATCTGGCTTGCCTTAGCCTCTGCCAGCTTTCTATTTTCAGGGGTATCGTCTAAACCCAGTGTGAGGTACTTATTTTTGCCTCCGTAAAGCTCTCTAGGGAGGTGTAGGCGTAACCTGTTCCTGAACACCTCAACGCTCACAGAACCCTTTTTAGCCTTACCTACGGCAGTCTTAGCCTTGTTGCTCATCTGTATCCTTCCTTGTCTATCAACGCAGTCTAGCTACCTAATGATAGACAAATGATAGACAAACTGGCAAGTTTTCAGCTAAAAAATCACTTCCCTGGATTTAACTGTTTTTCTAGAATCCAGCTCAGGAGTTAGTCCTGGTAAGGTTTTAGCTAATCGGGATGGCCGGATTTGAACCGACGACATCCTGCTCCCAAAGCAGGCGCGCTACCAAACTGCGCTACATCCCGTCTCGAACGTCCAGCTTCATTTTGACATACTCTGACGATTTAAGTTGTAGGATTCTGGCGTAAGGCGGTGCAGAAGTGGAACCTCCGATCGCTGCCCCCTGACTTAAGCATCTGTTGCTGCCTGATCCGATCGAGCAAGCCTGGCATGGCGGAGTTCAGCATCCGTTAATCGGGTATCCTGCAGATTGGTCTGAATCAGATTGGCAGCCCGCAGATTAGCTTGGTAAAGATCCGCTCCGTTCAGGTTTGCCCCCCTCAGGTTGGTTCGAGTCAGGTTAGCCTGTCTTAAATTGGCTTTCGCTAAATTAGCCTTACCCAGATGGGCATCACTCAGATCAGTGTCCAGTAGAGACACTCCAATTAAAATAGTTTCCCGCAGATCGGCATGACTGAAATGGGCCTGGCTCAAATCAGCATTGTAAAGATTAGCCCGATACAGGTGGGCAGCGATCGCCTCAGCTTCAATCAGAATGGCCCGGCAGAGGTTGGCATGGGCTAAATTCACCCCCATCAGTTGAGCTCCCCCCAGATTTGCCCCCGTTAAGTTTGCGTAACTCAGATCTCCCTCCCGCAGGCTAGCTTCCCGCAAATCCGCTCCTGCCAGATCCGCATAGCTCAAATCGGCCTCCCGGAAATTGACCTGGCGCAAATCCGCTGCACTGAACTCGGCCCGTTGCCCCTGAAGATCCCAACCATCCGCCCCAATCAGATAAGCATCCGTCAAAACAGCTTCTTTCAAATTGGCAGCGACCAGACAGGTTTCGTAAAGGGTGGCCTTGTGCAGATTGGCCCCTTGCAAATTAGCCGCTTCCAGATTCGCTCCACTCAAACAGGCGCGAGACAGGTTAGCCCGGCTGAGGTCATAGCCCCGCAGATCCATTTCCCGCAGATCCGCAGCCCGTAAATCCGGTTCCACATGAGGGTGAGCGGCCCGCCAGTCCTGCCAATATTTCCGCCCTTTGCTCAGCAGCCCCAGGAATTCCCCATCCATACCCTCTGCCCCACCTGCACTACAGTGAGCCACATCCGCTATCAACAACAGTTCTACTCATTGCGTTGACCAGGGTTGGAATGCACCCGGCCCGCTGCACTCTCCATTGCCGCCAGTGAGGCCCGCGAAGCTGCCATGATATCCCGCTCCTCTCCCCCCAGCAACAATCGCCCAAAGCTACCCACCGCCGAAATATGGAGGATATTGATCAAAGCCGCCTTTTCAGCCTCATTAGCCGCCAGAGCAGCATAGGCCGCAGGTTCGACTTCCAGAACGTAAAGGGTTTGGCCTGCCAGAATCATATTGCCCCGCCGATTGCGGTTAATCAACTGGGTATGGTGGGCATCAATGTTGCGAATCACCTGGCTGGAAATCACGCGGGGTTTGAGACAGTCAGATTGTTTTGCTCCCAGAGCCTCCAGAATGGCTTTACCCGCCGCCTTCGTTTCCCCTTGCTTGCTCGAATGCACTTCCAGGAGACCATACAAACGCTCCACAAATAGCACGCCTGGTCGAACCACCGCCGCTTTAAGGGCAATATCCATTAATCGCTGCACCTCAATACCAGGAGAAATTTCAACCCACAAAGAAGCATCTCCAGGCAGGGGCAAAAATCCCTGGGCTTCGGTTCCCAGGTAGGCAGCATGTTGGGATTGCAGGTTGTCCAGATAGACATAACTGCGAAGGTCTGTACCCAAAGCTTTCAAGCAACGATCGTTGTTAACAGCTTGATCAGTATACGATTTAGCCTGCTGGATCGGCTATCCAATCCTGGTTTATTTTGCTAGTGATTGGCTTGGAATCGCAGGTGGGGGGCACTGAGCGGGGTAGATCCCACCGGGGAGTTAGCTGCCGTTTGAATCGTTAGCACTTGCGGTGGAGTGGCATCGGCAGGATAGACGAGGTTGAAACTGACCGATCGCTGCCCTCCTGGGGGTAAGGTGAGGGTCACTAATGGCTGACCCCGCTGGCCCCGTTGCTGCACCAGATGAATATAGCGAATTTGTTTTTTCCCCTGATCATCTTGGTACTGTAATCGCACCGTACCCCGAAAAAACACTGGACGATCGGGCGGCTGGAGAAATCGCAATCCGGATTGAGCCAGTTTATTCTCCTTTAAAGGGGTCTGAAACAGTAAACTAACCCGCTGGGTTTGCTCAGAACGGTTTTGGAGCGGCAGGGTCAAATCGTATTCCACTCCGTAGTTGCCGTGGGAGCGATAGGCCGTGTCTGGGTAACGCACCAGCATGGGAGCACTCTGGATCTGATTTGTTCCCAAAGTACCCGTATTCAGGCTGGCGATCGGGTAGGAAAATGCCTGGCCCGGTGTGGGAATCGTCAGCACCGAACTGCCCCCATCATTCAGGGTAGACTGCCACTGCGAACCCTGAGAAACGCCAGCGACCCGCCCATAAATGAAAGTGCCGCCGCTTTGCCCTGGTGGGGTGGGGGAACGATCGCGGGGTTTGACCAGATCACCCTGCTGCAACACCGCCTGCCATTCAGCTGTAGTTGGCGATCGCTCCTGTCCTCCAGGGGGGCGACGGGCAAACAGCGCCAGACTAGCCGCATACACTGACCCGTTAGTCCACAAACGCATGAGGGTGGTGCGGCCATTCAGGGCTGAGGCGGGAATCGGTAAGCTGGCCAGCACTTTAGTTTCCCCTGGCTGCAAGTCCACCTTAGTCGGAAAAGCCAGACTGCTCTCACCCCGCACAACATCTCCGGCGGTTCGACTGCCCGGCCCGGCATAGACTCGGTTACGCCGATCCTCCTGCTTGGCAGGGAGGTTAATAAATGGGGCATTCGTAGTTAAATGGCTGACTGCCCGCAGAATTAGCACCTTCGCGGGTTGGGCCGAAGGATTCTTCAGTAATAAGCCCAAGTAAAGCGTTTGCGGATCTTGTGGAGATTTCACGCGGGCAACATGGTGGGCAAAAATATTAAACCGACCGGAAAAAGCAAAGTTTAAATGGGCAGCGGGGAATTGTTTACCCTGGGGAGGAAAGGTGGACAGCAAAATTCCTTCACTCTGTACCTTTTCCGGGCTATTGCTGTTAAACATGGGAACGCGATCCAGTTGACCCGGTAAAGGGCGGATCTCCTGAGGTTGAAAAATTTCCCGATTGACTAAAGCTTCTTGATTCGCCAACAGGAAGGAAGCCTGAGCCATTAGCAAAGCCAGAATATTCATGCACTACCTGTACACCGATCGTAATTCGCTGCTCTTTCTTCTTTAACCCATCTAAGGGGAAGACTATGCAACCTCAAAAAAAACTAGAAGCCAGCTCTCAGAAACCAGAAGAATAACTCCCAATTCCTGAATTCTGACTTCCAGATTTTTTGTCAAACGCTCTTAAGCCAGGCTGAAGGGATTAAAGCCAACCCCTCCGACCTTTACCGCCGCCGATAGGGGACAGATTTTTCAATATCAATGTTGAAAGGAGACAGACGTTGGGGCGCATTGGCGGTGGGATTGATTACCCGTGCCATGGTGAGGAATTGAGACGGATCGCCAGCTTTGGCTTGCTTTTCCGGTGGGGTGTAACGACGCACAACGTTCTGCCAGACGATTTGGGGGAACCCAAATTTGCCCCGGTAGTAGGCATCGTAACGGGGGGACTTGATATTGAAGGGCAGTTCTCCTGCAGTCCGTTGGGGCAGGATGCGCCGCCGCTGGTAGGGAACAGTGTTTTCACCAAAGTTGGTCAGGTATTCTTCGCTGTTGAGCAGTTCGTCAACAAATCCCTTCACGCCTTTGGACATCACCACCGCGGACCAGGCAATTTTCTCGCGCTGGCTGTAAACATCCCGACCTAGCACTTTCTGAACACAATGTTCTACAAAGCGGTAGTTGCTGTTCAGGTCATAAAAGCTACGCCGATACGTTTCCGATAACAACAGGCCACGGATAAAGTCGCGGACAGTGATCTGACCATTACGCAGTTGGGATTCCAGGGCAACCTGGCGATCGACCGCAAACGCATGGAAGAAGATCTGGCGGTAGGCCGCTTCGATCAGCACATCCATGTCAGTCGAAGAGAGGATGTCATCGGTGGAAAACTTCCGAGGAGTTTCGTCACCAGCAACTTCAAAGCCCGCCACTCGCTGATTTTGAGAGGAGGGAGAATATTCAAGGAGGGGAATGGACACTTTGGGATCTCCGTAAGTTTACGAAATCTTACAAGGCTTAACCTCAACCTATAGCAAATGGTGTCGGGACAGATCAATGAAGATTATTAAACTTTGCCCTGACGGCTGAGGAAAAATGACGAAACTAGCTGCCGATATTTAGCCCGGCGTTCAATCCCAGCAACACGATCGTCATCAGGGTGAACAACAACAGCACGCCAGCCACCCTTGGCCAGTCCACTTGCCGCACCAGCATATCCCATTTCAGGGGGGCAAATTGATCGTAGGCCGGCTGGGGCTGGGGTTGGCGCTCTCGGTAGTAGGCATCGTAGCGAGGAGTACGGGCAAAGGGTAAATCTCCCTGGGTGCGCTGGGGCAGGATCCGTCGCCGCTGGTAGGGAACGGTATTTTCACCGAAATTGTCCAGATATTCCTGAGTGTTGAGCAGCGCACTAATAAAGCCATTTAAGCCCTGGGTGGCCAGCACAATAGACCAGGCAATTTTTTCTCGCTCGCTGTAGACCTCCCGCCCCAACAACCGTTGAATGCAAATTTGCACAAAACGATAGTTGCTATTGGGGTCATAGTTGCGGGAACGGAAGATCTCTGAAGTGGCCAGGGCACGGATAAAGTCCCTCACATTGATCTGCCCAATCCGCAGTTGCGATTCTGCCTCAGCAAAGGTACGGCGGGTACTGAGGGTCATCTGTTGTTCATTAAAAACCTGGCGGTAGGCTGCACTAATCAGGACATCCATGTCGGCAGGGCTGAGTAAATTTTCAGTGGTAAACAGTCTGGGCTGCTCATCCCCAGGGATTTCATATCCCGCCACTCTCTGATTCTGGCTGGAAGGGGAGTAGCTCAGTAATGGAATTGCCATATAAAAAAACCTAAATTCATAAACTTTGATCAATTCTTCAGGTTAGGAGATTGAGAGGGGCCCCGCGAAAATAGAGCAACAATCTGTAATACCCGTGTTCCCTACTCATCCCCCCGCCAGAACGCCAGCGGATTGGCAAGAGAAGGGTAGTGGGGCCAGCAACGCAGCACCTCTGGATTAGAACCCGGCGGTAGGGGCAGTCCTAATCCCAGACACAGATGAGAAAGCACCTCCAGGAAGGGACGATCGTGGCCAGACACGCCTAAATGGGCATGGGCATATTCATGGGCCACAATGCTTAACCAGTCCTGTCGCCGCACTCGACCCACATCAATCAAGATCGTCAGGGGTTGGGTCTGCAGGTTACACACGCCATCAATCCCAAATTGACCCGCCAGGGGAATCGCAAAAATTTGCATCCGCCTCCGCTCCTGCCAGGGAAAACATTCATGACAGACGCTCAGGTGACGGTTAAGCGTGAAATTAATCCCTTCAATATGCTGCCCAATCCATCTATAGATAGAGCCACGATCGCGTAAATTATGAGCAATTTCTACCATGGTCGGCGTGGGAGCCAGGGGTTGGATGGCTTGGACATAGGCGAAACCGCGTTCAAAAGCGAGATCAGCAGGGGGTTGGGGAGAGAATTCTTTGAGAAGCATTACTTTATGTAAAGAAACAATAATTCCCAGCAATTTGTAACAAACGGGGTGGCCACAGCGTTGTATAAAAAGAACTTGAAGGGTTAACGCAACCACAAGATTCGGGTCTGAGAGCTTTTTCTTTAAGCGTTTCAGCCGTTCTTAATAAAGCGTTAAGCTGCCTCCGATTTTCCAGCAGTTTCTCCCTGTAACTTCTTGTTTTCAAAAGTTCACAGACCTGCTGCGAAATGACGAGTAATTTGTAGCCTTCCCTTCCGGGCTGCCTAGGCAGTCTGACCATCTAAAACCTCAACTGAACCTATCAGTGTTGAAAATCATACTCAATCAAGCAGGAGATTGAAATCAATGCTAGACGCATATACCAAGGTTGTTGCCCAAGCTGATGCTCGTGGAGAGTTCGTCAGCGATGCTCAGATTGATGCCCTGAGCGCAGTTGTCAGAGATGGCATGAAGCGTGCTGATGTGGTCAACCGGATCACCGGCAGTGCCTCCGCCATTGTTGCCAATGCTGCTCGCTCTCTGTTCGCTGAACAACCCCAGCTGATTGCTCCCGGTGGCAATGCTTACACCCACCGTCGGATGGCAGCTTGCCTGCGGGATATGGAAATCATCCTGCGCTATGTCACCTACGCCATCTACGCTGGTGATGCCAGTGTTCTGGAAGATCGCTGCCTCAACGGTCTGCGTGAAACCTATTTGGCCCTGGGTGTTCCCGGTGCTTCCGTCGCTGCTGGTGTGCAAAAGATGAAGGAAGCTGCAGTTGCCATCGCCAATGATCCCAACGGCATCACCCGTGGCGATTGCTCTGCTCTGATGGCTGAAGTGGCCAGCTACTTCGATCGCGCTGCTGCCGCTGTTGCCTAAGTCTGACTGACCTTTGCTCCGGCAAATCGTCTCAGATGGGTTCTTTCAGCTTTATCTTTCAACCACATCAACGTTAAACATTAGGGAGATATCAAACCAATGAAAACGCAATTGACTGAAGCAGTCGCCGCCGCCGATTCTCAAGGCCGTTTCCTCAGCAACAGCGAACTTCAAGTTGCTTTTGGTCGTCTTCGTCTGGCCAGCGCCGATCTCGAAGCCGCTAAAGCTCTGGCCAGCAAATCCAGCTCCCTGGTTCAAGGTGCTGCCAATGCTGTGTACCAGAAGTTCCCTTACACCACCCAAATGCAAGGCAACAACTACGCTTGGGATCAACGCGGTAAGGACAAGTGCGCCCGGGACATCGGCTACTACCTGCGCATGATCCAGTACTGCCTGATCGCTGGTGGTACCGGCCCCATGGATGAGTACCTGATCGCTGGTCTGGCAGAAATCAACAGCACCTTTGAACTGTCTCCCAGCTGGTACGTTGAAGCCCTCAAGTACATCAAGGCCAACCATGGTCTCTCTGGCGATCCTGCCACTGAAGCCAACTCCTACATCGACTACGCGATCAATGCCCTGAGCTAGTCGCGGTTTTGGCCCGGTAAGGTGAGCAGCTCCACCATCAGTGTTGTAGTTGTTTACTTTACCGGGCAGTTTTATGCTCAACAATGTTGAGATTCTGCAAGCAAAAATAACAAAACCAAACTTTGCCAAATCAGGCTGAATGCAAATTTTCTAGCTTTAAGGTAAACGGGAGATGTAACTATGGTGGGCTTAGCCGAAGCAGGCAGATTGGGAATCAAACCCTTTGAAGAATCCGGGCCAGTGGAACTGCGGGCAAATTGGACCGCAGATGATGTTCAGGCCGTTATCCGGGCTGCTTATCGTCAGGTGTTGGGCAATGAGCATTTAATGCAGAGTGAGCGCTTAACTAGTGCCGAATCCTTACTCCGTCAGGGCCAAATTTCGGTGCGGGATTTTGTGCGGGCGATCGCTCAGTCAGATCTTTACCGGGAAAAGTTTCTTTATCCCAACTTCCAGACCCGTTTTATTGAACTGAATTACAAGCACCTGCTGGGGCGGGCCCCCTACGACGAAGCTGAAATTGCTTATCACGTCGATCTCTACATGTCCCAGGGTTACGAAGCTGAAATTAACTCCTATATCGACTCCCCAGAATATCAGCAGAACTTTGGCGAAAACGTCGTTCCCTACTACCGCGATTTTCAAACCACCCGGCCGGGACAGCGCACCGTTGGATTCAGCCGTCTGCTGCAACTCTACCGCGGCTATGCCAACAGCGATCGAGCCCAGGGTGAGAAACGGGGCAAACTGATCTGGGAAGTTGCTCGCAATATTGCTACCCCCATCTCTGCTCCGGCTGGTGGTGCCTTGGCTGGATCAACCGGCGGCGATCGGGGTGATGTTTTCCGGGTACGGGTTCTGCAAGCTGCCTCTCCGAGCAGTGCCGTTGTCCGTCGCACCACCACAGAATTTCTGGTGGCTTTTGATCAACTGTCGAGCCGGTTGCAACAACTGAACCGCAGCGGCAGCAAAGTCATCAGCATTACACCTGTTTAAGATTTTCAGGGGCAATAGATTAACCCGGTGGAGTGTCTGTTGCCCTTGAGCTGGTCTTGAGCGATTGATTTCATCTCTCAGTTTGTACCACCCACTATCACCAACGTCCATATATAAGGAGAAACTCGCGTGCCTATTACCGCAGCAGCCTCCCGCTTGGGAACCGAAGCCTTCAGCAATGCTGCCCCCCTTGAACTGCGCCCTACCGCCACCCGTGAGGAAGTGGATCTGGTGATTCGAGCAGTTTACCGTCAACTTTTGGGCAACGATTATTTGATGCAGTCTGAACGGCTGACCACCTCTGAATCCCTGCTTCGCGATCGCAAGATCACTGTGCGGGAATTTGTTCGTCAGGTGGCCAAGTCAGAACTGTACAAGAACAAGTTTTTCTACAACAGCTTCCAGAGCCGGGTGATTGAACTGAATATCAAACACCTGCTCGGCCGCGCCCCCTACGATGAGACCGAAATTTCCACCCATCTGGATATTTACCAGACCAAGGGGTATGACGCTGACATTGACTCCTACATTGACTCAGCCGAATACCAGCAATACTTTGGCGAAAACATCGTTCCCTACTATCGGGATCTGGTCACCACAGGAGTGGGACAGCGCACGGTTGGCTTTACCCGTCTGTTCCAACTTTATCGGGGTTATGCCAATAGCGATCGGGCCCAACTGAGCGGTAGTACTCCCCACCTGGCAACAGAATTGGGTCGAGGCAGTGCTTCCCCAATCATCGGACCTTCTGGCGCTAATGGTGGATTTGCCTATCGTCCCTCACTCAAAGGTACCGCTGTGAACAGCACCTTTGGGGGCTCAACGGCCTATGGTTCTGGGCGGCTCTTCCGGGTAGAAGTTGCCGGTGCTGCTGCGCCCCGCTATCCCAACGTACGTCGGGTCAACAAAGCAGTCATTATCCCTTACGAAGAACTGTCAGCCCACATGCAACGGGTACAGCGGCAGGGCGGTAAAATTGCCAGTATCACCCCCCTCTAGGCTGCCTTTTTAGGGTCATAGTAACCCCGTTTTGTGGCAAATTTTCCCTGGGGGTGCGATCGTCCAGATCTGTCGCATCCCCAATCTGATAAGTCTGTCCAGTCAAACGATCAAAAGGAAACAACTACCATGATGGTCGCCGGAAGAACAGGAAATTCCTTTGCAAATCGCTATTTCCGTTACGAAGTTGCAGGTCTGCGTCAGAGTGAAGATACGGATACGATGGGTTATCCCATCCGCTCCAGTGCCAGTGTCTTCATCACCGTACCCTACAGCCGCATGAATGAAGAAATGCAACGGATTACTCGGATGGGAGGCAAAATCGTTAGCATTCAGCCCCTGACGAACGGCTCCAATTAACGGGATTTCACCCACTGGGATTCCTTCACTGTATCAATTAATTTCGATTCACCTTAAGTCAGACAGGTTTCTTCTTTCTGGCTTGGGTTTAGAGAGCGAATGAGTGCTAACCATTCAAATCAAGATCCAGATCCTCCCCCATCTGCTGATGCCGCTCTAACCGTTGAGCAGGCAATTTCTCAGTTGCAGGGGGAAGACCTGGGTCTGCGCTTTTATGCCGCTTGGTGGCTGGGCAAGTTTCGGGTACGGGAACCAGCAGCGATTTCAGCCTTAATTGCCGCTCTGACCGATGAGGACGATCGCACTGCAGCAGGAGGCTATCCCTTGCGTCGCAATGCGGCCCGTGCTCTCGGCAAACTGGGCGATCGCAGTGCTGTGCCGGCGTTGATCAACTGCCTGGACTGCTCTGATTACTATGTGCGGGAGGCGGCTGCTCAAGCTCTAGAAACTCTGGGTGATCCGGCCGCCATTCCTCCCCTCACCCAACTGCTCTCGGCAACGTCAGCCCAATTAGATCAGGCTCAACCCACCCCAGCCCAGCCCTACGATGCCCTGCTAGAAGCCCTGGGCAGTCTGGGAGCCGTGGCAGCCATTCCATTAATTCAGTCGTTTTTAGATCATCCAACGGAGCGGGTTCAATACGCCGCCGCCCGAGCAATGTATCAACTGACTGGGGAATCAGCTTATGGCGATCGCTTAATTCAAGCCTTGCGCGGCCCCTCTTTGCAGTTGCGCCGGGCAGTACTGGCAGATTTAGGGGCGATCGGCTATTTGGGGGCAGCAGAGGCCATTGCCCAAGCCCATGCCGAAAATAGCTTAAAACTGATTTCCCTCAAAGGGCTGATTGAACATCATATTCCTGCAGATCCTGCGCTTAGGGTTCCCGCCAGGGTGGTGGAAGTGATGAAGTTAATGGACGCGCTCCTGTAAAGCCGGTCATAATGCTAGTAATGAGTAATTCAATTCAGACTGAGCAATTAATTAACGCCGTAGCAGCAGCAGATTCAGCCGCTTCCCTGGTACGATCGGTGCAGGCCCTGGCAGCCGCCCAACTTCCAGAAGCCATTCCCACCCTGATCGCTACTTTGGGGTATAACAATCCGGGGGCAGCAGTGGCGGCGGTAACGGGATTGGTCAGTTTGGCAGAGGCAGCGGTTCAACCCCTGCTCGATCTGCTGGATGGGTATAACTATGGGGCTCGGGCCTGGGCTATTCGGGCACTGGCAGAAATTGGTGATCCTCGCGCTTTGCCCACATTGCTAGAAGCCGTTCAAACCGATTTTGCCCTCAGTGTGCGTCGATCGGCAGCCAAAGGACTGGGTTACCTGCACTGGCATGTCCTTTCTCCTGAAGAACGATTATCCGGCCAAAAAGCAGCGTTTTTAGCTTTAGCTCAGGTCACGGATGATCCAGAGTGGGTGGTTCGCTACGCCGTCATCGTTGGCTTAGAAGCCCTGGTCAGGGTGAGCGTGGATCAAGAGCTGATTAGCTTAATTCGGGAGAAAATTGTGGAGCGATCGCTCTCCGACCCAGATCTCACCGTCCGTACCCGGGCCAGGTTAGCCCAATGATTCAGTTCGATCGCTACAGGATCAACGGCTCAATCTTGCCCTGCACTTCCTCAATGACATCTTCAGAAGTCACCTCAATAATTTTGCTCTGAAGCCTCCCTTGTGTATTGAGGGTTCGCTAGACAATCTTGAAACCATAGGTTTCTGTCCACGATGTTCTCACCTCTGCCTGGAACGAGCTACAAACTATCCGTGAATGTTGACAGTGTAAGGTACCAAATAGATCAACAACCCAGCGAGCCACCGTTCCTGGCCCATCTGTCCACTAAGAATGGCAGAACCATAAGCGTATCCTTAAAAGTTTCTGGCAGTTTGAGTAACCAGATCAAACTCGAAACGCTGGAAATAGTCGGTGACACCATAAAGGTTAAATGTAATCGCTGGTTCATCTCCTAAAGGTTCAACGCTATGAATTGCATCGGGTAGAAAGCTAATAATATCACCAGGAACTAAAACTCTTTCTCCAACATACTCAATCTGGTCAGAAGACTCTAATGTGGGCGATCTCCGCCAAAACCGATTTTTTTCCTGCCCACTGATGAGCGCCACAATTCCCCAAGCACCGTGATTATGAATGGGAGAAACATGACCGGGTAACCAGGCAACCATCTGTATTGTCAGAGGAAATTCTTCTTCATCGTAGAGAAACTGGACAGACCAGCCAGGCTCAAGCGGTGGGTCAGTATAAGCCATTTGTAGCCAGTAAGAACTGGTCAGCAATTTCCGCACCAGTGGTATGATTGCTCGAATGCGATCGCCATTATCTTCCACAGTGTCCAGTATATCCTCTAGCTCCGTGAGAAATCGGTACAGGCGATAAGGCTTTTCTGGGAATTCACACTCGTCCAGGGGCAATGCAACGCAGTTGCCGTCTTCCGTTAACAGCCAATTTCGAGACTCTACACAATAACTTTTCTGTGTAACCATACTAATCTCAGAGGCGGAAGCTATCTCAATGAGTTTAAATTTGTGAACTTTGCATGACGATGGGTCCAGTAGGACGCGATGCTGTGGGGTTGGTTTCTAGCGTCACAACCAGCCCAGAAAAGTCGGGGTTAAAGAAATCCCTGTACATTTCTGGTGTAAACGGCAGTTCATAGGAGGCAGTGCCCCAAGTATAGGGTTTGATTTCACCACAGAATACTTTCTTGCTGTTAATAATTGTCCACAGGACGTAAGCCTGCCCCGGTGGGGGAGGAGCTAAATTCCGAATCAGCATCAGAGCTTTTTGCCGCTCAGGATTCATAATAATGCTGCCCGACGCTTTATTAGTTGAGCTCGCAGCTTTGAACGTAAAGAGCCGAGTTTGGGTTTCCTGCAACAGAGCCTTGACCGCTTGAGCCTCACCAAATTCCTGGCGCAATCGCTGGTTTTCGGCTATGACCAGACTGAAATTCTGGCGCAGGCGGTAGTAATCAACCCCTAAAGCAATGACTAGCAATGCAGCGATGCCCATCGCAATTTTGTCCCATCGCAGCGCTAGCTGTTTTACCACAACAGGTTTGTTCGTTGAACCTTTAGCCGCATTTAACAGGGCGGGGAGTAAGTGGGGAGGAGGTTCTACCTCGGTAAACCCATCTAGCACTTGCCGCAGGACTTCTTGCAAATCCTCAATTTCATTGACCAATTCAGCAGGATATAGGGCAAGCACCTGCCGAAATTCTTCAGCTTCTTCAGGGGTGAGGTCATCCACCACAAACCCTGCTGCCAAGTTTTTGATATGTTCCAGGTCTAGCGGTTCATTCATAAAGCCAGTGTGTTCGGATCCAGTAGAATTTGTTTCAACTTTAATAGCCCTTGACGGGTATTAGTTTTGACCGTACCGAGTGGAATTTCAAGGCGTTGGGCAATTTCTGACTGGCTACAGCCCTGGTCATAGGCCATCTCAATCACCTGACGCTGTTTCTCAGAAAGCTGCTCCAGTGCAATCCGAAGGCGTTGCGATCGCTCTGTCAAGGTTGCCTGTTCAAGGGGATTTGGATCAGGCGACGCTTCAGTTGTCATCGATTGCCCCCAACGTTCTACGAGTTTTAAATGTCTATGACGAGCACGGAGTTTATCAATTGCTCGCGATTTGGTCATCGTCACCAGATAGCGGACAAAATAACGACACTCTGGATTTTTAGCAGCATTGCGCCATAGTGATAGAAAAATTTCCTGGGTTAAGTCTTCTGCTTCTTGCTGATTGGCCAGAATTTTGAGTGCTAACCCATAGACCAACCGACCGTGACGATGGAACAAAATGCTCAGTGCCGAGGAGTGTTGCTGTTTCAGCGCCTCAAACAAGGCTTCATCCGTAGCAGATGAGTAATCTGGCAAGTGAAACGGGGAAGAATTAGATTCCATGCGATTTCAAAACCACGGCTGATTCAAGCTTTTGTCAGTCCACAATAATCTTAGTTCCATCTCCTCTCTTCCAAACTCGAAACAAACGATTGGTTCTATTGATATGACGCTTGATCTTGTTAATTGGATTAGGTACTTTCAAGCCCAGAACAGTTTGTATTTTTTATCCAGATGAAAATACAGGATACCCAAAGGCAAATGCAGTTGTGCTGGGAATGGGGTTGCCAGTGAGATCATCAACGATCACCGTTGCCAGGTCTTTGTCCCATCGGGCACGGATTTCGCGACCCTGAAAAGTCACTACTTTACTGCCGATCTGCCGAAGCTCTTGGTGAACAAACTAGTACACTGCGGCGTAAGTTCAGGTAGGTCTATACAGCCAGCAGCTTGCC
>ERZ1066117.96-NODE-96-length-97122-cov-10.389113_pt1 | contig 97122 bp, 82 predicted proteins | sample MGYA00382764_ERZ1066117 | MGnify/ENA primary metagenome ERZ1066117 (study PRJEB33369, sample SAMEA5778347) | biofilm metagenome | biome: Industrial cooling water; feature: Water cooling tower basin; material: Biofilm | place: United Arab Emirates | collected...
GAGTTGACCGATCGCTCCCGCATGCTGGAGCAGGTCGTTCAGGAACTCCCCAAGATCTACCGGCAAAAGTTCGCCGAACGGATGGCCCCGATTCGTGAGAAAGTGGCTCTGATTCAGCGAGAAAACCGGCAATTGCACGCCGAATTACAGAGCGTCAGCTACCGTCTGGCCGTCAGAACCAAACGGCAATCTCACCTGGATCTGCCCAGTTTCCCTCGGGGTGGCATCGAAGCATCCCTGCCCAGTTTCGGGAATGCCTGATGTCTTGATTGTGGCTGAACCATCTCTCCCGGACGGCAACCCTGCCCCGCAGAAGCTAGTTACAGCCATGAAGCAGGCTATCCTGGCTGATTTCTCCCAACAGCAGGAATACTTCGTCGAGGTGGTTCCGGCCAATCAACTGGAACCAACCTTGAAGTCTGGGCAGTTCAGGGTAGAAGACCTGATTTTATGCCCCCTCACCCTGGAACTGCCAGAGTTGCCCCTGGCCATCGTCGAGCTGCACCATCGCTGCCGGGATTGGGCCAACTTACGACAGCGGGTTGCAGACTGGAACTATCTCCCTGGCTCCGGCGATCGCTGGCTACCGATTGTTTTGACCAGAAAGGGTGCCCTCTACGGGGAGGTGATTGGCCTCAGACAGGACAGCGCTAATCTTGCCTCCTACATCCAACCATTACACCTGAGCGATCGCTGGCGGCAACCTCTCTACGAATTGGGCCATCGCCTGCTCAAGTCCCTGGATGCCCTCCCGGGGGTCTACCTGTTGCAATTTGGCATCGCCGACGAAGGGTTGCGCTTCGATCGCCTGCTGCCGTTTCCAGACCTGCCTGCGATCGCCAGCCAGTCGGTACAAAATCCCGACCTCTTCACCTGCCACTGGCGCTGTCTGACGGGGCAACCAATTTACGATTTGCTGATTGCTTAGGCAGCAAAATTAACGAAATCCAAATTTTAAATGTTTGAAAGCGTGGCCCCGCCACGCTTTCAAACATTAAGTCCCTGGTTCTATTAAATTTACTTACTCCTCGCTATATTCCTCTCCCGATTCCTCTTCGTCTTCGTACTCCTCTTCCTCTTCTTCTTCGTACCCTTCCTCTTCTTCGTACTCTTCTTCCTCGTCCTCTTCGTCTTCGTACTCCTCTTCTTCCTCGTCCTCTTCGTCTTCGTACTCCTCTTCAGATTCCTCTTCGTCTGAGTATTCGTCCTCTTCCTCCGATTCCTCTTCGTCGTAGCTGGCCTCCGATTCCTCTTCGTCTGAGTATTCTTCTTCCGAATACTCCTCTTCCGATTCCTCGAAGCTATCTTCCGTTTCCATAAAGTCCAGGTCTGAATCTAACTGGTAGAGAGCTTCCAGGTCGTCTAACTCGTCGATCGAGACAAAACCCTGGTTATCCATATAAACCAGGAGTTCTTCATACTCCACCTCATAACCGTCATCACTCACAGCAATACCACCGGGGCCTTCCGTAGCACCGGGCACCTGAATCGCCGTAGCGATGGCGGCCATAGCTGTGTCAAATAGGGAATCAAAGCCACCCTGAATCCCCTGACTCAAGTCAATGTCGGTACCACTCACCTGACGGATCGTCCAGAGATCGCCATTTAGTTCAGGATGGGTCATGTAAGCGTAGGGAATGTAGCAATAGCCCCGATCGCCCCACTCTTCCCCCCAGGAATTGCGGACAATAAAAACCTTATCCGCATCGGAATAGCCGACACAGAGCATAGCATGGCCCCCATCATGCTGTTCTCGATCGGGATCGGGCATGGGCACTAACCCATTGGCTCCGGCCTTTTGGAAGGAGGAAAAGAGCTGTAATCCAAAGGAAAAGGGATAGCCTTCCGCCAGACAACTCCGCATGGCATCCAGATCGACCTTAAGCCGGTAAGCATCTTCAATCAAAAAGTTGGCAGCTTCCTCGTAAGCCTCCTCTCCCGGTTCATCGTAAATTCGCTCAATGTCAAAGGCCCAGGTACGTTCTAAGCAAGCACCATACTGCCGTAAAACCTTGACACAACTTTTGAGATAAGTCCCTTCATCCTGACTGGTATCTCCATCTAAGTCGCGGGCGTTGTAGTAGATAAACAACCGACTGACATCCTCCGCCGTCCCCCTCAGTCGATTCGCCAGGTATTCGTAAGCCCCGGCCATGGCATTCGCCGTACAACTGTTAGAGTTACCCTGGTTTTCTACGGGGGTCATGTAGGGCCGCAGATCGACATGGGGGGGTAACTCCTGGTCGGTAGAAGCATAGGTTTTATCTTCAGAACTTCGCTTTTCGGGGCGATAACCACCCAGCTTAATTTTGTGCCCATCGGGCTGACGTACAACCGTAGCCCGCCGGACATGACGATAATTTTTTTTAGACATAAAAATGAACCTCGGGAAAAGGCAAAGAGTGAATTTACTCCTTTGTTCAAGATTTCCCCAGGCTCTTCCGGGCCTAACAGGTAACAATTATCACGCCATCCGATCGATGGTGCGGTATTGAATCGCCTCCGCTACATGGTGGGTTTGCAGATGTTCATCATCGCTCAGGTCTGCGATCGTGCGAGCCACTTTGAGGATACGATCGCTGGCTCGTACCGATAATCCCAGCTTACGGATCGCCGCTTCTAGCAACCCACGCGTCGGATCATCCAGCTGGCACCACTGCTTCAGGTGACGGCTCTGCATTTCGGCATTGCAGCGCAGGGAGGTGGTCTGAAAGCGAGAACAGGCCCGATCGCGGGCCCGCTGTACCCGTTGCCGCACGGTTTCCGAGTCTTCTCCCGTGGGCTGCCGGGTAATTTCCTCGGGCTTCAGGCGGTTTACCGCCACCTGCAGGTCAATTCGATCCATCAGAGGGCCAGAGAGTCTGGCCCAGTACTGTTCCCGCGATCGGGGCGTGCAGGTACAGGGTTGCACCGTGTCGGCAAAAAAGCCACAGGGACAGGGATTGGTACTGGCCACCAGGGTAAACTGGGCCGGGAAGGAAACGGACTGGCGGGTGCGAGAAATAGTGACATGGCCATCTTCCAGGGGTTGACGCAGAAACTCGAGCACATCCCGCTTGAATTCGGTTAACTCATCGAGAAACAAAATTCCCCGGTGAGCCAGGGAAATTTCCCCGGGACGGGGCACACTCCCCCCTCCCACCAGGGATGGCCCGGAAGCCGAGTGATGGGGGCTGCGAAACGGCCGAATCGCCACCAGGGCACCCCGTTCCTTGAGCAACCCGGCGACGGAATGAACCTGGGTGACCTCCAGGGCTTCGGCAAAGCTGAGAGGCGGCAATATTCCGGGGAGTCGGCGGGCCAGCATGGTTTTGCCGCTACCGGGAGGGCCAACGAAAATCAGGTTATGGCCGCCTGCCGCCGCGATCTCTAAGGCTCGACGGGCATGGGTCTGACCCTTGACATCCCTCAGGTCAGGTGCCGCAATTTGACCCCGGCGCAGTTCTTCCAGACCGTTGACCTGAACCGGCTGGTAGCGATCGCGGTCCCTGAGAAACTCCCCCACCTCTGCCAGGTGCCTGAACCCAAAGACCTCTAACCCTTCGACTACCGCCGCTTCCCTGGCATTATCGGCCGGCACCACAAGCCCCCGGACTCCCAAGCGCTGGGCTGCCGCTGCGATCGCCAGAACTCCGGTGACCGGTCGCAAAGAACCATCCAGGGAGACTTCTCCCAGAAACAGGTACTGCCCTAAAACTTCGCTGGCAACCTGCTCTGAAGCCGCCAGAATACCGACACTGATCGGCAGATCAAAACTGGGCCCTTCCTTGCGGAGGTCGGCTGGAGTCAGGTTGATCACGATTTTTCGCATCGGAAAGGCATAGCCAGCATTTTTCAGCGCCGCCTTGACCCGCTCTTTAGATTCCTGCACCTCCTGGGAAGGCAACCCGACCACCACGATTCCCGGCAGGCCTCCGGCAATATCGACTTCAATTCCCACTTTCACCGCATCAATCCCGACCAGCGACGCACCCCAAACTCTAGCAAGCATAGTAATCCCACTGCTTTACAGGGGTAGAGTTCCCGATTTTGCGTATAAAAGAACACCAGTATCAAAGCCAGGGTTTTTCTCATTCAGCCAGGAAATTTGTCGGATTAACCCAGTCTCAGTAATCTGGTTTGCGATAGAGGTGTCTGCGCCTGCCTTAACCTATACTCCAGCACGTAGAACAACCCTGCCGTAGAACCCTTGCAAACGATCCTTAATTTGACCCATCCCGACCCAGGCGAGAAGGTTCTATTAGTCCACGATCGCCTCTGCCGGGTTTATGGCTGTCCCATTCCCTATTTCCATAGTCTTGATCCCCTGAGCGAGTTAGTCTCCTCCCTGCTGTCCCACCGGACTAAAAACCGCGACTCAGGCCGCGCCTTTCAGCAATTACGGGCAGAATTTCCCACCTGGGAAGAGGTGCGAGATGCCCCGACGGAGACCGTGCAGAGGGCGATCGCTCCGGCCACCTGGGCCGAACAAAAAGCCCCCCGAATTCAGCAGGTTTTGCGGTTGATTGGCGAGGTGCGGGGAGAACTCTGCCTGGATTTTCTGGCCGACCTGCCAGTTCCGGAAGCCCGGGCCTGGTTAGAAGCCTTGCCGGGAGTTGGCCCCAAAACCAGCGCTGCGGTTCTGGCCTTCAGCTCTTTGCGCCGCAAAGCCCTACCTGTAGACAGTCATCACCATCGGGTGGCCGTCCGCCTGGGGTTGATTCCGGCCAGTGTAGCGGTTGGCCCGGCCCATGCCCTGCTGGCCGCCCAACTTCCGGCAGACTGGACGGCCCAACAGGTCTATGACAACCATGAAGTGCTGATGCTGCACGGGCAGCGCTGTTGTTTCCATAGCAAACCAGCCTGCGATCGCTGCCCGCTGCTTGACCTCTGTCCTGCCGGACAACAGAACTTCTCCCAGAAACTCGGCTGAATTTTGGTGATGCAACGCTGAAAGCGGTTTGTCAATTTTGGTAAATAAAACTATAATTGTTTGCATAGAGCTTCTTTATGCAGTACCGCCGTGTTGACTACCCTCCTGTCTTCCCCGACCCCCCAGGGGGTTGAATTGCCGAAGGATTTGTTTGCCGCGATCGCCGACCTTAAACGCGACATGAATGCGATCGTCCTGGCCCACTATTACCAGGACCCAGATATTCAAGATATCGCCGACTATCTGGGCGATTCCCTGGGTCTATCCCAGCAGGCGGCCAAGACCGATGCCGATGTGATTGTCTTTGCCGGGGTCCATTTCATGGCCGAAACCGCCAAAATCTTGAACCCGAATAAGCTGGTTTTACTGCCCGACCTGGCGGCGGGTTGCTCCCTGGCAGACAGTTGTCCCGCTGCAGAATTTGCAGCCTTTAAAGCAGCCCACCCCGATCATTTGGTAATTTCTTACATAAATTGTACCGCTGAAATTAAAGCTCTGAGTGACATCATCTGCACCAGTGCCAACGCGGTCCAGATTGTGCGGCAAATTCCGCCAGAGCAACCCATTATCTTTGCCCCCGATCGCAACCTGGGTAAGTATGTGATGGAGCAGACCGGACGACCAATGGTGCTGTGGCAGGGCAGTTGCATGGTTCATGAAACCTTTTCTGAGAAGAAAATGGTGCAGCTAAAAATTCAACACCCCGAGGCCGAGGCGATCGCCCATCCCGAGTGTGAACCGGCCCTGCTGCGCCATGCCAGCTACATTGGTTCAACCACCGCCCTGCTGAACTATGTGCAACGTAGCCAGAGCCAGAAGTTTATTGTGGCAACCGAACCGGGAATTTTGCACCAGATGCAGAAGGCCGTCCCCCAGAAGCAGTTTATTCCGGCTCCACCGATGAATGACTGCGCCTGCAACGAGTGCCCCCACATGCGGCTGAACACCCTGGAAAAACTTTACCTCTGCATGAAACACCAGACTCCGCAGGTCACCCTGGAGGAAACCACCCGAATTGCAGCACTCAAGCCGATCCAACGCATGTTAGAAATGAGTTGATGACTCTATTGCCCCCTTAGTTGAGCGCCTCATCTCTATGCGTTGCTGGCCTTCTCGCTTATTTGTAGCTCTTGTTGCCTGCCTGCCTCTTGTTGCCTGTGGTGGTTCGCCAGATACCTCTACCCCCGGTGCCGGAAACAACCCTGGTGGCGGGGGGGCAACCGGCCGTCTGGCCAGGGTTTTAAGCCAGGGCAAAGTGACCTGCGGAGTCAGTGGCGAACTCCCTGGCTTTAGCTTTGTCGGCCAGGATGGCAAGTATTCGGGCCTGGATGTCGATATCTGTCGGGCCGTGGCGGCGGCGCTATTCGATAACCCCGATGCCGTGGAATTTCGCAACCTGAACGCCAAAGAACGGTTTACGGCTGTGCAAACCGGGGAGGTCGATATTCTCAGCCGCAACACCACCTATACCACCAGTCGCGATACCTCCGTCGGTTTAGAGTTTGCCCCGGTGGTCTTCTACGACGGCCAGGGCATTATGGTGAAAAAGGCCGGTGGCATCAAAACCCTGGCAGACCTGAAGGGCAAATCGATTTGTATCCAGACTGGCACTACGACCGAGCAAAACCTCACCGACCAGATGCGGAAACGGGATATTCCCTACACCCCGATCGTCTTTGAAGATGTCAATACCACCTTTGCCACCTACGCCGAAGGGCGTTGTGATGGGGTAACTGCCGATCGCTCCCAGCTTTTATCGCGGCGCACGACCCTGCCCAACCCGGATGACCATCTGATTCTGGATGCCGTTCTATCTAAGGAACCCCTGGCCCCCGCCGTAGCCGAGGGGGATGCGGCCTGGAGCGGAGTGGTACGCTGGGCGATTTACAGCCTGATTGAGGCGGAAGAATTGGGGATAACTTCCCAGAATGTGAGTCAGCAGGTATCCAGCAGTGACCCGGCCATTAAGCGCTTCCTGGGTACAGAAGGCGACCTGGGGAAAGGGATGGGATTACCTAACGACTTTGCGGTGCGGATTATCAGACATGTCGGCAACTATGCCGAGGTGTACGATCGCAACCTTGGCCCCAAAACCAAATTAAACTTACCGCGCGGGCAAAATAACCTCTGGACGAAAGGTGGGCTTTTGATTTCCCCTCCCTTTCGCTAACTCTGACTCAACCGGAGGCGCCATTTCTACCCGGGTTCTATGACGTTTTCTAAATTCTGCTGCGGTTTTTTTCCAGGTGGGTTCACTAAAACAGGGAGTCGATCTGCCCTGACATTATTGAAAGCTCTTTGACATAACAAATTGTTAGTGATCTCAAACCATCTGAGCCTTCGGATGGCAAACCATGATTTGGGAGAATTTTTCTATGACAACCCAACCGCAGCTAAATTCCACCGGAGTTAAACTGGGCCAAATTACTCAGGCCGGATTTGGCACCATCTTACTGATGATGCTGGGGATGGGAGTAGTTGCCAAAACCAGTATGAACACCCTTGTGAAATCCAACGAATGGATTTCTCATACCTACAGCGTAATCGCAGAACTAAAACAACTAGAAAAAGATTTAGTGGATGCAGAAACGGGTCAGCGGGGATTTATTTATTCTGGCAAAGAGAGCTTCTTAGAACCCTATCTCAGTGGCACCAGACAAATCAAAACTGACTTTGCATCCCTGGAAAAATTAATTAAAGATAATCCCCAGCAAATTCAACGGTTAGGGGTCGTTGAACAGGCAGCCCAGAAAAAACTGGATGAACTGGCAGAAACTATTGCCCTGAAACGCCAGAGAAAAGAACAGGCCTTGCGGGAATTAGTCCTGTCTGGCAAAGGAAAACAGGCGATGGATGATATTCGTCGCCAATTAGATCAGATGGTCGCCATTGAAAATAGCCTGCTCCAGGAACGCCAACAGGTGGCGATGCAGGCCGAACGGTTTTCTACCCTGGCCTCGATCGGTGGTACCAGTCTGGCCGTCCTGATTGGTCTGGGGATTCTGCTGTTTATTGCCAAACGGATTGTGCAGCCAATCAATCAGGTGGCCAGCACGATCGCCAGTTCTTCCACGGAGATTTCAGCTACCGTTGCTCAGCAAGAGCGGATTGCCAGCCAGCAGGCAGCCTCTGTGAATGAGACGACCACCACCATGGATCAGCTCAATAGCTCCTCCCGGCAATCAGCCCACCAGGCGGAGATGGCTGACCAGGGTGCCCAGCAGGCTCTACACCTGGCCCAGCATGGTACGGAAGCGGTGTCCCAAACCCTGCAGGGGATGACGGAGCTGAAGATCAAAGTAGAGGCGATCGCCGACCAGATTCTCCGCTTGAGTGAACAGACTAACCAGATTGGCAACATCAACAACCTGGTCAGCGATCTGGCCAATCAGACCAACATGCTGGCCTTAAATGCAGCGGTCGAAGCCGTCCGGGCAGGAGAACATGGTAAAGGCTTTGCCGTGGTGGCCGGAGAAATTCGCAAGCTGGCCGATCAGAGCAAAAAATCCGCAGAAAAAATCAATAGCCTGGTGCGAGACATTCAGACGGCGATCAATACCACGGTCTTGGTGACCGATGAGGGCACCAAGACCGTAGAAGCAGGAGCCTTACTGGCCCAGACCACCGCTTCTGCCTTTACGGGAGTCGCAGACGCGATTAACCAGGTAGTCGTGAATAGTCGGCAAATTTCTCTCAATGCCAACCAGCAGGCGATCGCCATTCAACAGGTGGTAGAAGCCATGAATGCCCTTAACTTTGCAGCCCGGGAAACGGCAGCGGGGATCAGCCAGACGCGGGATAGTACCCTGCAATTGCAAACCGCTGCTCAATCCCTCAAGGCGATTGTGTAAGCAGGTGGCTCTAACCAAATCTTTAAATTTTGAAAGCGCGGCTCTGTCGCGCTTTCAAAATTTAAGTTCCGGGGTTGATTAAATTCACGATGCTAACGGCCATTCAGGTAGTAGTCTCGGGTGCCCTTGGCACTGATCGCATCTCCTAACCGGTTCAGGGCATGGACATAGGCCGCCGTCCGGATCGGAATCCCCATTTCCTGAGCGATCGCCCAGATCTGGGTGGCTTCTTCTACCATCTTCCGTTGCAGGGTCTGGTTGACCTCTCCGAGAGTCCAGTAAAGACCGTTGCGGTTTTGTACCCACTCAAAGTAGCTGACTGTTACCCCACCGGCATTCACCAGAATATCGGGGAAAACATAGATCCCTTTGGCCTCTAAAATTGGGTCTGCGGCGGAGGCGATCGGACCATTGGCCACTTCAAAGATCAGTTTGGCCCGCACATCCGCGGCATTGGCAGCGGTAATCTGGTTTTCTAGAGCTGCCGGAATCAGCACATCCACATCCAGGGTCAGCAGGTCGGCATTCGAAATCACCGACTCGGCGGCGGTATGGCACACCGTACCATCGCAGTAGAGAGCCTGTACTCCCCGACTGGCATCCTTAAACTGCCGAATACTGGGAATATCCAGACCATGACGAGAATAGATACCACCCTGGGAATCACTCACGGCTACAACTTTGTAGCCTGCCCGGTAGAGTAACTCGGCAATAATCGATCCGGCATTGCCAAATCCCTGGACGGCAACGGTGGTGTTCTGGGGAGAGCGATCGAACCTGGGCAGCATGGACTCAATCACGAAGAACGCTCCCATGGCCGTCGCGGTTTCTCGCCCCAGGCTGCCTCCCATACTGACGGGCTTGCCCGTCACAACGGCGGGACTGATCTTGCGCTGAATGATGCTGTATTGATCCATCATCCAGCCCATGATCATGGCATTGGTGTAAACATCGGGGGCCAGAATATCCACATCCGGCCCGATAAAGTCGGCGATCGCGTCGATATAGCCTCGACTCAGACGTTCTAACTCCATGCGGGAGAGTTCCTTGGGATTCACCGTAATCCCACCTTTCGCCCCACCAAAGGGCAAACTCAGGGCGGCGCACTTAAAGGTCATCCAGAAGGCCAGGGATTGTACCTCATCCATACAGACACCGGGGTGGTAGCGTACCCCGCCTTTACCAGGCCCCCGGGTGTCATCGTAGCGCACCCGATAGCCCTGAAACACTCTCAGGGAGCCGTTATCCATCCGAACCGGGATAGATACACTTAAGCTCGCCTTGGGAAACTTGAGGGATTCGATCGCATCATCTGAAATAGAAGTGTATTTCAGAGCCTGTTCCAGTCGTTGGCCAGCATCCGCCAGCAAAGAATCAGCCATAGTTTTATCCCTTGACTCTCAGTAAAAACCCGAATTTCTAACCCAAACTATCAGCTTAGAAGCACTTATTTTCCCTTAGTAATTCTGCCTATAAACAGGCAGAAAACTATTTCTGCAGGCTTATGACTTTCTCTATTCTTATCATTCCCTGATGCAGGGAATCATAGTTCACAGCGATCCCCACATCCTTTAAAGAAATATGTTTTATTTTTGTCTTAATTCGTCAAAAATGTTGAAGGAAAATTAAGGGAATCCTTCAAGGTAATCAGCCTGCCGACACCAGGGGCAAAACTCCCAGCAAGTTTGCAACACCCAGGACTATCCCCACTCCCTCACTTAATTGGCACAAAAGGCAAAATTGTTTTAATAAAGCGGCGAATTCGCAGCAGATTAATGGTGCGACGAACTTTTACAGAAACCTGGGGTCGCCCGGGGGGAGCGGTGGCAATTTCGGTCTGAAGTTCGGCATACTCGGCGGCGGAAAGCGGTCTGCCATCGATCGGCGAGCGGGCACCGGTAATAATTTCGGTTCGCAATACTTCTTCGGGTTTGTCCTCAGGCGAGGGCAGGGCTAACAGCGGTTCGATGCCAGACAATAACAGTCCACTGATAACGGCGATCGCATGGAATTGCTGGCTTCGTCTCATTTGCCTCTCCTCCTCAAACCTAAAACCCAGGAACCGACTTTTTACAGTCCTGGTGGTAACGGTTCCCGACAGGACTCATGAATTGTAGCAACCCGTTCCCATAACCAGGGGTAGGTTTGGCGATAGTCAGGAATCAGAGCCAGGGGACTGAGCAATCCGGCGGCGGTAATGTCAGCCAGACTGAGTTGCTCGCCTACCAGGTAGGGGCGATGTTGCCAGCGCTCACTCAGAACCAATAGGCCAAGGTCTAAGCGGCGTTTAGCCAGAGCCACCGTGGCGGCGTTAATCCGGTACTGCTGCCGCACCACCTGAACCAGCACCTGACTGAAGCGGGACGTACTGAGAGCTTTACCGGCACCAGCCCGGTAATCGTAATACAGAAAGCGGGTCGCGACTCCAATACTTTCATCTAACCAGTCTTCCAGTTGCAACGCCTGGGTTTGCAGAGCTGGCTCTGGCAGGTTGAGTGCCGGTTGGGGAAACTGGGTTTCCAGAAATTGCAGAATTTGACTGGAGTCTGCGATCGCCTGGGGTTGTCCGGCCAGTTCTGGTAACAGCACGGGTACGGTAGTTAACCCGGTCATTGGTTGCAGTTGCAGCCAGTGCAGACCGGGAGTCAGGTTTTCTACGCTGTAGGTCAGCTGCTTAAAACCGAGAGCAAGCCTGACTTTACGGCAATAGTGGGAGGTACTGAACTGAAGTAAACGCATCACACTAGGGGAAACAACGGGCAGAATCGGAAGGCAGTAATTGTGCGGAAGCTGAAGCAGGGAGAAATATTAAAAAATACTTAAACTCTGTAGAATAAGGGAAAGTTTTGAGTAATTCCAGTTACCTGGATTACAGTGCGAGCCAGCGAAGTTCGTTATATTTCTGTATCTCTATAGCTGGGGGCATTTTACCGGGTTTCAACGCTGCAAGCGGTGGAGCTGTTGTTGAAGTATTGTTGCTAGTGCTATCCGGTCGGGATTCTCATGGTTTCCAATTCCCTGTTGTTGCCTCGTGTGTTACTTAAACATTTTCTGCCAAACCAGCCTTCTGGGCAGCAATTGCGGCGATCCTTCCGGTACCTCTGGTATTCTGCCAAGCAACATACTTTGATTCGAGATATTGTCGATCGCATCCGTAATTCTCTTGATCCCAGGGTCGTTTTGCAAACCGCCGTAGATGAGATTGCAGCCCTGCTGGAGGTCGATCGCTGCCAATTTTTCTGGTATTTCCAGGATACGCAACGGGTACAGATCGTCTGTGAGAGCCAGCCCCAGAATTCCCCCCCGACACTGAATGAGGCTTCCCCGTTTCACCTGGGCTACTACCCGGTGACTGCTTTTGGGGCCGTAGCCACGGCCATCTCCCGGGGAGAAGTGGTCGTCCATTCAGGAGCCCATGGGCCGCGCTTTCCGAGTTTCTGGCGGCGGCAGTCAGCAACCCCAGTCTGCTCCACGGGTTCCGCCGTTCTGGGTGCGACGGCCAACCTGCTCGTACCGGTTAAGCCGCCAGATTCGGCCCTTGGGTTTATTGCCTGCCTGTCAGACCAGCCCCGTCGCTGGAGCAGCGCCGAGATGGAACTATTGCAACTGGTGGCCCAACAGCTCGAAATCGCCATCAGTCAGGCCCAACTCTACGAGAAATCGCGCAAGCAGGCTCAGAGAGAACGGTTAGTCAATCAGATTACGGCCCAGACCCGTCAGAGTTTTGAACTGGGCACGATTTTGAGTGGGGCGATCGCCCAACTGCTGGATGCCCTTGAGGTCGATCGCTGCCTGGTGCATCTGGTCGAAGAACTGGCAGAATCTAACAATTTAGCCGAGTCAGCGCCTAACCTGCCGGTCAGACATCTGTACGAAGTCTGCCGTCCGCCCTTTCCGGCAACCATGAACGAATTTGACATCAATGGCCCGATTACCCGCTGGGTGATTCAAACCCGCCGTCGGGTCGTGATCACGGATGTCTCGCAAGACGATCGGATTGGGCCGAACAACCAGGAGTACCAGCAGGCCCAGATCAAGTCATCCCTGGTAGTACCAGTGCAGACCAAGGATAGGCTCTATGCCATTCTTTACCTGAATCAGTGCGCCCAGATCCGCTACTGGTCACGCAACGATCAGAAGCTGGCCCAGGCCGTGGCCGATCAGCTGGCTATTTCCATCCAGCAGGCCCACCTCTATGAGCAAACTCAGCAACAGGCGATCGCCAGTGCTGCCCAGGCCCAACACCTGGCGGAAACCCTGCAAGAACTGCGGCTGACCCAGGCCCAGTTGATTCAAAGCGAAAAGATGTCCAGCCTGGGACGGCTGGTGGCCGGAGTCGCCCACGAAATTAATAACCCAATCAACTTTATCTACGGCAATGTTCCCTACATTGAGGCCTACGTTCAAGATTTAGTCCGGTTGTTGCAGATGTACCAGACCCGGCTTCCCAGCCCCGATCCAGAACTGCAACAGGTGATTGACGAGGTAGAGTTTGATTTTCTGGCCGGAGATTTGCCGCGAATTCTCAGTTCAATTCGCTTTGGGGCCGATCGGATTCGTCAGATTGTTCTGTCTCTGCGAAATTTTGTTCGCCTGGACGAAGCCCAACGCAAAATCGTCGATATTCATGAAGGGCTAGATAGCACCCTGCTGGTACTCAAACCCTACCTGCGAGACAACATCCAGATCCTGAGACACTATGGTAATCTGCCTCCGGTGGAGTGCTATCCGGGGCAACTGAATCAGGTATTCATGAATTTGATCATGAATGCGGTAGAAGCCCTGAACGAATGGCAGTCAGACAATAAGACGATCGCCATCTGCACTGACTTTGTTCCGGCGGGAGATAGCACCCCAGAACCCCTGATCCGAATTGTCATCACCGACACGGGGCCGGGGATTCCCCATGAGGTGCAATCTAAAATTTTCGACCCCTTCTTCACCACTAAAGAAGTTGGTCAGGGTACGGGGCTGGGTTTAACCGTCAGCTACCAGACCATTGTCAACCAGCATCGGGGACAGCTCAAGTTTTACTCAGAACCGGGATTTGGGGCCGAGTTTATGATCGAGATTCCAGTGCTGCACCCCGACCAGGAAGCACCCGTGCCAAACCAGCTTATTCCAGCAGAACTGGTACAGGCTGGCAACTAGCAGCAACCTAAAAATTGTAAATTTTATGCAACCCGGAACTTAATTTTTGCCAGCGTAGCTCCGCCGCGCTATCAAAAATCTGGTTTCAATTCATCTGTGCGCCTAAATAGTCAGATCCTGGGAAACGCTCAAAACCATGCGATCGCGGCCCTGATGTTTTGCTTCGTAGAGAGCCTCATCAGCGGCTGTAATCAGGCTGGCCGGTGACAGATCAAGGCGGGGAATAATACCGGCTACCCCCAGACTGAGGGTAATGGAGTCACTCACCTCCGATCGAGCATGGGGTAACTTTAATCGTTGCAATTCCTGGCGCAGGGCTGCGGCCACCATCCCGGCTCCCTCCAGGGTCGTGTTGGGCAGGATCAGGGCAAACTCTTCTCCGCCATAACGGGCCGCAACATCCGCCGGACGACGCACGATCGCTTTCATGGCTTGAGCTACCCGTTGCAAACAGAAGTCGCCCTCCAGATGGCCATAGTAGTCGTTGTAGCGCTTGAAATAATCGACATCGGCCAGAATCAGAGCCAGGGGTTGTTGTTCGCGGGCCGCCCGTCGCCATTCCTGGGCCAGGTATTCATTAAAATAGCGGCGATTGGCCAGGTGGGTCAGGCCATCCAGGGTAGCTAACCGCTCTAATTCCAGGTTTGCTTCCTTCAGGTCAGATTCGGTTCGTTTGCGCTGAATCATACTGCCCAGCTGAGTTGCCACGGTTTTGACCAGCTCCAGAGAACGGCGATCGGGGGCTACGGGCTGCCTGTGAAAGAAGAGCAGCACCGCCAGCACCTGATCCTGCCAGATGATCGGCACACCCAGGGCTGAGTTGAGGCCGAGGGTCTGGGCTAACTGGCAGTCACCACAGGCCGACTCTAATTCTCGGGTCACCTCCTGCACCCATTCCGCCTGTTTAGAACGCCAGATCCGGTAGGGCAATTGATTCGGCGCAAAGTTACTACAGGCCCGAGAAGGCTGGCGCAGATCCTCACCAATCTGGCAATTGTCGTACCAGACCGCACTGTGTTTCAGGCTAAGGCCATCCTCCTCAGGAACCCAGACTTCACCAAAATCCCAACCGATCGTCTGACAAACCTCCCTTAAAACGACCTGCAGGGCAGCCTCAACATCGGCCGCTTCGGCGATCTCCTGGGTAACATGGAGCAACAGTTGCAGCTGGGCATTTTGCGCCTGGAGCTGAGTTTGAAAGATTTTTAATTTCAACTGGTACTCAATCCGGGCCAGCACCTCCACCGGTTCAAAGGGCTTGGTGATATAGTCTGCCCCCCCAACGGCAAAGGCCTGAACTTTGTCGAGGGCTTCATTTAGAGCGCTCAGGAAAATCACCGGGATCTCCCGGGTGAGAGGATCGGCCTTTAAGCGAGTACAGATTTCATAGCCGTCGAGACCGGGCATCATGACATCCAGCAAAATCAGATCGGGACGGGCAGCCCGAATCGACTGCAGAGCCAGTTTGCCATTGGTAGCCACCCGTACTCGGTACCCTCTAGACAACAATAACTGGGCCAGCAAACTCAGATTAGCGGCGGTATCATCTACCACCAGAATATTGGCACAGGTTGGCTCTGAGACTCCTGTCATAACACAACAATCAGGCAGGGTGAGGTGGGATGCAGACATTTAACAACCAGAGAATCAGACAGAGGATTAGACAGAGGCTGGGAAAGTATCCATTAAGGACAAGAGATATTCAAATTCGTACTCCTGCACCAGAGTCAGTAAGACCCGGGCTAAGGGCAGATGGTCAGGTTGAATCTGGGTGAGGGCCGCCTGAATTTTCTTGAGATCTCCCTCAATGATTGCCTGACGAAACTGGAATACCCAGACGGCAGGTAGGGAGTACAAATCTTCAGGAGTTAGGCTGGAAGCTGCAGCGGCGAGAGCAGGCTTAGCAGCCAGGGACTGTATCGATCGGGGTAGCAGAGAGCGCACCTGCTCTTCTTCCCCACTTAAAATCACCGGAATCTGAAACCGAAAGCTGGTGCCCCCCATCGGCGGCGAGCAGTCTGCGATCGCCAGTTTTGCCAGGGGCACTGGCGCACTGGGGTCAAATACCTTACCCTGGCTGATCACCATCAGACTCCCTCCCATTAATTCAATAAACTGGCGGCTGATCGTTAAACCCAGGCCCGTCCCCTCCTGGGACTGTTGCCCTGCGGAGGCCTGCACAAAGGCATCAAAGATGCGATCGATCTCATGGGGAGCAATGCCAACGCCGGTATCCGTGACTTCAAAGGCCAGGGTAAGCGGTGAACTGGCCACCGGTGGGCCCGCCAGCATACCGGTCACCCGCAGGGTCACCTGGCCCTGTTGGGTAAACTTGATGGCATTGCCGACCAGATTGATCAACACCTGTCTGAGTTTGACCACATCGGCGTAGATCGCAGTGGCAGAGGTTAAGTCACAGTGAACATTGAAGATTAAGCCTTTCTTGCTGGCCGGCAGGGAAAACATTGCTTCCAGTTCCTGCAAGAGGCTGGGCAGGTCAAAAACAACTGGATTCAGCAGCATTTGACCGGCCTCGATTTTTGACAGGTCGAGCACCTGATTGATCAGGGTCAGGAGATATTCTCCACTGCGGCGAATGATGCCGAGGTTATTTTGCTGTTCAGCTAACAGGTTCGGATCCTGCTGCATCAAGTGGGAAAATCCGAGAATTGCATTCAGGGGGGTACGGAGTTCGTGGCTCATGTTGGCCAGAAAGGTACTTTTGGCTTGACTCGCGGCCTGAGCCGCCGCTTCTGCCCGTTTCCGTTCCTGAATTTCCTGTTCTAAGGCCAGGGTACGATCGGAAACCTGCTGCTCCAGAGTCCGGTTATAGTCTGCCAGGAGTTGTTCTGTCCGTTTCCGCTGGCTGATGTCTCGCACAATGATTAGAACTTCCGAGTTGTTTACTGCGCTGATACGCACCTCTTCATGGGCGATCGCCCCATGCTTGACCACCTGATGCTCATAAATCTGCAACTCCCCGGTAGTCAAAGCCTGCTCCACCGCTGCTAGCTGTCTCTGTAACAGATCTGGAGCCAGTAACTCTGAGAGATGATGATGAATTAAAACAAAATCATCGGGATTTTGAATGGTACTGGGGGGAATAAAATCGAGACAATCCCCCTGCCGGTTCACCCGTAGTATCAGGTCGGGGATGGCTTCCAGAATTGCCCGATTGCGAGCTTCACTCTGCCGCAGGGCCGCTTCTGACTGTTTCAGGGCAGCCCTGCCGGTCATCGTCGCAGCCCACAGACGAGCGCGGTATTGGATCACCAGCAGCCCTACCCCGAGCATTCCGCCCAACTGCCCCAGGATGGGTATCACCCGGTGATCGATCTGCTGCCAGCTATCCCGGCCCGGCCCATTCAGCAGCAGGTAAAGCGTATGACCAAAGGCGAACAGTTGAATTCCAAACAGCCACGCCAGAATCCAGTAAAGACAGGTTCTGGGCAAACGGTGATTTAACCGGGTCAAACCAAACGGTAGCATGACGGCAAATTAAGGACTTAAGGGGTCAGCGGAGGCCGCAGGGTTGATAGGTTTTACTCTGGGAGGCATGAAATCAGAGTGCCCAGAATTGCTCAAAAGCATGACCGTAATCTCCCCTAGAAACCGCCCTGGGCAAAGGATAATATTTCGATCGCGCCCTCCATCCCTGACCTTGAGGGATTCTGGCACCGAGGAGGGCAGCCAGGGCCAAAGGAGAAAAATTGCTGTCAGGGCTGGGGCTAGGGCGGTAGGCCCTGCTTAAACCCGCTTCAAAGACCCTGGATTGGATCTCCCACCTGTAGCTGACGAGCCGTCGAACCCGGTACCAGCCGGGTGTTGATTGCCAGTTTATAGAAGTGATTAAACCGGGATTGGGGAGCCCAGGCCGGTAAGGTTGCTTTCCGGGCAGCCGTGAACCTGGCCTGAAACCCACTGTAGGTTTCTCCCGTCTGAGAATCCCGCAGGGGCACTACACACCGCTGGCAGGGATTGATCCCGGCCAGTTGTACCGAACCAATTTGAAACGGTTGGGGCCGATCGTCGGCATTAAACAGGCGTTCTTCCCAGAAGGGTACCTCGGCTGCGATCTCTAAATTCGTGCGAAACCGCCGCCGCACCTCTTCCAGGGTCAGGCCGGGAAACCAGGTAGCCACCGTTTGCAGGGTTTCGCTACTGATCAAAGTCGGGCCGGGAGAGGCGAGGTCATCGGGAAAGCCCACCTGTTGATTTTGCTGTAACTGCACCGCAAACCCAAAATAGTCACTTAACCAGTTGGCCAGATCCCGTCGATCGGCCTCCAGATTAAAGCTGACTGTGGCACTCTGGCCCTGCACCTGCAAGGTGACTGTACGCTGGCCCAGGTCAAACCGGGAGCGCAACCGATGAATCGCGGCATGGCGCTTGCCATTGACATACTGACCCCGGGCATCGATGATGGCAAACTCCCGATCGCCGGCGATCGCTCCACTCTCTAGCAGGGTCGCCTGGGAAACCGCCACCCCATCTAAAGACTTGATCGGGTAGATAAAAATATGGCTGAGGTGAGGCATAGGATCGTGAATTTAATACAACCCGGAACTTAGTTTTTGAAAGTGCGGCTCCGCCGCACTTTCAAAAACTAAAAATTTGGTTTTAAGTAATTGGTGGGGCATAGGCGCAACGACTTAAAGGATCTGGGCCAAAAATCGGCGGGTTCGTTCTTCCTGAGGATTGTGAAAGAACTCCGTTGGAGTAGCCTGCTCGACCAGCATTCCAGCATCCATCAAAACAATGCGATCGGCCACTTCCCGGGCAAAGCCAACTTCATGGGTGACCACTACCATCGTCATCCCCGACGTTGCCAGGGAGCGCATCACATCCAGCACTTCCCGCACCATTTCTGGGTCGAGGGCCGAGGTCGGTTCATCGAACAGCATAATCTTTGGCTGCATGGCCAGGGCCCGGGCGATCGCCACCCGCTGCTGTTGTCCTCCCGACAGTTGCCCCGGGAACTTATGGGCCTGCTCTAAGATGCCCACCCGTTCCAGCAGTTGCAGGGCCGTATCCTGGGCCTGCCCCTTACCCCACTTCCGCACCCAGATGGGAGCCAGGGTGATATTTTGCAACACTGTCAGATGGGGAAACAGGTTGAACTGCTGGAACACCATGCCCACTTCCTGACGAATCGCATCGATATTGCGTAAATCGTCGGACAATTGAATACCATCGATTACAATTCGCCCCTGCTGGTAGTCTTCCAGGGCATTGAAGGTGCGAATAAAAGTCGATTTACCCGAACCAGAAGGGCCCATAATGACCACCACCTCTCCGGCGTTAATGGTCAGGCTGACTCCCTGTAAAACATGAAATTTGCCGTACCACTTGTGAACATCTTCGGCAATGATGATGGGCTGATGAACCATGGAAATCTGCCTTCACTCCGCTAAATCATCGTTGGCTGGCCGATGGCCAAATTGTAAACCAAACTCTGGTCGTCCCAATTTACAGCCTGGATGCTACAGGCTTTTCCCAGCGTTGACTCACCCTGGCCAGGGTGTAGCAAAAAATCCAGTAAAGCAACCCAACAAACAAATACACCTCGGCGTAGCGGCCTAAAAACTGGGGTTGGGCCAGCACCGATCGGGCAATTCCTGTCAGTTCCAGCAGGGCAAACAGAGACAACAGGGAAGTGTCTTTAAATAAAGAGATAAACTGCCCAACGATCGCCGGTATGACGGTTCGGATCGCCTGGGGCAGAACGATCAGCACCAGAATCAGCGGGGTATTCAGACCGAGAGCCTTGGCCGCTTCGGTTTGCCCCCGGGGAACGGCCTGCAACCCACCCCGAACATTTTCGGCCAGGTAGGCGGCATTGAACAACACCAATCCGGCGATCGCCCGCAGCAACCGGTCTAATCGCCATTCAGCAGGTAATACCAGGGGTAGCATGACCTGGGCCATAAACAAAATTCCAATCAGGGGCAACCCCCGGATCAACTCGATATACCCGGTACAAAACCAGCGAACTAGCGGTAGGGTACTCTGCCGCCCGACGGCCAGCACCACACTTAACGGAAAGGCCAGCACCGTACTGACAAAAGCCACCAGCAGAGTCAACAGCAGCCCGCCCCAGAGGTTGGTGCCGACCGGTAATAACCCTGCCCCCCCGGCAATCAGCCAGAAGCAGAGCACCAGAGATAGGGGCCAGAGGCCGAGCAGCAGAGGAGTGAGGCGAGCCTTGAGGGCGGGTTGCAGGCGAGGGCGAACCAGGGAAACCCCGACCAGCAGCACCCCGATCGCCCCAACTAACCAGAGCCGCCAGATCTGGCTGGCGGGGTAGCGCCCCACCAGCAACAGATTCAGGTTGGTAGCGACCACATCCCAGCGCGCCTGGGTTAGCAGCCAGTTGCCAACCCCCGTGACTATCTGGTAAATCCCCAGCAAACAAACCAGGGTCAGCAGGGTGTTGTACCAGGTGTTAAAAAGATTTTTACGCAGCCAGGAATTCATCGTTCTACCAGTTGCACTGAACGGTTGTACAGATTGATCAGCAGCGAGATCAGAAGGCTCAAACTGAGGTAGGTGAGGGAAATTAAAATCATCACTTCCACCGCCCGCCCCGTCTGGTTAAACGTCGTAGAAGAAACGGCATAGAGGTCGGGATAGCCAACGGCGATCGCCAGACTGGAATTTTTGGCCAGATTCAAATACTGATTGCCCAGGGGGGGAACGATCGTCCGCAGGGCCTGGGGTAAGACCACCAGACGCAGGGTTTGACCGGGTTTGAGGCCGAGCGATCGGGCAGCTTCCCACTGACCCTGGGGCACAGACTGAATTCCCCCCCTGACCACTTCGGCGATAAAGGCCGCGGTATAAAAGCTAAGACCCAGGAGCAACGCCGTAAACTCCGACGATACCCGCAGCTCACCCAACTGCAGCCCCCCTTTACTCACGGTCAGGGCCAGCCAGCGCAGGGGCGTTTCTACCGGGGGAAACCTGAAGAATACGGCAAAATACCAGAAAAAAAGTTGCAGCAGCAGGGGTGTGTTGCGGAGGGTTTCGACATAGAACAGAGCCAGCTGACGCAACAGCCAGTTGTCTGACAAGCGGGCAATGCCCACGCTAACTCCCACCAGGGTAGCCAGCCCAATGCCCAGACCAATCACCCGCAGGGAATTGACCAACCCCACCAGCAAGGCCCATGCGTAACTGTCAGAAGACTGGTAGGGGATCGGCGTATCGCCAATGCTGAACCCCGCCTGCGATCGCAAAAAGTCAAACCCCAGGCGAATCCCTAACTGCCGTAGATTGCGGTCCAGGTTGCTCCCCAGAAAGGCCAGACCGGCCAGAATCAAAACAACGACGAGGGCCTGCCCGAAAAACCGCCAGAACCGCTGATTTCGCCAGATCGATTGTTTCATCTCAGGCTGAACTCCGAGGCTTCAGCCAGTAGGGTACCACTGTCGGGGCGATCGCCGTCGTAATTCCCCAGACTTTTCGCTCAGGCACTCCAGTTAAACAGCGATCGGGGCTTCTTTAACCCGGTCAGAAGGAAGGCTTCCATATCCCCCTTGCCTTTCACCTGAATTGTGCCCCGGGGTTTGAAGGCGTAGCGATACTTCAGGCGTTCGTAGGTGGCAGCGGTCACCTGAATTTCTCCCACAATTCCGTGGGACTCCATGCGGCTGGCCACATTCACCGTATCGCCCCAGAGGTCGTAGATAAATTTCTTGGTGCCAATCACCCCGGCAATCACCGGGCCAGTGTTGATCCCGATACGAATATCGCAATCGTAGCCACCTTTGATGTTGAAGCGGGTAATCTCGGCCTGCATATCTAGGGCCATATCGGCGATTGCCTCGGCATGGTCTGTTCGCGGAACAGGCAACCCTCCTACCACCATGTAGGCATCTCCAATGGTTTTGATCTTTTCCAGGCCATGCTTTTCCGTCAGGGCATCAAACCGGGAAAAGATTTCATTCAACAGGGCCACCAGTTTATCCGGGGGCATGCGCTCCGACAGCTTGGTAAAGTCCACCAGGTCGGCAAACAAAATTGTGGCTTCTGCGAAGCCATCGGCAATACTGCCCTGGCCTTCTTTCAACTGGTGGGCGATCGGCTCGGGCAAAATATTCAACAGCAGGCGATCGGACTTCTCCTGTTCGACTACCAATTGCTGGTTCGATTGCTGTAATTGGGCGGTTCGTTCAATCACCCGCAGTTCCAGTTCCTTCGACGTTTGTTTAAGCCGGCTGATCACCAGGGCGATTCCGGCCAGGGCCAGCAGCAGTAAACCGGCCATCATCAGGAAAGTTTCCCGCAGGCCCACCTGGGTCTGGGCAATGAAGCTATCTAAGGGACGGGTGATTTCTAGCACGCCCCGCACATCTCCCACCTTCCAGTCCCGCTTTGGGCTCTCGGGGTGGGTGTTATGGCAAGCCACACAACTGGGCTTCATGACATCGGCCTCGGCAAACCGCAGGGCCGGTCGTCCCTGGTAGGTTTCGACCCGCGAAAAGGTGTCCGTTGGATGCTTCCGCAGATATTCCAGGGCTTCCCGTTCAAAATCATCCTTGGCTCCGCCGTCTTTTTGCCGCCAGCGAAACGGATAATCGCTATACAACCGCACGGACATGCCAGGGTTTTGCTCACTGATCGATTGACTCAGCTCAATCAAAAAGGTAGCGGGCAGAGGAATCGCCCCATCAACCTTGAGGTAGTCAGGAGTAACCGTGGCTCCGGGTAATTGTTTAATCCGACTGACAGCATTGTTGCTGTAGAGCGTGCGGGCTTCTTTGATCGCCTGGGCATAAAGCGCAGAACTTTGCACGGCCTGAGAATGGATCAGATTAGAAGACAGGCGGGACATATTCCACATTGTCCCTAACAGTCCCGCCAGAAAAAGAATCGCCAGAAGCAGAATGGTTTGCCGATTGAGCAGATTACTCACGAACCGAAAGATCGGGCCTCTGGATGATGGCTTCAGCCGTCGTCCCGCAGGCATGGAATCGACAAGAGTCATGACCCCTCTCCCGCCTTAACAGCGAATTGTATTTGCACCAGACTGTTAACCTTTCAGCCCGATTCAGTTTTTCTCCGGAGAGTTCAGTAAAAATTCTGATAACTTTTTGAATTCTTGCCCAGGGTTCCCGGTAAAACTACCGCCCGGTGACGATAACGGCACTTGGAAAGAGAACCTGACTACCGGAATATTTTCAGGGTAGAAGGTACTCTGGGCTACATCAGCGATGCCCCAATTCCAGCATGCTCCTAGCAATCCACCAACCATTCCAAGGGAGTCAGCCGGTTGAAATCAAGTTGACATTGACCGTTGCCAATCAGAATATTAAGAAACGTAAAGTATTCCGGTTCGTTCAATCTTCGTCCGAAGGGTTAGATCTTGGTTGCGTCAGATTTATCTGGCTCATTCCAGGATTGTCCGGTCGTTCCGTTCTCTGTTGATGATTTCTACTCTCGCCCGGTTTATCTATAAACCAGGCATTCGCCGCTTTAACTGGCTGCGATTCAGTTATTTCCCTGCACTTTCATAGCAAGTCGATCGCCGGGATTGCCCTGGGCGATCGACGGATTCGTTGGTGACGCTTCTTTTCCTTGTCCAAGCCCTTTTATTACCCGGATTGAGGAGACTGCTGCATGCTAGGCATTAGCAAATTGCCCCAGGTTTCCGAGCGCCGTATGCAAGTTATTCGATGGGTGCTCACCGTCGCCTGGTTGGTTACGATCGGTTCGTTATTTTGGGATCCAATTTCGGTTTTCTTGACTGGGCCCAACAATGGTTTGAGCCCGTTTCCCTTTGATCCCAACCAATGCATCGTGGTCCAGGGCAACTGCCTGACCCAGAAACCCCAGTCCCTCGGCCTGATTGTTTTTTGGACCCTGGTAGTACCCAGTTCCATCCTGATTTTGCTGATCTTTGGCCATGAAACCTGGCGGCGGATTTGCCCCCTGTCGTTTCTATCCCAAATTCCCCGGGCCTTAGGGATTCAGCGCAAGCGCAAAATTGTTAAAGCCGGTACCACCCGCTACGAACTGGTCAAGGTCAAAAAAGATTCCTGGCTGGGGAAAAACCATCTCTATGTCCAGTTTGGCTTGTTAACCCTGGGTCTGGTGGCCCGCCTGTTGTTGATCAACTCCGATCGGATTGCCCTGGGCATCTTTTTGCTATTGACCATTGCCTCGGCGATGGTGGTTGGCTACCTCTATGAAGGCAAGAGCTGGTGCCAGTACTTTTGCCCCATGGCTCCGGTACAGATGGTCTTCAATGGTCCCAGGGGTCTATTGGGAACGGAAGCCCACCAGGGCCAGAAACAAACCGTGACCCAATCCATGTGTCGCAGCGTCGATAAGGAAGGAAACGTCAAGAGCGCCTGTGTGGGTTGCCAGTCTCCCTGTATCGATATCGATGCCGAACGCACCTACTGGGAAACCTTCAGCAAACCCGGTCGCAAGTTTGTGCACTATGGCTACCTGGGGCTGGTGATCGGCTTCTTTGGCTACTACTGCCTCTATGCTGGCAACTTCGACTACCTGTTTTCGGGAGCCTGGTTACGGGAAGAAAACCAGGCCGCGACCCTGTTTAATCCCGGGTTTTACCTGGCCGGTCAGGCCCTACCGATCCCCAAACTGGTGGCGGCGCCCCTGACCCTGCTGGTCTTTATCGGGCTGACCTATATTGTTCTGCTGGCGGCAGAGAAAGCCTATAAAAATTACCTGAAGCAATGGCAGAAAACGGTCACCGCTCAACAGGTCGCCCATATCGTCTTTTCTGTCTGTACCTTTGTCGCCTTCAACCTGTTTTTTGCCTTCAGCAGTCGCTCCCTGCTGGCAGCCTTTCCCCTGGCGATTCAGCTGTTTGTCAACGGCTTTCTGGTACTGGTCAGTACCCTCTGGCTCTCCAGAACCCTCGATCGCAGTGCTGAACGCTACTCCCGGGAAAGCCTGGCGGGTAGCCTGCGCCGGCAGTTGAGCAAGCTCTCGATCAACTTCTCCCGCTTTCTGGAAGGGCGATCGATGGATGACCTCAAGCCCGAAGAAGTCTACGTTCTGGCAAAAGTGCTGCCCGGAGCCAACCAGGAACAGAGCTTACAGCTTTACAAAGGGGTGTTGCGGGAAGCCCTGGAACAGGGCAATGCCGATTCTGCCTCCAGCCTGGAAGTGCTGCGGCCAATCCGCCAGGAATTAAACATCAAGGACGAAGACCACTTCACGGTCTTGACCGAGTTGGGAGCCGCCGAACCAGAACTCCTGGATCCGAAGAAACGGCGCACCCGAGAAAGCCAGCTACGGATTGAGAGCTTTCAGCAAGCGCTGTCCTCCATGCTGCTGGATCTGGTAGATAGTGGCATGTCCCTGCAGGAAGCCATGGAGCGGCAACGCAAGCAAATCCAGTTTTTGAAGCTGGAGTATGGCATGACCACCGAGGAAGAAGAACAGGTTCTCAGTCAACTCCTGGCCGGAGAGCAGGGCACCATTCTGCGAAAAGCCGAAACCCTGCTGGAACAATTGCAGCAGCTGGCCGATCGCAATACAGTGTTGAGCCGCAAAGAACTGGATCATCACCCGGCGGTCTTCAAGTTTCTTCGCCTCACAGCCGTTCAACACAAACAGCAAATCCTGACTAAACAAATGCTGGGCTTACTGGAACTGCTGGGTTCTAGCAGCGAAGCTCTGCACCTGGCCACGGCAACCCGGGATCTGGCAGCCCAGATCTTACCCGACCTGCTGCAGACCTCTGAAGGGTCACTGACCTGGAAACAACGCCTGCAGCCAGAGGTCATGGCCGTTCTAGAAGATACCCTGGCCACCGGCGATCGCCTGGCCGCCGAACTGCAATCCCTCACCACCCAGGTTGCTGAGGCCGAGGAGGGGATACTCCCAGAAGTGCCCGTCGGCAAACCAGCCAGCCCTTCTACCATGGATGTGCTGCATCAGCTGTTGCAGGAGTTAGACCCCCTGATTCAAGCTCTGGCCCTCTATGGCCTGAATCTGTTGAATCCACAAAGGGCGCGGGAGCAGGCCCAACCCCTCTTAAAGGGTGGCAACAAGGGACACTGGCTGGTTCAGGAGACCGCCCAGAGCCTGACTGTTCACAACCCTCAGGCAGCACTGAATGAAGTGCAAACCCTGATCGCTCAGGTCACCCTGATGCAAAAAACCGAACAACAGTTGTGGCAACAGCCCGTGGTGCGGGTGGGCCGCAGTCCGGCCAACGATATCGTCCTGGCCCACCCCCAGGTTGCCCCCCACCATGCCATTTTTTACCTGGATGGGGATGAATTCAGTGTCTTAGATCTGGGTACCTCGGCAGGACTTTACATTGGCAACCAGCAGATCCAGAACGATCGGGTACGCCTGCATCAGGGACAGGTGATTCAGTTTAGCCCCAACCCTGACCCGGCCATCACCATTTACTGGGAAAAACAACCCCTGCAAACGGCCGTACCAGCGGAGGAAATGATCACCCTGGATAAGGTGCTGTTGCTGTTTGAGAGCCGCTTCTTCCGTTCCCTCAAACCCGATGCCCTGATTGAACTGGGCCGGGATGCCCTGGTCAAGGTCTATAGCCGGGGCGAATGGATGTGTCGGGCCGGGGATCCCTCAGACTCAATTCTGCTCCTGATTGATGGAGTCGCCGATGTCATGGTGCAACGGGGCGATAGCGAACAGGTGGTCGGGACGGTCAATGTCGGGGAGACGATCGGGGAAATGGGAGTCTTAACCCGCCAGAAACGATCGGCCTCCGTCGTAGCCGCATCGGACTACTGCCGAGTCCTGGTGATTCAGGCCGATAGCTTTGATGCCGTATTACGCCAGGACCCGGAGGTGGCAAGAAACCTGCTGGTGGTCTTAAGTGTCCGGTTACAGAGCATGACCAACAAAATGAAGGCGGTGGCCAAGGCTTAACCTCTGTAAATTTCAGGGCAGGGATTGCGGCTATTGCCCTGCCAGCAAAAAGTCCACCGAAGCGGTGGACTTTTTTTGTAGTTACTTTGCCTCAAGCAGAGGCCGGTCTAAAGCTGATCCAGCTTTGTTTTAAGCGCTTCCAGTTCCGCATCCACCGCCGGATCCTTAGCAGCGGCGGCATCCGCTGGGGCTTGCGCCTGCTGAGGGCTGGCGGTTTCCGTACCTGGCAGTTGGGCCTGAGCCTGGGGCGCTCCTCCCAACAGTTGAGCCTTCATCGCGGCCAGCTCATCATCCACGTTATTGCCCGACTCCAGCATGGCAAACTGGCTTTCCAGATCGACCCCGGCCAGTTCCGCCGCCGCCTGGGAACGAGCTTCCATTTGCAGTACCTTTTCTTCCATCCGCTCAAAGGCGGCCATGGCACTGCCGGTATTCATCCGGCCTACGGTCGATTGTAGTTGCTCGTTGGCCTTGGCTGCACTCGCCCTGGCCTTCAGCATATCCTTCTTGGTCTTGGCTTCGGCAATCTTACCTTCTAAGGCAATCAGGTTGCGCTTCAGGGTATCGACCGTCGTGGTTTGTTGATCCAGTTGGGCTTTCAGGGTGGCGGCCGTCTCTGAATGGGTCTTCTTACGAACCAGGGCTTCCCGGGCCAGGTTTTCGTCCCCCTTTTGCAGGGCTAACTGGGCCCGTTGTTGCCAGTTGTTGGCTTCCGTTTGGGCCTGGTTATGTTGCTGCTGGGTGCGCTTCTGGCTGGCGATCGCACTGGCCACCGCCTGACGCATCTGTACCAGGTCTTCCTGCATGTCTAGCAGGGTCTGCTCCAGAATTTTTTCGGGGTCTTCTGCCTTACTGACCACATCGTTCAGATTGGCTCTAACAACCCGGCTTACACGGTCAAATAATCCCATAACTCTGTCCTTGTATCGTGCTTGTGATGGTAAGAAAAGGAGATGAGGTCAGCAATTGCAGGTGAAACTGTGCTTCCACAATTTTTGTACGGTTAAAATATTCTCTTCTAACAAGAGGGCACTCTGCTGTTAGACCAACCAGGAAGGTACTCTGGTTCCAGTGTAGAAACTACACACCCCGATCGGTGGATTGCGGGGAGTTTTTTTTAAGGATTGCTGACTATTTCAGCTTTGCCACCACCGTCGCTACTCGCTGGCCCAGGTGTTCGATCGCCGTCTGCTGCTGGGGATCGGTTAAACTTCCACTGGGAGTAAACACCTCATGGGCTTTGCCCACCGCCACCTGCTCCGGTAACACAATGACTCGAATGCTGCTGAGTAAAGAGCGCAAATTGCCCAACCCCCGCAAGCCCCCCAGAGCGCCAGGGGATGCACTCATGAGAGCAGCCACCTTCCCATCAAAACAACCCAGGGGAGCCTCATTGGGGGCGGGCCGGGAAGCCCAGTCGATCGCATTTTTGAGCACCGCTGAGTAAGAACTGTTGTACTCCGGCGAAGCAATCAGCAGGCCATCGTGAGCCAGCATCACATCCTTAAACCGGCGAGCCGCCTCCGGTAGGCCCTGTTCTGATTCCAAATCTTCGTCGTACAGGGGCATGGAATAGTCTCGCAGATCAATGTAGGTCACCTCTGCTCCGGCATTTCTGGCACCCTGGGCAGCAATCTGGACCAGGCGCTTGTTAAAGGAAGCCATCCGCGTACTGCCGGCAAAGGCCAGAATTTTGGGCCTGTCTGTCATGGATTTTCCTCAAAGTCACACAAAATAGCGTAGTCGATCGCCCCCAGATGGTTACAGTGGATTTGGAAAGAGGTTGCAGAAGAGGTGAAGCGGTGATGCAGAAGCAGACAGGTTCGGTGCTGCTGGCGGTGAAACCCCGCTGGGGGTTGGCATGACCCTGGAGCGAATTGTCATCCAGGCAGCCAGTTTGACCCTGGCATCGATCGTCAGCAAAATCATCTGTGAAGGCAGTGGAAAGGTTTTAGGCTGGGTCAATAAGCGCCTGGACGAAAAAACTGAAGACCTGATTGCCCATGCTGCCGAGCAATATATCCAGAACTACAGCGATCGCCATGGCATTCTGAAGGTGCTGGGGATGCGGGAGCCAGTTCCCCTGGAGTCGATCTATACCACCGTTCAGTTTCTCGACAATTCGGATCTGCGCTGGTACGAGTCGATCGAAACCCTGGAAAAGTCTTACCGTCAGGCTCGCAAGCGCAGCTTCCAGAAAGAAGCCGTAAAGCAGGATGGTTTGCAGGTCGCCAGAGAAAAACAATACCTCATGGTATTGGGCGGGCCGGGGGCGGGCAAATCGACCTTTCTCCGCAAGATGGGGTTAGAAGCGCTCAAGGGCAAGGCGGGCAGCTACGAGCATGAATGTATTCCGGTGCTGCTGGAGTTAAAGAACTTTACCTCCAGCAAGATCAACCTGGAAAAGGCGATCGCCCGTGAGTTTCAGATCTGTAACTTCCCGAATGCCGAAGAAGTCGCCCAGAAACTATTAGAAGAGGGACGGCTGCTGATCCTGCTGGATGGTCTGGATGAAGTGCCCAGCAAAAACACCGATGAAGCCATCTGCCAGATCCAGAACTTCGTCGATCAGTACGACCAGAACCGGTTTATTGCCTCCTGCCGGGTGGCCGCCTACCGCCACAATTTCCGCCGCTTCAGCGATGTGGCCATGGCCGAGTTTGACCCCTCCCAGATTCAGCAATTTATTGCCAACTGGTTTGGCACCGAAACCGATCGGGCCGCAGGTACGGGTCAGCGCTGCTGGGAACTGTTGCAAAAACCAGAAAATTTTGCTGCCAAAGAACTGGCCCAAACTCCCCTGCTGCTGACCCTGCTCTGCCTCGTTTACGATCGCTCCCAGAACTTTCCCAGTAATCGCAGTGGGTTGTACTGTAAAGCCCTGCGCGTCTTGTTAGAAGAATGGGCCGCCGAGAAGCGCATCATGCGAGAAGAGATCTATCGCGGCCTGAATACCGAACTGGAGGAAATTTTGCTATCGGAGATCGCCTACCAGGGCTTTGCCGCCGATCGGTTGTTTTTCTCCCAGCGCGAGATCGTCAGTCAGATCAAAGCCTTTCTGACCAATAACCTGAATGCCCCCAAACATTTAGACGGAGAGGCCGTCCTGAATGCCATCGCCATCCAGCAGGGAATTTTGGTGGAACGGGCGGAGGATGTCTTCTCCTTTTCTCACCTGACCTTACAGGAATACCTGACCGCTCAATTTATCGATGATCATCACCAGGTACCAGCCCTGGTCAATCGCCATCTGACGGACGAGCGCTGGCAGGAAGTCTTTCTGCTGGTGGCCGGATTGATGCGCCACGGAGCCGACGAGTTACTGCAACGGATGGCTCGCAAGGCCCGCAAGTTTGTCGCCACACCCCGGCTCCAGGCCCTCCTGCAATGGGCTGACCTGCTAACGGCAGACACCGGTGGCACCATCAATCCGGTGGCCAAACGAGCCGCCGCCCTGTTTCTGGCCCTCAACCGCGATCGGGCTTTAGAACTGGCTAGAGTATTGAACAGTGAATTGGCCAAAGCCCTGGATTTGATTCGCACCCTGGATTTACTCCGTTCTCCCAGCCCCATCTCCGCCCTCGATCTGACCCGAGCAGCCAATCTGGCCCGGGGGTTAGATCCCCGTTGTCTGCCCGCCCGGGCCCAGGCCCGTAATCGTATGCTGGCCACCAACCCCAGCCGTACCATTGCCAAAGCGGTCACCGAAGCCCTGGCCAATGAATTCCATAAAAGTCGAATTCTGGGTGATGTCAACTTTAAAGCCCTGCTGGCCCGCCTACAGGCCCTCAAGCTGCGGGCTCCCAGCCCCAGCCAGCCAGCCGCCGATCTGGAATCTTTCAACGATCGCCTCTCCCAGGTCTGGCTCAACGCCCTGAACCTGGATACAGAGCTGGTCAACCTGACGGAAACCGAACTTCAGGCTCTAGAACATTACCTCTACGCCAATTGCCTGATCGTCCGTTGCAAACAGGCAGCGGTGCGAGTCTCTCCCCAAACCTGGAACCAGATTGAAGCCGGCATGCTGAAAGCTTGAAGGAGCAACACTCCAGTCGCGGCGGTAACCCTTTAGAATAGGTGATTGGACTGTTTGCGATCGTCGTCTTCTAGAGGGGCGATCGAGCCTCTGTTTTTTACTCACCTTCTTTCCTGCATACCATGACCGCTTCCCGCCGCTATCACATCACTACCTTTGGCTGTCAGATGAACAAAGCTGACTCCGAGCGCATGGCCGGTATTCTGGAAACCATGGGGTTTGAGTGGGCAGAGCTACCCGATGAGGCCGATCTGATTCTCTACAACACCTGCACCATTCGCGACAATGCCGAGCAAAAGGTTTACTCGTACCTGGGCCGACAGGCCAAACGCAAGCTAGAGAAACCTGACCTGACTCTGATTGTGGCCGGTTGCGTGGCCCAGCAGGAAGGAGAACAACTACTGCGCCGGGTACCCGAACTCGATCTGGTCATGGGGCCCCAGCATGCCAACCGCTTAGAAGACCTGCTAGATCAGGTGTTCAGTGGCAACCAGGTGGTGGCGACGGAGCCCGTTCACATCATGGAAGACATTACCAAACCCCGGCGGGATAGCCGGGTGACGGCCTGGGTGAATGTGATCTACGGCTGCAACGAACGTTGTACCTACTGCGTGGTGCCCAATGTCCGGGGGGTCGAACAATCGCGTACCCCCGAAGCTATCCGGGCCGAGATGGAAGAACTGGGTCGCCAGGGCTTCAAGGAAGTCACCCTGCTGGGACAAAACATCGATGCCTACGGACGCGACTTACCTGGAGCAACCCCCGAGGGCCGACACCAGCATACGCTCACCGATCTGCTCTACTACGTCCATGATGTGCCGGGAATTGAGCGCATCCGGTTTGCCACCAGCCATCCCCGCTACTTTACCGAACGACTGATCCGGGCCTGCGCCGAACTCCCCAAAGTGTGCGAACACTTCCACATTCCCTTTCAGTCTGGTGACAACGAAGTCCTGAAGGCGATGAGCCGGGGCTACACGCAAGAAAAATACCGTCGCATCATCGACACCATTCGTAACTACATGCCCGATGCGGCAATCAGCGCCGATGCGATCGTGGGTTTTCCGGGGGAAACGGAAGCCCAATTTGAAGCCACCCTGAAACTGGTTGATGAGATTGGCTTCGATCAGCTCAATACCGCCGCCTACTCCCCCCGACCCGGTACCCCTGCCGCCCTCTGGGACAACCAGCTGAGCGAAGAAGTCAAAAGCGATCGGCTGCAACGGTTAAACCATCTGGTGGCAACCAGGGCTGCGGAGCGGTCCTTACGCTACCTCGATCGAATAGAAGAAATCCTGGTAGAAGACCAGAACCCGAAGGACCCAACCCAGGTGATGGGCCGTACCCGGGGTAATCGCCTGACGTTTTTTAGCGGGGATATCAACGGCTTAAAGGGCCAGCTCGTCACCATCAAGATCACCGAAGCCCGAGCCTTCAGCCTCACGGGTCAGGTTTTACAACCGGCAGGGAGTACCGTTTAAGGCAAAAGGCGACTCAACCGGGCTTCCCAAGTTGCAAATAGGCGATATAATTAAGGTCCCGGTTTGAGTTGAAAGCCAGGCTATTCAACCCAAGTGCCGGTTTTTCCGCGGGTATAGTTTAGTGGTAAAACGAAAGCTTCCCAAGCTTTAGTTGCGAGTTCGATTCTCGCTACCCGCTTTAGAAAATCAATTTTGGTTACAGAGTAGCCTGGAGCTGATCCAGTAACCCCTCCACATACTTGAGAGCGGCATGGATCGTGGCCGGGTTTTCCAGATCCACATCCACATACTGCCGCAGAGCTGCCACCTGATCCATACTGCCCCCGGCTGAGAGCAGTTCCAGATAGCCAGGGATAAAATCTTTGCCAACCTGGAGATACTTTTGATAGCAGGCCAGACTGACGATATTAGAAGCCGTGTACTGGTAGCAGTAAAAGGGTTTGAAGTAGATATGCCCAATCCTGGCCCAGTCCCACTGGTGTTCGGGTAAAACTTCCACCGCCTCACCACAGAGGTCTTGATAGAGAGACTGCCACTGCTGGTTGACAAAATTGTGGTCAAAACTTCCCTGGGCCGCCCGATCGTGGACGGCCAGTTCCAGGCGACTGATGGTGCTCTGACGAAACAGTAGATTCAGCTGGTCTTCTAACTGTCGGGTAATCAGAGCCTTTTTCAGAGCCGGCTTATCGCCCGCCTGTTTGAGCAGGTAATCCAGCAACAACAGTTCGTTAAAGGTAGAGGCAATTTCCGCCAGAATCATGGGCGGGTTGCTGTTGAAGTAGGTCTGACGATCGCCAATCCAGGCAAAGTGAAGCCCATGACCCATCTCGTGGGCCAGGGTAAACAGGGAGTTGTAATCGTCGGTGTAAGAGAGCAGCAGATAGCTGTGTTTCCCATGGGTATAGGAGCAAAAAGCCCCGCCCCGCTTACCGGGACGCACCCTGGCATCCACCCAGTTTTTCAGGAAAAATTCTTCCGCCCGATGGGCATAGTTGGGGTCAAATTGCTCCAGAGCTGCCAGCAGGGTTTCTACTCCCGTCTGATAGGAAATCGGCGGAGTGGCGGTATCCGTTTCCCAGGGGGCATAGACATCACAGGTGCGACTCTTTTGGCCCAGGGCTTTTCCCTTCAACTGGTAGTAGCGTTGCCAGAGGTCAAAGCGATCGCGGGTTCCCTGCATGATTGCCCGAAATACCGGTTCCGAGACTTCATCGGCCAGCAATTGTTTTTCTAAGGTAGAGCCATGCCCCCGCATCTGGTTCTCAATCTTATGGTCCTGGGCCACCGTATTGAGAATGTAGCCGTAGAGAGAATTATGCTGCCCCATCACCTGGCGGATCGAGGTATAGGCGTTGTAGCGCACCTCCGAATTGGGATGAAACAACAGGGCACTGAGTTCGGCCTCAGTACTGGCGGTTTTGCCCTCGGAGGTTGTGACCGGAGCATACTCCTGTTCACCCAGATGGATCGATCGCAGTTGAATGAATGCCTGTCGCCCGGTCAGGCTGTCCTGGTTACGGGTTTGTTCTACTTCTTCTGAGAGCTTAAAGGGGCGGAATTTGGCGATCTGCGTCAGGTAATGACGATAGAGTTGCAGTTCGGGGGCGGTTTCCAGCTTAGAGAATTTACCTGGTTCCAGGCCCTTTAACTCCAGGTCAAAAAATAGCAGCTGGTTTTCTACCGCCGTCAGCGCCTCCATTACCCTGTCAAGAAACTGCTTCGCTTCAGTGTTCCGGGTATCCGCCGCAAACACCAGCGAAGGATAGGCATAGAGATACCCCGATTTTTCTGCGATCGCCTCCAGTTGTTGCAGGCAGGTGGCAATTTCCGCTGCCGACAAATTTTCAATCCGGCCACGGCAGCGATCGCGAAACTCCGTCGCCGTTTGCTCCAGGGCGGCCAGATCCTGGGCCAATTGGGGATCATCAAATCCTTGATAGAGATCGGACAGGTTCCATTCCTGGGGATGCTCCAGTGGGGCAGATTGCTCGGTCAGGTTTGAGGGGGCTGACACCAAAACGAACTCCTTCTAAATTTGAGCTACCTTTATAGCTTTACGCCAACAAGTCAGGACTCTGGCATACAGGAGGGGTAAAACCCCTGCTTCCCGTTCCAAGCTTTGTTAGTACCGCTATACTCCGATTCTATTGAAATCTCCAATAAAAAAATCTCCAATAAAAAAGGGGAGTAAATCTCCCCCAATCGTATTTTGAACTTGCATGGATAAAAATGAATGCTTATGAAGCACGCTTAAACAAATCTGAAATAAATTACAGATTTAGTAAGCCAGACCCATGCTGCGGGTTGTCTCAGCACCCAGGTAAACCCGGATGCTCAGGAAGTCGGTAGGACAAGCCGTTTCGCAACGTTTGCAACCTACACAGTCTTCGGTTCTGGGAGACGAAGCAATTTGACCTGCCTTACAACCGTCCCAGGGAACCATCTCCAGAACGTCGGTAGGACAAGCCCGAACGCATTGGGTGCACCCAATGCAAGTGTCATAGATTTTGACTGTATGAGACATGTTATGAAAGGCTCCAAATGAGTGCTTGACACTTCGCAGTATCGATTAGCCAGCAGATTTAACGGTTAAAACCCCCGTTAAAGCTTTAGAGTCAAGCGTTAGTTTACCGTACTGCCTGAAACACCTCTGGTAAAAGGCAGCAAAACTTCAAAGTTTGTAATAGAAGCATGGTCTGGCACCCAGGATCCACCTGCTTCAAAGACCCAGCTTTTCCAACACAGAGCGGGTTGATACAATATGGCGATCGAGGCCCAATTGCTTTGGTTCTACCCCGAGGGCCAGGGCGACCAGTTGGGGCAGATGCAGGACGGGCAGCCCCAGAGACTTACCCAGGGCCCGTTCTACTTCGGGTTGACGAGAATCGAGGTTGAGATGGCAGAGGGGGCAGGGGGTGACCAGGCAGTCGGCCCCGGCATCGATCGCCTCCTGAATGTGATTGCCCGCCATCTTAAACGCCTGATCCGTGGCATAGCTGGAAAGCGGCCAACCGCAGCACTGGGTTCTGCCCCGGTAGAGTACCGGAGTCGCCCCTACCACCCGAAACAGATCTTCCATCGATCGGGGATTATAGGGGTCGTCGTAGGGCAAATGATCCTGGGCCCGCAGCAGGTAGCAACCATAAAAAGCCGCACAGTTTAGCCCGGCCAGTTTACGGGTCACCCGCTTTTGCAGTTCCTCCAGGCCAAAATCACCCACCAGGGCCCAGAGCAAATGCTTGACTTCACTGCTGCCCTTATAAGGAGAACAGCCTTCCTGCTTGAGCAATCCGTTCACCGTTTCGATGTAACCCGGATCGCTGGCTTGCTTGGCCTTAAGGCGTTCGTCCACATGGCCAATTACCCCCTGACAGGTACTGCAGTGGGTCAGCAGCGGCAGATTCAGCTCTTCCGCCAGGGCAATATTACGGGCATTCACCGTGTCTTCCAGCAGTTGAGAATCTTCTTTGAAGGTACCGGAACCACAACAGGAGGCTTTTTTTAGCTCGATGAGTTCAATACCCAGGGCCTGGGTCAATACCTGGGTTGACTGATACAGTTCCCGACAGGCCCCCTGAGCGACACAACCGGGAAAGTAGGCATATTTGAGAGAAGATGGCATAAAATACCGGGGAATGAGAAGCCAGGAGCCAGGATTGTTGCATCCTGAAGCCGCTAGCAGGAGTAGAGATCTGCGTCTCCTATTATCTCCATTGGCCGCAAGTTTTGCCGGAATTCTCTAGAGTTCTTTAGGCCAGGGTCTTGCCCCCCAGCAATTTGAGCCGTCTGGCCAGGGTTGATCGAAATGCCACCTGGGAAAGCGCCCACCAGTGAGTCGGGCGATCGCGCTTTCAGATAAGATGAAGGGATGCTCAAAATCAGGTATATCTGATAACGAGATCGTTTTAGCGATTTTCGCATCGGTCTACCAGACTTGGGTACTTTCCTAACACAACCATTGCCGCCGCGTCCATTGAGGAGCATATGAGCCAAACAGAAATTTTTGAAAAAGTCCAAAAAATTGTCTCTGACCAGTTAGGTGTTGATGCCGCTGAAGTTACCCCCCAGGCCAGTTTCGCCAACGATCTGGGAGCCGATTCGCTGGATACGGTAGAACTCGTAATGGCCCTGGAAGAAGAGTTTGACATCGAGATCCCCGATGAAGCAGCAGAAGAGATTGCTACGGTTCAGTCCGCTGTCGATTACATCAGCAACAAAGTTGCTGCTTCGGCCTAGGCCAATTTTGAGTTCTGAGTTTTGGGTTTGCGGTTGCAGATAACCTGACTCAGAACTTAAAACTCCCTGTCTCAACCTGAATTTATTAATTCCAGGCACTACTCCCTAATCCTTGAAGCCATGACAACTGTTGAACGTAAGCGCGTCGTCGTCACCGGGCTGGGCGCGATTACACCGATTGGAAATACCCTGACTGAGTATTGGGAAGGGCTATTGAGTGGGCGCAATGGTATCGCCCCGATCACCTTATTCGATGCTTCCCGGCATGACTGTCGGATTGCTGGAGAGGTGAAGGGCTTTGACCCCCATGCCTACCTCGATCGCAAAGAAGCAAAGCGCATGGATCGGTTTGCCCAGTTTGCCGTTTCTGCCAGTAAACAAGCCCTGGCAGATGCCCAATTTGTGATCAATGACCTGAACGCCGAGCAGGTAGGGGTAATTGTCGGCACAGGTATTGGCGGGTTAAAAGTGCTGGAAGATCAGCAAGAAATCTACCTGACCAAAGGCCCCGATCGCTGTAGCCCGTTCATGATTCCTATGATGATTGCCAACATGGCTGCGGGATTGACAGCAATCCATACCGGTGCCAAAGGGCCCAACTCCTGCTCCGTGACGGCCTGCGCTGCTGGTTCAAACGCGATTGGTGATGCCTTCCGGTTTGTCCAGCGGGGCTACGCCCAGGCGATGATTTGTGGGGGCACCGAAGCAGCCGTCACCCCCCTATCCCTGGCTGGCTTTGCTGCCTGTAAAGCTCTCTCTACCCGCAATGACGACCCAACTCGAGCCTGCCGCCCCTTTGATAATGGCCGGGATGGTTTCGTCATGGGCGAAGGTTCCGGCATTCTGCTGATCGAAGAACTGGAACATGCCCTGGCCAGAGGGGCCCACATCTATGCCGAGATTGTGGGCTACGGAACTACCTGTGACGCTTACCACATCACTTCTCCGGTTCCCGGGGGTGAAGGAGCTGCCCGGGCTATTTCCCTGGCTCTTAAAGATGGAGATCTGACCCCTGATCAGGTGAGCTACATCAATGCCCATGGCACCAGCACTCCAGCCAACGACTCTACCGAGACGGCAGCCATTAAGCGGGCTCTGGGAGACCATGCCTACAAGATCGCTGTCAGCTCTACCAAGTCTATGACCGGTCACCTGCTAGGAGGGTCTGGGGGCATCGAAGCGGTTGCAACGGTAATGGCCGTTGCCAACGATCGGGTACCACCCACCATCAACCTGGAAACTCCCGATCCAGCCTGCGACCTCGATTATGTGCCCAACCAGAGCCGCGAACAACCGGTAAATGTGGCTCTTTCCAATTCCTTTGGGTTTGGAGGCCATAACGTCACCCTGGCTTTCAAAAAGTACGTTGGCTAGGTTTTGAGGCATCAGGTTACGCTGTCTTGATTTAAGCAGAGATGTTTAGCAGACAACGTGGCCTGGTGCCATTTGAGAGGATAATCAATTAACAGGAACCGGATATTTGCAAACGGATCATTAGATTTTTCAATAGGAATTATTGCCTATTACCTCCCATAATGGGATGATAGGTTACAAATCTATAGGCAAGTTGACCCTTTATTCCGGTTTTTCCATCGTCCAGCGCTAACCCGTCATCAATAGAAGAGATCATGGCTGTCGCAACTCAATCACTCGAAGAACTTTGTATTAATTCGATTCGTTTTCTGGCTATCGATGCCGTAGAGAAGGCGAAGTCTGGACACCCAGGGCTACCAATGGGCGCTGCTCCGATGGCATTTGTCCTGTGGGACAAATTCATGCGGTTCAACCCTAAAAACCCCCAGTGGGTCAACCGCGATCGTTTCGTTCTGTCTGCTGGACATGGTTGCATGTTGCAGTATGCCCTGATGTACCTGGTGGGCTACGACAGCGTCACGATTGATGACATCAAACAATTCCGGCAGTGGGGCTCCCACACTCCCGGCCACCCAGAAAACTTTGAAACTGCAGGCGTTGAAGTGACGACCGGGCCTCTGGGTCAGGGGATTTGTAATGGGGTGGGTCTGGCGATCGCCGAAGCCCACCTGGCAGCCAAGTTCAACAAGCCTGACTGTACCCTGGTTGACCACTACACCTACGTCATCCTGGGCGATGGTTGCAACATGGAAGGGGTCTCTGGAGAAGCTTGCTCCCTGGCGGGTCACCTCGGCCTGGGTAAGCTGATTGCCCTCTACGATGACAACCACATCTCGATCGACGGTGACACGTCCGTTTCCTTCACCGAAGATGTCGGCAAGCGGTTTGAAGCCTACGGTTGGCAGGTTCTGGTCGTAGAAGATGGCAACAAAGATTTAGATAGTATTGCCAAGGCGATCGAAACGGCAAAAGCCAATCCAGACCAGCCAACTCTGATTAAAGTTCGCACCACCATTGGCTTTGGTTCTCCTAACAAAGCCAACACCGCCGGGGTTCACGGCGCGGCTCTGGGTGGAGATGAAGTCAAACTGACCCGTGATCACCTGGGTTGGAGCTACGAGCCCTTCGTGATTCCTGAAGATGCCCTCAACTACTTCCGCAAGGCCGTCGATCGGGGAGCAAAAGCAGAATCCGAGTGGAATGACGTGTTTGCCACCTACAAGTCCAAGTATGCCGAGGAAGCAGCTGAGTTTGAGCGCCTGATCAGCGGTAAGCTGCCCGAAGGTTGGGAAAAGGCTCTGCCCGCCTACAACCCGGAAGACAAGGCCCTGGCAACCCGTCAGACCTCCGAAAAAACCCTGAATGCCCTGGCTCCCGTTTTGCCCGAGTTGATTGGTGGCTCCGCGGACCTGACCCACTCCAACCTCACCCTGCTGAAGGGCTTTGGTGACTTCCAGAAAGGGTCCTACCAGAACCGTAACCTGCGCTTTGGTGTGCGGGAACATGGCATGGGCGCGATCTGTAACGGAATCGCCCTGCACAACACTGGCCTGATTCCTTACTGTGCAACCTTCCTGGTCTTTGCAGACTATATGCGGGCGGCTATCCGTCTGTCGGCTCTTTCGGAAGCTGGAGTGATCTATGTCATGACCCATGACTCGATCGCCCTGGGTGAAGATGGCCCCACCCACCAACCGGTAGAAACCCTGGCTTCCCTGCGGGCAATTCCTAACCTGCTGGTCTTCCGTCCCGCCGATGGTAACGAAACCTCCGGGGCTTACAAGATTGCTGTAGAGCGCCGCAAGCAGCCTTCCCTGCTGGCCATGTCCCGTCAGGGTTTACCCCAACTGGATGGTTCTTCCGTTGAAGGAGTAGCCCGGGGTGCTTACATCATCTCCGACAGCCTGGATCTGCCCGACCTGATTCTGATTGGCACCGGTAGCGAAGTTCACCTCTGTGTCCAGGCGGCCGAAAAACTGCGGGCTGATGGCCATAAGGTGCGGGTAGTTTCCATGCCCTGCTGGGAACTGTTTGAAGAGCAGGATGCTCACTACAAACAGGCCGTTCTGCCCAAGGAAACCACCAAGCGTCTGGTCGTAGAAGCGGCCTCTAGCTTTGGCTGGCACAAGTACTTCGGCGGCGAAGGTGACATGATTAGCGTCGATCGGTTCGGTGTTTCTGCTCCTGGTGGTATAGCTCTGGAGAAATTCGGCTACACCCTCGATAATGTGGTGGCCAAAGCGAAGGCGCTGCTGGGTTAATTGACCCTGACATCTAGTTCTTGAGTGAGAGGCTCTCTGGTGACAGAGAGCCTTTTTTCATGGTTATGGTTGCCTTTTCGGCAAACTGTTTATGCTGAAGGCAGACAATTCCCCTTTCCCCCTCCTTCCATGTCTAACAAGCAACCGACCTGGGACCCTGGCCGATTTCTCCAGACCCTCGCCTTCTTCGATGCCCTGCCGTTCTGGAGGTGTATTCAAACGTTTCTGAAGCGTTCTCCGAGTTCTCAAACTCCTGCCATGAAAGTTTCTGCTACGTCCCAGCCCATCCTGGTCGTTGGTGCCACCGGAGGAGTCGGTAAACGGGTGGTGCAACAGCTCCAGGCCCAGGGCCACTCCGTCCGGGCCTTAGTCCGTGACCTGCAGAAAGGCCGGGAAATCCTGGGCGATCGGGTCGAGGTGATTGATGCCGATATCACGATTCCTGAAACCCTGACTGCAGCAGTCGTTGAAAATATCCGGGCCGTGATCTGCTGTACTGGCCCCCGGGTGCAACCCCAGCAGGGAGACACCCCCGATCGGGCCAGGTACTACCAGGGCATCAAGTTTTATCTGCCCGAGGTGGTGGGTGATAGCCCCGAAGCTATTGACTATCAGGGAATTCAAAATCTCCTGCAGGCCGTAGCCCAACCCTTACAGGCCAATTCCCAGGAGGAAATCCTGCTGTTTGATTTCAGTACGGGCAACAGCCAGGTTACAGCCCTCTGGGGTGCCCTGGATGATGTGGTCATGGGCGGGGTGAGTGCCAGTAGCATCCAGGCGATCGAGGCAGCAGCCCTCTTCAGGGGCAATGTTTCCACCGCCAATTCCGGTGGGTTTGCTTCCGTCCGTAGCCGTAATCTGGAACCGGCACTGAATCTGACCGGCTACGCCGGGATTAAACTGCGGTTGAAAGGGGACGGCAATCGTTACAAGTTTCTCCTCCGCAGTGATACACGCTGGGATAGTATTGCCTACTCCTATTCCTTCGATACCCCCCGCGATCGCTGGAGTGATATCTATATCCCCTTCCGGGAGCTAATTCCCGTCTTCCGGGCCAAAACCGTACCGGATGCCCCAGCCATTAACCAGGGAAATATCTGCTCCCTGCAATTGATGCTGAGTAAATTTGAGTATGACGGCGGCCTCAACCCCCACTTTACCCCGGGAGAATTTGCCCTGCAGATTCAAGCCATCAGCGCTTACAGTCAGGCCCCCCTGCCCCAATTTGTCCTGGTCAGTTCCGCCGGAGTCACCCGGCCCGGTCGGCCCGGCCTGAACCTGGAAGAAGAACCTCCGGCGGTACGTATGAATGACCAGTTGGGCGGGATTCTCACCTGGAAGCTACGCGGGGAAGAGGCCCTGCGCCAGAGCGGAATTCCCTATACGATCGTTCGCCCCTGTGCCTTGACGGAAGAACCTGGCGGGAAGCGATTGATCGTAGACCAGGGAGATAACCTGCGGGGCAAAATCAGCCGGGATGATGTGGCCACCCTCTGCATTCAGGCGCTGCAACAACCCGCCGCCTGCAACCTTACCTTTGAGGTCAGTTCTGCGGAAGAAGTCACCTCAACAAACTGGGCCGAACTCTTTGCCGGGTTGAGATCGGATGGAGATCCCTCGACCCCTGCCCCTTAACCTAAAGCGACACTGAATTTGAAAAAAAATAGGGTGAGCCATGCCCACCCTACTAACTCTGACAAATTTAGTTCAACCAGACCTTATACGGCAGCGAAGAATTCCTTCGACTTGACGGGGTCAGGGGTCATGGTCTTGTCACCGGGCTTCCAGCCAGCGGGGCAGACTTCATCGGGGTGAGACTGCACGTACTGAATAGCTTGCAGCGTCCGCAGGGTTTCATCAACGCTCCGACCAAAGGAGAGGTTGTTGATCGTAGAGTGCTGAATTACCCCATCTTTGTCGATGATGAACAGACCCCGCAGGGTAACACCGGCATCGGGATCTAAAACGTTGTAAGCAGTCCCAATTTCCTTCTTGATGTCAGACACCAGAGGATAGTTGAGGTCACCTACACCACCGCTCTTACGATCGGTCTGAATCCAGGCCAGGTGAGAAAACTCACTGTCAACGGATACGCCCAGAACTTCGGTATTCAGAGACTTAAATTCTTCGTAGCGATCGCTAAAAGCAGTGATCTCGGTTGGGCAAACAAAGGTAAAGTCTAAAGGATAGAAAAACAGGACAACATATTTGCCACGGTAGTCAGACAGTTTAATTGTCTTAAACTCCTGATCTACAACAGCGGTAGCTGTGAAGTCGGGAGCGGTTTGTCCAACGCGAAGACATCCTTCGTGATGCATGAGATACTAGCCTCCTTATAATTGGTGCGTCTCTATTGGGCGCAGAGTGATACGTCTTGCAGAATGATAGGTAAGCGTTGTCAAGCACAAACCTGTGCTGGTGGCGACGAATCACTTACAAACTGTTACGACTATATCATAGTCATAACGATTTTGAGTAAGATTGCTGCCCATGGATCATCTGGATACCCGCGAATGGTTGTTGACGAACGGCTTGGGAGGTTTTGCCAGCGGAACGGTCTGTGATGCCCGCAGTCGCTCTTACCATGGTTGGTTGATTGCCGCGATCGATCCACCGGAGCGGCGCACTCTGCTGCTATCCCACCTGGAAGCCAGCCTGGAAATAGAGGGACAGGTATTTGCCTTAGGCACCAACTTCTGGACGGAAGACAAAGTAGACCCCCTGGGTTATCGACGCTTGCGATCGTTCATCCATGAGCCCGTACCTACCTGGGTTTGGGGTCAGCCAGACCAGTGGCAGCTAACTCGCCGGATTGCCATGCCCTACGGGTTGCCGCGCAAAGATAGTAGCCTCGCGACCGAGGCTCCACCCTCCCCGGTCAATCGGACCCTGATTCACTACGCTTACAGCGGTTCTCAACTTGCTATTTTGCGGTTACGCCCACTGATCGCCGATCGCAACTTTCACCATCCCCAGAAGCAAAAACCGGAACTGGCCTTCTCCCAACTCCTGGGCAACAATCAGGTATTTCTCCAGGCTCTCGAAGGCAGCAGAACCGGTACTCCCTGGCAACTGCGCTGGACCCAGGGCCACTACCAACCCGAGGGGGTCTGGTACTGGAACTACTACTATCCGGAAGAATCGGCCCGCGGTTTAGAGTACCGGGAAGATCTCTACAGCCCTGGTTACCTGACTGTCCTGCTACAACCGGGAGATAGCCTGACCTTAGAAGCCAGGGTTGGCCTGCCCAGTCACACCTTACCAGAACTCACCACAACCAGCTTCGACCAGATGGTTCAGGCAGGGCAACAACGGATCGAGCGGGAATTTGTCCATCTGGCCGATGTCCCCGGGGAGGGAGACACCCTGCGACAGCACCTGCTACGAGCCAGTGATCAATTTATCGTCTACCGCAACCCGTCTGCCCCCAGTATTCTGGCCGGTTACCACTGGTATGGCGATCGCAGCCGCGATACCCTGCTTTGCCTGCCCGGGTTTACCCTGACGACCCAGCGGTTTTCCCTGGCCCGCAAAATTCTTGATCGTCTGGGTCGGCTCTGTTTTCAGGGCCTGATTCCCAACGACCTGGGGAGCCCAAATCAGAAGCCAGAATTTCGCAGCATAGACTGCTCTCTCTGGTGGATTGAAACCCTCGGGCTATACCTGGAAGCCACTCAGGATTGGGACTTTCTCACCGAACAGTATGGGGTTGTCAAGCAGATTTATAAGTCGTTTACAGCGGGCACCCTGCACAATATCCGGATCGATGCCTCCGATGGCCTGATTACCTGGGATGATGGCAGCGTCGCCCTGACCTGGATGGATGCCTGCCTGGATGGCAAACCCATCACTCCCCGCCATGGCAAACCGATCGAGATCAATGCCCTCTGGTATTCTGCTCTCTGCTGGGCCAGTCAATGGGCTATTCGCTTGGGTCAGAGCCCGGCGGTAGAAAACAGTGAACGACTGGCGAACCAGGCCCGTCGCTATGAACAACAGGCCCGCCAGGTAAAAGACTCTCTGCAAAAGTTCTGGAATTCTAAGCTGAACTATCTGTTTGACAGAATTGAGCCAGACGATCGCCTCGACCCACAGATTCGCCCTAATGCCGTAATCGCCCTCTCCCTGCATCATTCAGCTTTCAATCAGGAGCAAACTGAGGCCGTTCTGGCAACCGCCTGCGATCGCCTGCTCACCCCCTATGGCCTGCGAACCCTCGATCCCCAGGATCTGGCTTATCAGGGTCAATGTACAGGCAATACTCGTAAGCGAGAACTGGCCGTCCACCAGGGAACTGTCTGGAGCTGGCTGTTAGGGCGGTTTATTGCGGCCTGGAAGCGTTGCTATGGAACAGACCAACGCCCGATTCCGGTAGAGCGTTATCCTCTGCTGGCTCATTTTACGGCCGCAGGTTGCCTGGGGGCGGTGGCAGAAATGTTTGATGGGGATGCCCCCCATACTCCCCGGGGGGCTGTCGCCAGTGCCAGCCCGATCGCGGAATTACTTCGCTACTGGCAAGAAATTGAGCCGAGATAGGGAAGCGATTCCCTGGCTTAGAAAGGCAGGAAAAATCGCAGGGCAATTCCTAAAATACCCACCAGGGCATTACCCAAATTCCCCCGAGCCTTTGGTTCTTCTGGAGGGGTCTTAAGGACTTTGGCAACTTTCTGGGCGTTCAGGGCCGCTTCCGTTTTGCCCTGGGTTGTAAACAACTTCTCCGCCTGCTCTGTATCGGCGATCGCACCATTCAGATCACCGGTTTGTAATCGGGCTGAAGCTCTGGCCATGTAAGCTTCAGCAAAGGCTGGCTGACGGTTGATCGCCTGGGTCAGGTTTTCGATCGCGCCGGGATAGTTTTTCCGCTGGCCATCGGCTATCCCCCACTGGTAGAACTCTTCGGCTTTCCCGGTGGTCAGGGGCAGGTCGATCGCACCCTGAAGCTGAACATTATTCATCAAAGCACCGGCGAAACTGACCCCTGACAGGTAAGTGTCCCGTAAATCGGTTACGGTCAAATTGGCATTGTCCAATCGGGCACCGGTCAGATTGGCCCCGTAGAGAGTGGCCGCAGTCAGGTTAGCCCCGGTTAAGTCGGCCCCCACCAGGTTGGCCCGACTCAGGTTAGCCCCCTGTAAATTAGCACCGCGCAGATTGGCGTTGGCCAGATCGGCATAGACCAGACCGGCATTGCTCAGGTCACATCCGGCACATTGTTTTGTAGCCAGCAGAGTACGGGTATGTTCCAGGTTTTCTGCCCGCACTGGCAGCGTTATCGTCAAACTGGCAACAAAGGCGGTAACCACAAAAGCACTGGATTTCATAGGCAGACAACCAACCGGCAGCGATGCTCCTATTTAACTCCAGTTTTTTGGGAGTGGCACAGAAACTTCAGCCTTAAGTACGGACCATTGTCAGTACAACCACCGTGGAGACGCCTTGCTTCTAAAGCTAAAATGAAGGCAAAGTGTATTTTTTGCAACAATTAAACAGTTGCAATTCCACAGGTTTAAGTGCTCGAGCATCTGCCATTACTGGAGCCTGAGCGCGGGGTGCATTAGAGATTGGTTCGTTAAGTTACCAGTAGTGAGTCCGCTTCGTTTAAAAACTTGCAATGAACTTGCAAAAGCTGTCCTGAGCAGCTGTTCCAACTATGGAATTAGGGGTCAGACTGACCTCTGCAGAGTCAAGGTTTGTGGATTAGGCGATCGACCTGCTCTACCAAGCTAGTGCTGTCAGGGTTTCTATTGTGGTTAGAGTTTCTAGACTTTTGATTGACAGCACTTGTTTTTTATCTGGTGAACTCGTTAAAACTGATGCTTCAAGTATTTCAGCCAACTCGGATCCTCAGTTCAAGCACCACCGGTGATTTGCTGGATGGCATCGATCTGGCGATCGAGCGGGGAGTCACGATCGTTCTGATCGATCTGAGTCATGTCTTATTTATGGACAGTAGCGGTCTGGGAGCCCTGGTCATCGCTTACAAGCGGATGCGGGCGATCAATGGTCGGTTTGCCCTCTGCTCCCTCAACGGACAGGCCCGTATGCTTCTGGAACAGAGCGGCATGGAGTCTGTGTTCGAGATTTATGGTTCGGTGGCAGATTTTCACCAGAGCGAAGCTGCTAAGAAACCCGGTTAAGAATCTCACTGGCTGTCCCCCCTCCGAGAACGGCAGAGTCTTTTATGATTGGGGAATAGCGATTGCCCAACCGTTCCGTGAGTTCAACCCACCCCAACACCAGCAATTCCGATTCTCTTCAGGCCATTTATCAGGCCGGCAAAGCCGCCTTCGAGCGGGGAGAATACCGCCAGTCCGTTGAATGCCTGGAAGCTGCCAGAAGCCAGGTCAGCCCCGGTTCTCGCCTGGGAGGAGAAATTCAAATCTGGCTGGTCACAGCCTATGAAGCTGCGGGCCGCAGACAGGAGGCGATCGACCTCTGTCGGCAGGTGAGCCAGCACCCAGATTTACAGGTCCGCAAGCAGGGCAAACGGTTGCTCTACATTTTAGAAGCTCCCAGACTGCAAACCCGTCCCGAATGGTTGACCCAAATTCCTGACCTGGCGGCTCTCTCCGATCAGGCGGCTACCACAGGGGCAGCTGGCTTGCGGCCTGCCAGCAAACCTGCAGAAAAACCAATCTTTCAACTGGAGCCCCCCAGTTCCGAACGCAGTGGCAGCTCAGATAACCGTTTTTTCTGGCTGGCCCTGGCGACTGCCGGATTGGTACTGGCAGGGTTAGTCTGGCTGGCCTGAGCCCAGCCGCACCAGGCAGGCGAAATCAGGCAGGCGAAAATGTGCAAATCGGTGTTAGATGATAGTAGTCCTGCATCCATTTTTGCTCCCAACAAACCCGTGAAGCCAGTTTCCCGCCCCCTCCCCTGGTTCCCCCGTCTGCTCCTGAGCCTGCTAGCAGCTCTGCTGTTATCTGGTTGCGTTGATTACAATCTGGGCCTCCAGTTTGACAGCCCCAATCAGGGCCAATTTACCCAGCGGATTCAGGTCGGAGAGCAGCTCCAGCGCTTCAGTGGAGCCACCCTGCAGCAGTGGTTAAAAGAAATTGAAAAGCGCAGTCAGCAGTTGGGCGGCCGGGTCGATCGCCTGTCTGAACAAACCCTTCAGGTGACCATCCCCTTTGCCAGTGCCGCTGAGTTAGAAACAAAATTCAATCGGTTTTTCAGCCCTGACACCCCAGAGAAAAAACCTGCCGCCCCAGACGAGCTACCGCCGATCGCCTCCCAGATCCACTTCAGCCATAGCAATTTGCTGCTGCTAGAGCGCACCCATCTGGTTTACGACCTGGATCTCCGCGCCCTGGGCATTACCTCCTCCAGTGGTAATCTCTTGCTCAGTCCCTCCAAGCTAGTGACTCTGGAGTTTCGCCTGGATACTCCCTGGGGTGCCCGCAACCTGGTAAACCGTTCCACCGGAGTTGAAGCCCGTAAAGTCGGGCGATCGCTCGTCTGGCAACTCACCCCCGGAGCGGCGAACCATATAGAAGCGGTATTCTGGCTGCCCAGCCCACTTGGCCTTGGTACCCTGGGGATTGTCTTACTGGTAGCAGCAGGCTGGTATCTCAAGTATCCCCCCCGCCCGCAGCCCCCCTCTGGCTCCCCCAGCAGTCCCGTCATCTAAGTTCAGGCTGATGTACCGTTCAACCAATCTGCAACGTCTATTACTGCTGGGCTTGAGCGGGCCTGTCATCGCCCTGAATATCTGGTTAGTCTCCCAGATTTTTCGCTATTTTGAGAACCTGATTACCCTGCTGGCCGTGGCGGCCATTCTGGCCTTTTTACTGAACTACCCGGTGCGTTTTTTTGAACGTGCCCGGATCAGTCGGGCCCAGGCGGTGACGATCGTCCTGCTGGCGACCTTTGCCATTCTGGTGATTGCGGGGGTCACTCTGCTTCCCATGGTGATTGACCAGACGACCCAACTGCTGAGTAAAATTCCGGCTTCTCTGGAGGCCAGTCGGCAAAACCTGAATGCCCTCGATAGCTGGGCCAAAGCCCGCAACCTGCCCCTCGACTTGAATGGCATCGGAGGTCGGATCAGCACCCAACTGGAAAGCCAGCTCCAGCTCTATGCGACCCAGGCCCTTGGTTTAGCCCTGGGCACCCTGAGCGGTTTCGTCAATACCTTCCTGGTACTGGTACTGGCCTTTTATATGCTGCTCTACGGCGATCGCCTGTGGTTTGGTCTGATCAATCTCCTGCCACCCAAAATTGGGATTCCCCTGAGCGAATCCCTCTGGCTCAACTTCCACAACTTTTTTATCAGCCAGTTGCTCCTGGCGGTGTTCATGACCGCCGTTCTGATCCCGGTCTTTCTCTCCTTGCAGGTGCCCTTTGCGCTAGTGTTTGCCATTTTGATTGGAATCGCCGAACTGATTCCCTTTATTGGAGCCACCCTGGGGATTGGCTTAGTCACTCTTCTGGTCGCCCTGCAAGACTTCGGTTTGGGGTTCTGGGTGGCAGTCAGCGCGACCATCCTGCAACAGATTCGCGACAATATTCTGGCACCCCGGATGATGGGCAACTTTACCGGCCTCAACCCGATCTGGATTTTTATTGCCCTTTTAATGGGTTTGCAGATCGCTGGCTTTCTCGGGGTGATTGTGGCCGTTCCGATCGCTGGCACGATTAAAGGAACGATCGATGCCATTCTGGCCGATCGGCGTACCCAGGCTGAAGCCGGGCTGCTTTCGGTGCCAACTCCCCCAAACTCGGCAGGAGACGATAGACTATGGGACGATTGACCCGTTTCTTCTCTCTGGTTTTCTTCCTATGGCTGTCTCTACTGCTCCCTACGGTTCCTGGAAATCTCCCATTACCTCCGAGCTGATCGTGGCCGGCACGATCGGTCTGGGCCAGGTACGGTTAGATGGGGAACATATCTACTGGACAGAACTGCGGCCTACGGAAGCCGGTCGTAACGTGGTTGTTTGTCGTACAGCCAGTGGGAAAGTCAGCGATCGGACCCCAGCTCCCTGGAATGTCCGCACCCGTGTACATGAGTATGGCGGCGGAGCCTATACCGTTCACCAGGGTACGGTCTACTTCTCTAACTTTGCCGATCAACGCCTCTACCGCCAGGAACCAGGCAGCGACCCCCAACCCATTACCCCGGAAGCTTCCTGGCGCTACGCTGATGCCGTGGTAGATGCCGGACGGAACAGCCTGATTTGTGTGCGAGAAGACCACACAGGCTCTGGGGAAGCGGTCAATGAAATCGTTCGACTGAGTGTAGATGGCCAGTCAGACCCGGTAGTGCTGGTCAGGGGCCGGGACTTCTATGCCTCTCCCCGCCTCAGCCCCGATGGCAAGCACCTGGTCTGGTTTTGCTGGAACCACCCGAATATGCCCTGGGATGGGACGGAACTCTGGTTAGCAGAAGTTACCCCCGATGGAGGGCTGGCCAACCCACGCCAAATCGCCGGGGGAGAAACTGAATCGATCGTCCAGCCCGAGTGGTCGCCCGATGGGGTGCTGTACTTCATTTCCGATCGCAGCGGTTGGTGGAACCTCTATCGCCTCCAGACCTCTGGGGAGATTGAGGCGGTCTGCCCTAAGGAAGCAGAGTTTGGGTTTCCCCAGTGGATTTTCGCCCAGTCTAACTATGCCTTTGAGTCGGCCACCCGTCTGATCTGTACCTATAGCCGGGAAGGCATCTCCTACCTGGCCAGCCTCGACACTCAGACCTTAGAGTTAGAGCCTATTTCCCTGCCCTATACCGAAATTGGTGGTATTCATGCCAGCCCTGGCCAGGTCGTCTTCCATGCCGGCTCGGCTTTGACACCGGGAGCGATCGTGCAGCTCGATCTGGCGACCGGTAACCTCACCACCCTGCGCTGTTCCAGTGATCTGACGATCGAAGCGGGCTATCTCTCAACCCCCCAGGTAATCGCCTTTCCAACAACCGGGGGTCTGACCGCCTACGGCTTCTTTTATCCTCCCCAAAACCAGGATTTTGTTGCCCCCGCTGGGGAACGACCTCCCCTCCTGGTCAAAAGTCATGGGGGGCCTACTGCCGCCACCTCTACGGCGTTTAACCTGAAAATCCAGTACTGGACAAGTCGGGGATTTGCTGTGTTGGATGTCAACTACGGGGGTAGTACGGGTTACGGGCGGGCCTACCGGGAACGCCTGAAGGGACAGTGGGGCATCGTCGATGTGGATGACTGTGTCAATGGGGCAACCTATCTGGCAGAGCAGGGCCTGGTGGACGGCGATCGGCTGGTGATTGATGGCGGTAGTGCCGGAGGTTATACTACCCTCTGCGCCCTCACCTTCCGCGATACCTTCAAGGCTGGAGCCAGCTACTACGGGGTGAGTGACCTGGAGGCTCTGGCCACGGATACCCATAAGTTTGAGGCCCGTTACCTGGATAGCCTGATCGGCCCCTACCCCGAACGCAAAGATCTCTACATCGCCCGATCGCCAATTCACTTTACCCAGCAACTCTCCTGCCCCGTGATCTTTTTCCAGGGAGATGAGGACAAAATTGTCCCGCCCAACCAGGCCGAAATGATGGTCAATGCCCTGCGAGCCAAGCAACTGCCCGTCGCCTATGTGCTTTACGAAGGCGAGCAGCATGGGTTCCGCAAGGCCGAAAACATCAAACGCACCCTGGATGGAGAATTTTATTTCTACTCCCGGGTGTTCAATTTTGCTCCGGCTGAAGCGATCGAACCGGTGCTGATTGACAACCTGTGATCTATCTCACGCTTACTCTTGCCCAGAATCACCTGTCAAGGCGAGGAAGGTCACCTTTACCCGGTCTTCTCAATCACTGGAGTTTCTTTGCAAAGACTTGATACTAATAACATCGAGTTCCAATCGTCCCGATGTTATCCCTCAGCCCTCTCCCTTCAGCAATCTCTGAGATTTTTGCTCAGACCAGTACTTCCAGGCAACTGACCCTGGCTGACCGTTATGGCCTCCTGGCGGTTTTGCTCAGTGATTCTTTAACAGAAGAGGAACGGATCTACATCGATCGCCTGCTCTATGCTTTACGCAAAGGGCGGTTAGAGGTAGTAGACGACCTTTCAGCAATGCAATGACTATGATTCAGGAACAATCAATCCCCCTGGTTCAAGCAATTCACCAGGCTTTAGAAACCGGTAAACTCTCCCTGCGATTGGAACGACAGATTCAGAGTTTGCTCCACAAGCAAGAATTTGATACCCAGGAAATTGCTGCGATCGATCAACTGCTCTGGGCTCTTTACGATGGTCGGGTGCAAGCGGTTGCCTAAGGATTGTGAATTGAATAAAACCCGAATTTTAAATTTTTGAAATTTGGTTTTCTGGTCGCTTCGGGGATACTTGGAATATGGTTTGATTGCCCCGCTCTCCGGTGCCATGCGTTTACCCGAAGAACCCGACATTCCCCCCCAGATCAACATCGTGCCGATGATCGATGTGATCTTTGCCATCCTGACTTTTTTCATCATGTCTACCCTCTACCTGACCCGCTCCGAGGGATTACCCGTAAATCTGCCCAAAGCGGTAACGGCCCAGAGCCAGTCTCAAAGCCAGATCGTCGTTACAGTAGACACCAGAGGACAGGTACTACTGAACCGACAACCGACCCAGATTAACGATCTGCAGGCCCGGGTAAAAGCCCTGGTGGGTAACAGTCAGGCCCTGGTAGTGATTAACGCCGATACGCGGGTCAGCCATGGGCAGGTAATCGCCGTGATGGATCAACTGCGGCAGATTCCCAATGTGCGGCTGGCGATCGCAGCCCAAAAACCCTGAATCCTTAACCTTTGCTCCCTGCTTTTTTGGCAGTTTTAGCGGTTTTCCAGATCCACCAGGCCGCCAGCATCAGGGTGAAATTGCCCACGACGGTCATGGTCGCCTGTAAGGTGACCAACCAATCGAGAGATTTGGAGTTATCAAAAAAATGCCAGGTACAGGCACACATGGCACTCACCAGGGCAGGCAACATTCCAAAGGAAAGGGCCCACCAGGAACGGTTCTGGGTGACTTCGCCATAAATCCAGATCAGCCAGATGGCGGCGATCCATTCCAGAACACTGGAAACATGAATGATCCAGGTGGGGATAGAAAGAGCGTGCATGGGATGGGAGAAGATGGAAGAACAAAGAATCGAGATGACGAGCAGCCCCGGGCAGGAAAGCTCCTGTTTTTTGGTCGATCGCCTTTGAGTTTTAGAAAGACTGCTCTAATTTAGAACTCATACCTCAAAACGCAACATCATGGGAACAGTTCGGGCGGTTTTATGTGGCTACTATGGCCATGGCAATGGTGGTGATGAAGCCCTGTTAGCCTCCTTGTTGCAGATGCTACCGGCCCAGGTGACTCCGATCGTACTGTCTGGGAACCCGGCCCAAACCAGGGAACGCTATGGCGTAGAAGCAATTCCCCGAAAAAAGCTGGGGGCCGTAATGAAGGCCCTGCGTCAGTCCCAGATCTTTATCTGGGGGGGTGGCAGCTTGATGCAGGATGCCACCAGTCTGGCCAGCCCTCTGTACTATGCGGGTTTAATGAAACTGGCGCAATGGATGGGTCTGACGACCATCGCCTGGGCCCAGGGGATTGGGCCGCTCCATCATCCTCTGACCCACTGGCTGGCCCGTCAGGTGTTTAGTGGCTGCTCCCGCATCAGCGTACGCGATCGGGGTTCGGCGGCCCTACTGACTACATGGGGCCTCCCCTTTACCCTGGCCCCCGATCCGGTCTGGGCTATGGAGTCTACGCCTGTCCCCGGCCTGTGGGAATTACCGGCCCCCAGGGTTGCGGTCAACCTGCGCCGCCATCCCCTCCTGACCCCAGAACGACTGGCCAATTTTACCCAGGCCCTGATTGACTTTCAGAAGGCCACCGGAGTCTGTATTTTACTGGTTCCTTTCCAGGCGGCTCAGGATCTGGAAATTGCCGAGATCATTCAACCCCAGTTGCCCGGAGCCAGCCATATTTTGCACCTGGATAATCCCCAGTATCTCAAAGGGGTATTTCGGGGCGTAGAGATGGCGATCGCCATGCGCCTGCATGGGCTCATCATGGCCGCGGCAGAAGGCTGCCGGTGTTTTGCCCTCAGCTATGACCCCAAGGTAAGCCGGCTCATGCAGGATAATGACATCCCCGGTTGGGAGTTAACAGCCATGCCCGATAGTGCCTCTGCCATGACCCAGGCCTGGTTAGAACATTACTCCAATGGCGAGGCTCTCTCCGCCGATCAGCTCCGGTTTCTCGTCGATCGGGCCCTGATCCATCAAGAAGTTCTAGCTCTGTAGAGACTTAGACCAAAACCTCAAGCGGTCAACAATCATTCCTCAAATTCCCAGCTTGATTAAAAAGGTTTGGCCAGACTCCAGGTAAATCGGCATAAAAGATTTAGCGATCGGTAATTCAAGGAATTCTTGCAGGGCTAACCGACTGCCGATCAGAGCTGGAGTATGGCCCGGATCTTCGACGATCATAATTCCACCCGGCACTATTTTAGGGGCCACCTTGAGCAAGGAGGCAGATACCGCTTCGTATAGATCGACATCGATATTAGCGATGGCGATAGCACCTGTCTCTGGGGGAAGCTCTTCTTCGATCACATTGCTTTTAATCACAAAGGTATTCAGACCGGCGGCTGGATGACTACTGGCAGCAATGCGTTGGCGAATAATCTCCTCACCTTCGGTCATGTGGGTTCCTTCCCAGTAGATATCAGAACTCTCTCGAGCTACCTGATAGACAAAACCCTCGAAAACATCTAGAAAGTAGCAGTCCCTCGCCAGACCCTTAAGCTTCATATACTCAACTGCAATGCAGGCACTACTACCACGGAAACAGCCAATCTCCAGATAGGTACCCGAGAGGTGGGCAGTCACCTCGATCGCCTGGATAATGTTTAAGAAATCCCCCGGCCCATAGTCAAACTTCTGAAAATTTTCTCTGGTCTGACGTTGATATTCAGATTCGATGACCTGTCTTGCCAGATCATTAATATTGGCATAGAGAGATGGTTGGGCAGAATGGGACGGGAAAAAGGTGCCACCGCGTTTGACAATTTCTTTGATGTAGGGAAGACCTAGTTCATCCGAATCACAGGCGTATAAAAAAATAGTATTTTTCAGATCAAACTGATTAAGCTGGTCTACTTCCCCCGGCTTACAAACCAACTGAGTTGCTGGTAAGGGAATAGGTTCCATGTAATCGTCTTTCAAAATTACAGTCTGCCGATCGTTCCATCGTTCTCGTACCCGCAAGTAAGAAAATTCGACATCCTCGGCATTAAACTTAGGCGGAAATAAAGGTGGTAGTTCCTGGTTGGACGGAGCAGAGACGACCGGTGCTGGTTGAGCCGGTTGCCTGTCTGGGTTGACCGGAGCTGGTTGAGCTGGTTGCCTATCTGGGTTGACCTGTTCTGAGCCTGGGAGGACGGGTTGAGGTGACGCAACAAAACTGAACAACAAGCCATCAGGAGTTTTTTGAATCTTGACCCCAAAAGCATAAAATACAGACTTAATAACTCGCTTTAGCATTCGATTTGCCACTTCTCCCCCATCGTTTGGTCAGTCACCTTTAGAAATCATACATTTGCCAGGGGCAGTCCAGGAGTTGCGCGCATCATGCAGGAGCAATTCCTATCGGGAAAGCGATCCAGGAATTTGTAAAAATATTGCAGCGATCCCGGAGGCTGAGAAGGCCCAGGTTTTACTCTGAACAGTAGATGATTTGGGTCTTCCCTTGCCTGTCCTTAAGTAATTATTTGTATTAGCAGCAGCGGCATTAGCGCTGATTAGGATGATGAGAAGTGGGTTTATTCCACTCCTGAACCGGTCGAATCAGCGACTATTTTGTATCTTTAAATCTGTCATTCCCCTCCTTTCCTATGAATCCTCTCCCCCCCCTGCCACCGGATGATCTACCTCCTTTTCAGACCGAACAGGGGGATGTTGTCCTGCGGCGCCAACTGGAAGATTCTTTGGGACGACGATTTTATGAAACCTGTGACGGTGTCACCCAGGCGTTGCTCACCAGTTGCGAGTGGTATGTCACAACCGATTCTACGGCGCTGACCCTGGTGATCAACTGCCCCGACACAGCCATCAACTGGCGCATCCTTAACAACATCGTTTCCATCTCTACCCCTCTGGCTGAGTTATCTAACCGGGCCAAAATTCGCGTGGGTTGCCCCGGCGGGGCTCCTCCCTTTGAGATCCGGGTCGATGAAATTTCCCTTTACCGTGACTCGCTCTAATTTCGCGGTCTTGACACCACCATCCCCCTACCTCTGCGGCAGATCATCTGCCCCCTGCGTTCCTTACTGAGTTAGAGAGGCGTTATCATAGCGTTTGTTATACAGGTTACGGTATGGGAAGACAACGCTCACTCTTAGCTCTGATTCTGGTGTTGGTCATCGCCGCGATCGTCGTCATTGTGCGGATTCCACCCAGCCTGGGTCTGGATTTACAAGGCGGCTCTCAATTAACGATCCAGGTAAAGACCACTCCAGAAGTTCAGGAAATTAAGCCCCAGGATCTGGAAGCTGTCCGCAAGGTCATTGAAGGACGGGTGAATGGTCTGGGGGTATCAGAACCCCTGGTGCAGACCGTTGGTACCAACCAGGTGCTGGTGCAGTTGCCAGGAGTGAACGATCCGCAGCAGGCGGAGCGGGTTCTGGGAGGTACGGCCCAGCTCGACTTCCGCAAACAAAAACCAGGCACTGAACAACAACTTCAGATCGAATCTCAGATACGGCAGGAATTGCTGACCAAACGGGATGAGTTGCGAAAGAGCAAGGATGAAAAGGCGATCGCAGCCAACCAGGAGTCTCTGAAAAAGAGCAACGAAGCAATTTTCTCCCTTTACGAACCCACCGGGTTAAGCGGCAAAAATCTCAGAGATGCTTTTCCTGAACCCGTCAGTACTGACAACTGGAATGTCGGGATTCGGTTTGACCAGAAGGGGGGCGATATGTTTGCCCAGTTGACCAAAGAACTGGCCGGCACGGGGCGCACCCTGGGCATTTTTTTGGATAACGACCTGATCAGTGCCCCGACCGTAGGCGTGGAGTTTGCCCAAACCGGCATCACCGGCGGAAGTGCCGTGATCACCGGGCGGTTTACCGCCGAACAGGCCAACGATCTATCGGTTCAATTGCGGGGAGGTTCCCTGCCCTTTCCCGTGGAAGTCGTCGAAAACCGTACTGTGGGGGCAACCCTGGGTCAAGACAGCGTTCAGCGGAGTATTTATGCCGCCCTGGCCGGTCTGGCCCTGGTGCTGGTTTTCATGGTGTTCTATTACCGCCTGCCGGGGGCGATCGCTGACCTGGCCCTGATCATCTACGCCCTGTTGACCTATGCCTGCTTCGTACTCCTGGGAGTCACCCTGACCCTGCCAGGCATCGCCGGATTTATTTTGAGTATTGGCATGGCCGTCGATGCCAATGTTCTGATCTTTGAACGCACCCGGGAAGAACTGCGATCGGGTAAAACCCTCTACCGTTCTGTGGAAGCTGGCTTCTACCGGGCCTTTTCCAGCATTTTAGATAGTAACGTAACAACCCTGATTGCCTGTGCGGCCCTGTTCTGGTTAGGAGCCGGTCTGGTGCGTGGCTTTGCCCTGACCCTGGCCCTGGGTGTCGCCATCAGTATGTTCACCGCCCTTACCTGTAGCCGTACCCTATTGCTGGTGGCCCTGAGCTTTCAGGGTTTACGCAAACCCCAATTTTTCTGTCCTAATCTGTCCCCTGCCAAGCCCCAACCGGAGGCCACCCCATGAAGCTTCAGGTCATTAAGCAACGTAACCTCTGGTGGTTCATTTCTGCCGCTATTATTCTGGCCGGCATTGTCTCAATGGTGATTTCCTGGCAAACCATTGGTGCCCCTTTGCGCCCCAGTCTGGATTTTGTCGGCGGTACCCGCTTACAGTTTGAACTGGACTGCTCGAAACCCGGCAACTGCGATAAACCGATCGAGACAAGTGCTGTCCAGGAAGTAATGACGGCCGCAGGCCATGGCAACAGTAGTATTCAGGTGGTCGGGCAAGAACAACATGCAGTTTCGATTCGCACCTCTCCCTTGAGTGTGGAGGAACGCACCCAGCTGCGTAATGCCCTATCCGAAAGATTGGGAGCCTTTGACCCGGCTAAAAGCCAGATTGATACGGTTGGCCCGGTGATCGGTCAACAGCTATTTTCCGCCGGATTGCTGGCCCTGATCGTGTCTTTCGTCGGCATTACCATCTACATGAGCCTGCGGTTTCAGCTCGATTTCGCGGTTTTCGCCATCATTGCGCTGTTCCATGATGTTTTGATTACAGTCGGCACCTTTTCGATTCTCGGACTAGTGATGGGGACAGAGGTAGACAGCCTTTTTATCGTGGCACTGCTGACCATTGTTGGCTTCTCCGTCAACGATACGGTGGTGATCTACGATCGCATCCGGGAAACCAGTGCCCTCAACCCCACCGAGGATATTGATGAAATCGTAGATGCAGCGGTGAACCAAACCCTGACTCGATCGGTCAATACCACCCTGACGGTACTGCTGACCCTGACCTCTATTTTTCTGTTTGGGGGTGAAAGCCTGAAAAACTTTGCCCTGGCTCTGATTATCGGCTTCACCATGGGAGCTTACTCCAGCATCTTCATCGCCAGCACCCTGCTGGCCCTCTGGCGTAAACGTGGTGGCAAGCAGGTAGCCCTGGCCGATGGCCCCGAAGTCAACCAACCCCAAACCGACGAGTAATGCGTTCCAGGCAGCCAATTCAGTGATTATGCCAGCTCCAGAAGAACCGCTGCCCTCCGAGCCCGCGATCGTGGATCCTGGGTTTCAACGGCAGGTCGATCGCTTATACCGGCTCACCGTTTACGCCCGCTGGCTGGTGTTAGGAGTTCTCTGGTTGACGATCGGTAGCTTCAGCCTCTGGGGGTTGCGGTACCCGATTTCGCTCATGATCGACCATTTCACCTGGGCCGCCCTCCGTTACGGGTTAGCCTTTCATCCCATCCCGGCCACTGGTCTTGTGGTATGTGTCGGAATGACCGTTGCAGTTCTGGTCTGGCAGAGTCGAAATATTTTATTTGGCCTGCCTCTCCAGGAACGTCAACGGTTAGAACAACAGGTGAGTCGGATTCGTCAACAGGGAAACAGCCACCCCCTATGGAAACTGGTCTGTAAGTAAACAGGAGCATGACAAAGCCACACTCCTGCATCTCAAATTAGTAGTTAACAGAGGGCAATTGAGATCCGTCAAAATCGTGAATTGAATAAACCCCGGGACTTAATTTTTGGAAGTACAGTTCTGCTGCCCTTCCAAAAATTAAGAATTTGGGTTTAATTAATTTGTGAGCCTTACCAGAGCCCCTGGACAGATTGGTTCTCCGTTGCAGGGCTGACGTTGGTATTGGTGTCAACGGTGGTGTCGTTGGTGGGGGCCGTTTCAGTTTGCTGCTGAATGGTGCGCTGTTGAACCTGCGTTCTTCTCTGAATCGTCGTTTCACTGGAGTTATTGACGCTGGAGCCACCAGACTGCTCTTCTACCTGCTGATTGGCATCACCGCCAGTTGTCACCCCAGACCCCGTAGAGCCACCGGGCACTCCAGTCGGATAAGAGCGCTCCGGCGAAACGGTAGTACCGGAGTAGGGAGCGGTATTGCCGGGGCTACCCGTTGTTCTGCCGCTACCGGGATTGACCGTGTTATTCACATCTCCAGAGCCGGTAGGTTGGGTAGTGCCTTCGGAGTTGTTCAAGCCGCGGGGCAGACTCTCATTACCCGTGGCATTACCACCAGTAGTCGTACCCGAACCGGTAGAACCGGGAGTTTGAGTCTGAGCCTGGATAGTAGACTGGCTCATCGCACCGGGGGCGGTCATGCCCGAGGAAGAATCTACGGAGACCGATCGGCCTGAGCGGTTATAGGGAGGTTCACTGAAAATACTGGGGTTAGGATTTACCTGAGCCAGACCGGGCAAACTGATCACCATTCCTGCGCCTGCGCTACCAACCAACCCGGCGATCCGCAACAACCAATTTCTAGAGTTTTTTCCGTTCATAGATATCTCCTTAATTGTTCTGAGCCCATGGGTCGAGGGATTTCGAGCATGAAAAATCGGCCCATTGCTACCTCTAAACTCCGACCCCGACCCCCTTAAAGGTCATTCTGGTCGATAGATAGAGTCAGCAAATAGACTTAGTTCACTACCACGTCCGAAAGTGTAGAAATATCTCAAAGGGTAATTCTCTGTCCCAGGAGCGAGATCTACTCCATCCCAGGTAAGAGGGCTTGGGTCGTCAGAAGCGGAATTACTTAAAACTCCAGGCTGTAATGGCTAAACAGAGCCAGCCCAGCATGAAGGCAGCACCCCCAAACGGGGCGATCGCTCCCAACACCTTAATGCCCGACAGACTGAGGGCATACAGACTGCCCGAAAATAAAAGGATCCCGACAATAAAAGCCCAACCAGCAATCACCAGCGTCCCCGGTACTAAGGCACTCTGATGCATCCAGAGGGCAACCAGGGTAAGCGCCAGGGCATGGTACATCTGGTAGCGGGCACCGGTTTCAAACACTTCCAGGGCTCGTTCGCTGAGGCGTTCCTTCAAGGCATGGGCAGCGAAGGCTCCACCGCCGACGGCCATGGCTCCCATAAACGCTGCGATCGTCAGAAAGATTCGAGTCAGTAGCATCTAAAAGCTCCCGTAGCAGCAACTTACTCCATCAAAATTTAGCAACTTAATCGCATTTTCAGTTTGGAAGCGGCAAAATTTTGGTTAGATTCCAGAATTCTTGGGCCACCAGACGGAGATTTTGTAGTCTGCTTCCCTTGAGTTCAAGACACCAACTCCCTTTGAAGCAGGGAGATCGCCTGGAATGCTTCAAGCCCCAGGTGTGTTACCCGTTAGAAGCTGTTTAGACAAAACCTCTCGCCTATGAAACAACGTCTCAGTCAAATTAAAAACCGCGTCCTATCCTTTCTGCTTGGCACCACCATTTCCTCCGTCGGTCTGGTCTTTATCTGGGCCGGCATCCCTAAAACCAACACCCTGGTTTGTACAAGGCAGATGGGACAGATTAATTGTCAACAGCAGGAAAAAATTTTCTGGTGGATACCAATTCACACCGTTGAACTGAAAAACCTGCAGAAAGTCAGCCTGGGGAAGGGCGAAAATGCCTACGACAGCATCGTCTACTTTATCTCCCTGAGAGGAGAAATAGATCGTCTAATGTTTGGTAATTCCCTGGATCAGGATCGGGTAGAACAGGATGTTCTCAAAGCCCAAAATTTTCTTCAGAGCAATCAGCTATCCATGAGTTTGGAGCGCTACGAAGCCGATTGGGTAGCCGTTCTGATTGGCTCTCCGATCGCCGCTCTCGGTATCTGGACGATCATCTGGGCTTTTACCACAAGTATGGAAAAACCTCTGCCGCTCCTGCGACAACTCTAAAAAATAAATAATACTGAGAACGGGACAGACGGGGCTCGAACCCGCAACTTCCGCCGTGACAGGGCGGTGCTCTAACCAATTGAACTACTGTCCCTTATTTCGTTTGGCGCTTCATTTATCAGCGCGAGTTTTATTATGGCAAGTACGCGAGGCTTTGTCAAACATTTGCCCAAACTTTCTGGTTTACCCTGGATACGAATTCCGATCCCGACTTGTGATACCTTCCACCCAGGTGATGAGAGGTGTCAAACCAACCCATGAATATTCGGGATGCTCTGGAATCGGATCTACCTGCGATCATCGAGATTTACAACTCGACAATTGCCTGTCGCAGCGTCACCGCTGACCTGGCTCCAGTTACAGTCGCCAGCCGCACCGCCTGGTTTCACTCCCACACTCCTGCCAAACACCCGCTGTGGATTGCCGAAACCAACAACCAGACCGCCGGATGGCTGGGATTTCAGGCGTTTTACTATGGACGACCGGCCTACGATGCCACGGCAGAACTGAGTATCTACGTAGCCCCCAGCTACCGTCGCCAGGGCGTAGGACGACTCCTGCTCCAGACAGCGATCGAGAAAAGCCCCTCCCTGGGTCTGAAAACTCTGCTCGGCTTCATCTTTGCCCATAATCAACCGAGCCTGCGCTTATTTGAACAATTTGGCTTTGAACAATGGGGATACTTACCCGGAGTGGCGGAGTTTGACCAGGCAGACCGGGATCTGGTGATCATGGGGCTACGGATACGTAGTTAAGCACCCAATAAAAAAGCAGATACCCTCGGGTATCTGCTTAACGTTTGTCCAGTTTAGAACGATGCAATAAGAAATTAAGAAATTCATCTTTTTCTCATTTTACTCAGACTTTTAGCCCTGGGAAGCTTATTTCTTGTCCCACCAGTGGCCTAAAACAAAGAAATGATCCCGACAATTCCCATGCTACTCAAAGCTAGCAAAGCAGCCATTGACAGAGATTGACCAAGATGTTTTTGAGGAGAGTTCATAAATTTTTGCCATGATTAATTTTGTTCATTCAGCCTATCAGTGAAACAATAAGTCGATTAGTTTTCTCATCAAACTTAAACTTCGCTCAATCTTTCTTAACCTAAAACTCAGATAACTCTTTCTATTTCAGCCTGCAGGTAGGGGAAATGTTTTCGCCGTAACCATCGCTACCCGAAAAGTTCAGCAAAAAATAGAGCTACGGTTTTCCGCAGCTCTACAAATTCGCCAATTAATTAAAACCAAATTTTTAATTTTTGACGGCGCGGCACAGCACCTTCAAAAATTAAGTCCGGGATTTATTAAATTCCCGCTGTTAAGCAAGATCTAAAAACTTCGCAACCGTATTCACGTCTTTGTCTCCCCGGCCAGAACAGTTAATCACAATCCGGGGGCTACCGGTTAACTGGGGACAGAGGGTTTCTAAATAGGCGATCGCGTGGGCGGTTTCCAGGGCTGGAATAATCCCTTCCAGGCGAGATAGGCGCTGAAACGCATCCAGGGCTTCCTGGTCGGTGACACTGTAGTATTCTGCCCGTCCCAGGTCTTTTAAGTAACTGTGTTCTGGGCCAACTCCGGGATAGTCTAGACCGGCGCTGATAGAGTGGGCCTCGATTACCTGACCATCCTCATCCTGCAACAGGTAACTCATCGCTCCATGCAGCACCCCTACCCGACCTTTGGTCAGAGTTGCCGCGTGTTTTTCAGTGGTCACGCCTTCTCCGGCCGCTTCGACCCCAATCAGGCGTACAGAAGGTTCCCCAACAAACTCATGGAACAGACCCATGGCATTGGAGCCACCCCCCACACAGGCCAATAAGATGTCGGGCAGACCACCCCACTTAGTCTGACACTGAGAGCGGGTTTCCTGCCCAATCACCGCATGAAAATCTCGCACCAGCATTGGGTAGGGATGGGGACCCGCCACGGAACCCAGAATATAGTGGGTGTTTTCCACATTGGTGACCCAATCGCGAATGGCTTCTGAGGTCGCATCCTTGAGGGTTCCGGTACCCGCTTCAACCGGCGAAACTTCCGCCCCCATTAACCGCATCCGGAAGACATTCAGGGCCTGACGTTCCATGTCATGCACGCCCATGTAGATCACGCACTTCAGGCCAAATCGGGCACAGACCGTTGCCGTTGCCACTCCATGCTGACCAGCACCTGTCTCGGCAATGATCCGTTGCTTACCCATGCGCTTCGCTAACAACACCTGAGCCAGAGCATTATTAATCTTGTGAGCGCCGGTATGGTTCAAGTCTTCCCGTTTTAGATAAATCTGGGCACCAGTACCATCGGGGCGGGCATAATGGGCAGTCAGGCGCTCGGCAAAGTACAGGGGGCTGGGCCGTCCAACGTAGTCATGGAGCAGTTGATGCAGTTCTTGCTGAAACTCTGGATCCTGCTTGTACTGATGAAAGGCAGCCTCTAACTCAATCAGAGCTGGCATCAACGTTTCAGGGACATACTTGCCGCCAAACTTGCCAAATCTGCCCAGCGAATCGGGACGATTTTGCTGCGAGTTACCAGAAGGTTGCTGGAGGTTGGAAGGAAGCGGAGTTGTAGTCACAAGCCATGAAGATATGAAGGGATACCCTTAATTATAAGGGGAGGAGCAGAAGCGGAAAGGAAAGACCTGATGCGGCCCCAAATATCGGTATCAATCGGATCAATCCTGTTAAAGTCAGATCTTGCCGCTACTCTGCCAGGTCAATGTCATCGGGCAAACTGTATTCCTGCTCCCAATCGATGTTAGGCATGCGATCGAAGGCCTCTTTGAGAGAAATCTCCCAGAGTTTGCGAATTTTAGCCAGGTAAGGGGCACCCAGTTTTAGCCGCAGTTCGTAGCGAATTTTGAAGCTATCTCGCTCATACATGGCCAGACTGATTGGTGGCCCGACGGAAATATTTGACTTCATCGTTGAGTCGATCGACAACAGGGCACACTTGGCTGCCGCCTCTAAGGGTGTGTCGAAGTCGAGGATGCGATCGAGGATGGGTTTGCCATACTTGGCCTCGCCAATCTGTAAAAATGGGGTTTCCTTAGAAGCCTGAATACAATTGCCCTGGCTATAGACGAGAAACAGGGCCGGCTCCTCTCCTTTGATCTGCCCTCCCACGATAAAACTACAGCTAAAGTCGATCGCATCTTTTTCCAGCCAGGGCCGATCCTGTTCCTGCACCTGTCTGGTTTTACTCCCCAGGTAGCGAGCTACTTCGTACATGGTCGGCAGAGTGTGCAGGTTAACCTCTTCCCGGGCGGTGATATCGCGCCGAATCAGGGTCAAAGCACCCTGGGTAATCGAGAGGTTGCCTGCGGTGCAGATTAAGATCACCCGATCGCCCGGGAGGGAAAAGTCAAACAGCTTTTGATGGGTTGAAATATAATCAACCCCCGCATTGGTACGAGAATCGGCCGCTAGAACCAACCCGGCACTTGTAATAATCCCGAGGCAATAAGTCATGCAGGCAAGGGCAGTGAACAATCTCTAAAATTCTAGTGGCTTAGAGAAAGTTCGCCATCCGCATTCTCAAACCACCTGAAGAACAGGTAAGACTTCAACCAGCGGCAGGGTTCTGCCCTTATCCCAGTCGCCATCGCCAAAACCAAAGTCAGAAGAGCAGGATTGATGTCTCCATGAGTGCCGAAACTCTGGTAGATTTAGCGGAGTATCTGCAAGCAAAATGTGTCGCGATGAAAGTCCTAGTTATTGGTGGTGACGGCTATTGCGGTTGGGCGACAGCCCTGTATCTCTCCAACCGAGGCTATGAAGTAGGAATTTTAGATAGCCTGGTGCGGCGGCATTGGGACATGGAGCTTTGTGTTGACACCCTGACACCGATCGCCCCAATCCACCAACGCCTGCAACGCTGGCATGACCTGACTGGTAAATCCATTGATCTGTTCATTGGCGACATTACCAATTACGACTTTCTCAGCAAAGCCCTACACCAGTTTGAACCTGAGGCCATCGTTCACTTCGGCGAACAGCGTTCGGCACCCTTCTCGATGATCGATCGCGAACATGCGGTTCTGACCCAGGTGAATAACGTAGTCGGCACCCTGAATTTGCTCTACATCATGAAAGAGAGCTTCCCCGACTGCCACCTGGTAAAACTGGGCACCATGGGTGAGTACGGCACTCCCAACATTGACATCGAAGAAGGTTACATCACGATCGAACACAACGGTCGCAAAGACACCCTGCCCTACCCCAAGCAACCGGGCAGTATGTACCACCTGAGCAAGGTGCATGACTCCCACAACATCCATTTCGCCTGCCGCATCTGGGGTTTACGGGCAACGGATCTGAACCAGGGTGTGGTCTATGGGGTTTTGACCGAAGAAACAGGCATGGATGAACTGCTGATCAACCGCCTGGACTACGATGGTGTGTTTGGTACGGCCCTAAACCGCTTCTGTATTCAGGCGGCGATCGGTCATCCCCTGACGGTGTACGGTAAAGGCGGCCAGACCCGTGGCTTCTTAGATATTCGCGATACGGTGCGCTGTATTGAGTTGGCGATCGCCACTCCGGCAGAACCTGGGGAGTTCCGGGTATTCAACCAGTTCACAGAATTGTTCAGCGTGGGCGACCTGGCTCACATGGTAGAAAAAGCCGGGGCATCCCTGGGGCTGAAGGTAGAAGTCAACCACCTGGAAAACCCCCGGATCGAGAAAGAAGAGCATTACTTCAACGCCAAAAACACCAACCTGCTCAACCTGGGCCTGCAGCCCCATTACCTGTCAGACTCCCTTCTAGACTCCCTCCTAAACTTCTCTCTGAAGTACAAGCAGCGGGTAGATGAGTCCCAGATTCTGCCAAAGGTCACCTGGAAACGCTAACTTCAGGATTTAAGGACGTTGCCCCAGGTATGTACCCATCCCTGTAAACCTGCCCCCTCATCAGACAGATCGTTTGCTGGGGGGGCAGGTTTTTAGGAAGTTGTCTGGCCGGGGCAACCAGTGCCACATTTCTAACCCGGTATACTAACGACTGAAAACTCACGCCCCGGTTCTCTGACTCCTATTTTCTTTCATTTATGCGAATTGCCCTTTTTACCGAAACCTTCCTGCCTAAAGTTGACGGTATTGTGACCCGGTTACGCCACACGGTTGACCACCTGCAACGGGCGGGAGACGAGGTTCTGGTAATTGCCCCTGATGGTGGCTTAAAAGAACATAAGGGAGCCAGAATTTATGGCGTCTCCGGGTTTCCCTTACCCCTCTATCCAGAACTCAAGCTGGCCCTGCCCCGTCCGGCGATCGGCGAGGAGTTAGAGCGCTTTCGGCCAGACATCGTGCATGTAGTCAACCCGGCCGTTCTGGGACTGGCAGGGCTATTTTATAGCAAGGTGCTGCATATTCCCCTGGTGGCTTCTTACCATACCCATCTGCCGGAATACCTGCAGCATTACGGCTTAGGTATGCTGGAAGGACTCCTGTGGGAGCTGCTAAAAGCGGGCCATAATCAGGCTCAACTGAACCTCTGTACTTCCACAGCCATGATGCAGGCACTGACCGACCACGGCATTGAGCGGGTAAATCTGTGGCAACGGGGGGTGGATACCGAAACCTACCAGCCCCATCTGGCCAGCCCTGAAATGCGGCATCGCCTCAGCCAGGGCCACCCCGATAGCCCAATTTTGCTCTACGTCGGGCGGCTCTCTGCTGAAAAAGAAATCGATCGCATCCGCCCCGTTCTGGAAGCAATTCCCAATGCCAGGCTGGCGCTGGTGGGGGATGGGCCCCATCGGCAGGCCTTAGAACAGCACTTTGCCAATACTCCGACCCATTTTGTCGGATACCTGCAGGGCCAGGAATTGGCAACGGCCTTCGCCTCCGCCGATGCCTTTGTCTTTCCTTCCCGTACCGAGACTCTGGGCCTGGTGCTGCTGGAAGCAATGGCCGCCGGTTGTCCTGTGGTAGCCGCCCGCTCTGGAGGCATCCCCGACATCGTAGAAGATGGGGTGAATGGTTACCTGTTTGACCCAACGGATGAGCGGGGAGCGATCGTGGCTACCCAACGGCTGTTAGACAACTCTGAAGAACGAGAAACCCTGCGCCGGAATGCCCGTCGTGAGGCCGAGCGATGGGGATGGGCGGCCGCTACCCAGCAGCTACGCAACTACTACCAGGCGGTACTGGGCACCCAGGTCGCTTCTGTGGCCTGAGCACCTGACAAAAAGGACGCTCTGGAGAGCGCCCCTCGATAAAACCAATCAACTGCAACTGGAGCGGCTACCCGATTCCCAGTTCTTTGCGGCTCCGTTCCAGTTGTTTCCAGAGAGACTCAATTTGCTCGTAGGATTCTTGCGGCGAGAGCTTTCCCCCGGTTTCCAAACAAGAGATCAGACTGACTTTCTGAGCAAATTCCTGCAAGTTAGCATTGAACACCAGATTCTCAGGTTTAACCTGGCCCCGGTAGCGAGCATGGGGGTGAAAGAATTCTGTACGATTCATGGTTTGCCTCCCGATACAACTGATGACAGCTAAAGAGTTAGGTCTGGTTAAATTGCTTTAACCCACAAGCATCGAGAGTTTTGCTGCAGTTGTTAACCTTGCTTTAACCTCTCTGTTCTATTTAATCGTAAATTTTCCCGGGTTGGCAGGGGAACGATACGGAAGTTCTAAACGGAATTGGGCCGGGTTGCGGGTTTTCTCGTACCTGATGGAGTCGCGTCAACCGTCGATAAGCTGCGTAGGTAGCTGGTTCCAACGGTTAACCAGAAAGCCAGATAGGCGATCGCCTCCAGCAAGTACACCTGGTCTTCATAGCCAAACAACGTGTGCAGAATAATCCCAGGAAATTGGCGCTCTGGCAAAATCCGACTGCTATCCCAGAGCAGCGTCCCGAGAAAACAGGCAGACCCCTTCACCTCCGGTCGAGCTGAAATACACCAGCTGGCATCAGGTTGAATCTGGGCCAGGGCAGCTAACCCGGCATCCAGATGGGCCAGGGCAGAGAGGACTAACCCGGCCACGATAAATAACAGAAAAATCCCCATGACCAGGAAGAAATACCGCAGATTAATTTTCACCCCTCCCTGAAACAACAACAGACCCAGCACCACGGCTGCGATAATTCCACCGATCGCGCCGACAATGGGTAGCCAGCCCTGGGGCATTTTGGCGGCCAGAAACAGTACGGTTTCAAACCCTTCCCGCAGCACAGCCAGAAAAATTAGGCCAAAAATTCCCCACCCGGCCCCAGTATCGGTCGTTAAGGATGTGCTCACCGCCCCTTCTACCTGGGCTTTCAGCTGGCGGGACTGCTGGGTCATCCAGATGAGCATCCAACTCAGCATGACGATCGCGGCGAGGCTGAAGATACCCTGCAACAGTGGCTTAAAGACGGGAGTGTAGATCCCCCGAGAAGCCCCAAAAACCCAGAGGAACCAACCAAAACCAGCCCCTACCAGCAAACTGGCCAGCAGACCGGCCGCGATACCACCGTAGACCCAGGGCTTGAGTCGGGCCTGACCAGCCTTTTGCAGGTAAGCCAGCACAATGCCAACCACTAGAGCAGCTTCTACCCCTTCTCGCAAGGTGATGACAAAGGTAGGCAGGGCAGGGGTTAGATCAAACATCGCAAAGCATCCCTCAAGCAAATTCTTTCTATATGTTAAGAGGCATCTTCCCGGTTCCTGATGCCTGGGAAACAGCCACAACTTAGAGTGTTTTCAATAAGCTTTAGTTGTGCTGGTTCGACAAAGATTGCAAGGCTCTTGTTTTAAGGGCTTTGAAGTTTAACAGAGCAGCCAGTAATTGACATTATTTCTCAACTACGATTGAATAATTACCTGAAAGAACAGAGACTTAGCATTTTGGGAGCATCAAACCCATCGTTTATACCAGGGGGAGGGATAGAAAAATTTATATCCCTTCTTTACTCTGAGCGTAGTCTGCAGCTCTCAATGCTAAATTAAACGATAACGATTATCATTCTTGACTGCAATCATTGGATGAACTCCAGCCAGTGATGTCAGTCCATGGATTTTTAGCCTTTCAGTTATTTGTGTGAGGAAAATTTTGTGATGATGCTATCTTTTCTGCGTCCATTTCTGCTCAGTCCGGCGGTTCTCGGCCTCATGGTTCTGGGTACGGGCCAACTGGCGGCGGCGAACCCTGACGTAACCCCACCTCAAATCAGCGAGAGCGGCGATACCAGCGAAGTTGATGCGTCTCTCAATGCCTTCGATCAGGTGACATCGGTTTCTCAACTAACGGATGTCAGGCCCACAGACTGGGCTTTTCAGGCGTTGCAATCCCTGGTTGAGCGGTATGGCTGTATCGCGGGTTATCCCGATCGCACCTACCGGGGCAACCGGGCTTTAAGCCGTTATGAGTTTGCTGCCGGGGTAAATGCCTGCATGGATCGGATCAACGAACTGATTGCCGCAGCCACCAGTGACCTGGTTAAGAAAGAAGATCTGCTGGTATTACAGAGACTCCAGGAAGAATTCGCTGCGGAACTGGCAACCTTACGGGGGCGGGTCGATGCCCTGGAAGCCCGCACTACCACTCTCGAAAAACAGCAGTTTTCGACAACTACCAAGCTGAATGCAGAAGTGGTGATTGCCGTAGCGGGGGTAGCTGCGGGAGATGATGCCTTGGGTAACAAGATCGATCGCAACACGATTTTGGGCAGCCGTACCCGCCTTAACTTTGACACCAGCTTTACCGGTAGAGATCTCCTGAGAACTCGGATTCAAGCCTCTAACCTGACTCCCTTTTCCGACAGCACCACCCTCACCCGGGAAGGCGAACTGCGGTTTTCTGGAGATGATACCAACACAGCCGAGATCGATGCTCTGTTGTATCAGTTTCCTTTAGGAGAACGCACTACCGTCACGATCGAGGCCAATGCCGGAGCGATCGATGACTTCACCGATACCGTCAATACTTACCTGGATGGCGATGGAGGGTATGGAGCCCTCACCCATTTTGCTACCCGCAACCCGATCTACTACCTGCTGAATGGAACTGGCGTGGGTCTGCGTCACGAGTTTAACGACAACCTGGAACTGAGCCTCGGCTACCTGGCCAATGCTGCCAATGATCCTGGCCCGGATAATGGACTGTTCAATGGGCCTTACGGAGCGATCGCCCAATTGACTTTCAAACCCAGTGAAACTTTAACCCTCGGGTTGACCTACATCCATGCCTACAATAACGACTTTACTGCCAACGGTAGTGTCGGCAGTAACAACGCCAATCTGTCTAACCTGGGGCTACCATTTTCCACCAATGCCTATGGGGTAGGAGCCTCCTTTCAATTAACTCCTGGCATTGTCCTGAATGGTTCCGTCGGTTATACGGCTTCCCGGGTGCTGGCGGGCAGCAAAGGAGATGTGGATATCTGGAATTGGGCAGTCGGACTGGCTTTCCCCGACCTGGGTAAAAAAGGTAGTGTGGCCGGCCTGATTGTCGGCATGGAACCAAAGGTCACCGGTACGGGTAGAACGCTGCGAGGGCTCAAAGATCCAGATACTTCCCTGCATGTCGAAGGGTTTTATCAATTCCAGGTGACCGACAACATTGCCATCACCCCAGGAGTTGTCTGGCTGACAGCCCCCAACCACAATCAAAACAATAGCGATATTGTCATCGGCACCATTCGAACCACGTTTACGTTCTAATGTTTACGTTCTAATTTTGCCAGACCTGCCTCTTTAAGGAGGCGGGTCTGGCTATTTTTGCTACCAACGTCTGGTAAACCCACCCAATTATCCGGGTCAATCACTTAACTTAGTGCCCAGATAAACCGTGAGATACAAAGCACCTTAATTCTTCTGCTTCAAAAGCTTGTCAAATCAGCAATAAAAAAGCTTCAGTTTTAACATCGAGTTAAAGCTGAAGCTATTAGGAAATAGGGAATTTGTTAACTCTACTTTTCAGCCGTAACAGTTTTTAAGCAAGCTTTTCTTCGCCACCAATCATTGGCTTTTGATCAGTAAAAGCTTTCTAGTGTAAGGTACTCAAGGCTCCAACCAGAGAAGAGAGGCGAGATAAGGTTTGATATTTTTCGATCGTCTCCTGGGAAAGATTAGGCATTTCTTGCCAGCAATGAGTGCAAAACCAGTAAATTTTATTGTGCCGGGCATGGCGCAAGAGGACTTCTGAGCAGCAAGGGCAGGTATTCATACATTCCTCTCAAAAAAAAGTTGGTAAAGCACGATTCAAAAGAAACTAACTCGCAAAGAGTATTTCTACGGATTTGTCTACCAGGATAGAGGAAGCAATTAGGGGAAACAATGATGGGGGAATTTACCCATAAGAGAATGCGCTGATTTTTTCATCGATTTTCAGGTATCAAATAGAACCTCAAAACCAACAGTAATTCTACGCAAGTAGAAAACAAAGCATTTTTTCAGGTTTTTTCCAAGGTTAAAACAATCTGTAATTTTCAAAACCCTGCTCTGCAGGCTTCTCAGCTTAACCAATGAAAACTGGTTTCATCACCACTCCGGATTGTATCGAAGCGTTACAATTCCCCGGTTGATACGTAGAATTGGCCCGTTTTTCTAACAATTTATTGCATCTTAGTGATCGCTCAAGGTTCGCAGCATTTGTTTAGGTAAGTTTACACAGGTCGTGTCTCTGCCTCAAGCAAAACCGCCAGAACCTCGGCCAGATACTCGTATTGCTCCAGGGTGTTATAAATCTGTGCTGACACCCGCACCTGACGACTATGGGTAGTTGGGTAGGGAATGATGGGAACTTCAATCTGATATTGCTCTAGCAGGGCATCTTGAAGGGCGATCGGATTGCCATCGGGTAAGGGAACCACCGCCAGCGCCCCAACCATCTCTGGGGGACTGGGGGCGGGCTGTTCCAGGGCAGTACAGAGAACCTGGCGGGCCTGCAAGGCCAGATTACGGTTCATCGTCATCAGTTCTTCCCAACCACCGGGTAACAGGGATTGCATAGAGTGAATGGCTGCTGGCACAGAAAGATAGGCACTGGGGTCATCTGTACCTACCCAGTCAAATTCCAACCGGAAACGGGAACGATCTCGGCGGGGGGAATTGGCTCCATGACTGATGGTAAGGGGCCGAATATTGGGCTGACGATCGGGCTGAACAAACAGAAAGGCTGCCCCTTTAGGAGCACACAGCCACTTATGGCAATTGCCGGTGTAGTAGGTAGCTCCCAGTTCCTGTAAGTTGAGAGGCACCATTCCCGGCGCGTGGGCCCCATCTACCAGGGAATCGATTCCCTGGCGGGTCAACTCCCGGATCAATTGCTGAATCGGAAAAATCAACCCGGTCTGGCTTACCACATGATCTAGCAAAGCCAACCGGGTTCTGGCAGATACCTTCGCCAGAACCGCTTCAACCACCTGCTGGGAGGTAGCAATCGGAAAGGGAACTTCCGCCACCACAACCTCTACCCCCGATCGCTCGGCCACATAGTTGAGGGCATTGCGACAGGCGTTATATTCCTGATTGGTGGTGAGCAATTGATCTCCCGGCTCAAACACCAGGGAACGCAGCACCGTATTGACTCCGGTCGTAGCATTGGGCACAAAGGCCAGGGCTTCTGGATCTGCCCCCACAAACCCAGCCAATTGAATTCGGGCCTGATCCAGCAAATCTTCCAGATCTCGGCCAAAAAACTGTAGGGGCTGACGCTCCATTCGCTGGCGCCACTGGTGCTGGGCCTCTAAGACAGGCAGAGGGCAGGCACCAAAAGAACCATGATTCAAAAAGGTGACTGACCGATCTAAAGACCAGAACTCACTCCAGGCAGAGTACTCGGGACTGTGACGTAAGTTTTCAGCCTTCATCCCCTGACCTTTATGGTTGGCGATTGTTTTTTAGAGTTTGCACTCATTTACTTTTTAACTCCCCAGGCAGGATTCGAACCTGCGACCAATCGATTAACAGTCGATCGCTCTACCGCTGAGCTACTGAGGAACGCTCTCACCGCGAATCTAATAGTATCTAGAAGTTGGGTGTTTTGCAAGGGGTTTTGGCGTTATTTTTTGCCAAATCTGAGCTGAGTCAGTCTTTCCTGGGCAATGGGATCGAGGGAATTGGCCAGAAACCGCCCAGGCAGCTTCTTTGCCGGTTTTTGCCGCTGGCGTACTCGACGGGCAGCAAATTCTACTTCCATGGCCAACTGTTCGGCAGACATCCATTCTGCCCCATATCCCACTACCGTCAATTGCTGCGCCCGATCGGAGGTAGCCACAATCAACCGTTGTTGAAACTTGCGGATGTCCTGGCGAAAGTCGGCACAGGTCTTTTCAATGAAGGTGTCGGCGGTCTGGCCAAAATCAGTATAGTGAACCACCAGATTGGGAGTAATTACTTCTCGACTGCCGCCACTTTCCCGGTACTGGGAATCAAATACGACCTGGGTTTCAAACCCCTGAAAGGCGCTATATCCAGTTAAAGTTTCGACCAGTTGCCGTCGGGACTCTTCTAACCCATCCCGATCGCGGGCTCGTCGCAGCTCAGGCCACGCTCCAACAACGTTGTAGCCGTCTACCAGAAGAATTGCCTGAGACAAGGGACGGGATGGCATAACCTGGGCAGCAAAAAATGATTGACGTAATTGCCTGCATCTACGCCAATCATCCCACAATTTTATTGAGTTGTGTTACGAAGTCAGCCGTCGCTTTAGCCGGTTCGGGTCACCCTGGTCAACTACCCGCCCCTGCTCCAGCAAAAAGGCTCCATCGCTGTAATCCAGCTCATCCAGTCGGTGGGTCACCCAGAGGGCGGTTAAACCCCGACTCTTGACCAGTTTTTGCACCTGGATCACCAGGTCTAACTGGCTGTCTGGATCAAGCAGAGCCGTTGGTTCATCCAGCAGCAGGACTTCACAGTGGCGGGCGATCGCCCCGGCCAGGGCAACTCGTTGCTTTTGCCCACCACTCAGGGCATAGATCGGTCGCCGCTGCAAATGCAACAGATTCACAGCTTCCAGAGCTTCCTGCACCCGTAACCGCACCTGGGGGAGAGACAATTTTTCCCCCACCAGGCCAAAGGCCACGTCGGCCCCTACCGTTGGCATAACCAATTGATGATCCGGATTTTGAAACACAAACCCGATCGGCTGCTGACTCTGAACCGTACCGGAACCCGGTTGCAACAGGCCAGCCAGTAAGCGTAACAGGGTAGATTTGCCACTGCCATTTGTTCCCAGAAGCATCCAGAGTTCGCCTCTTGGTACCTCCAGGGAACAGCCGTTCAGCACCGTTGCATCCTGCCGCCACTGAAAATGCAGATCTTGAACTTTAATGGCCGGCGTTACGACATCTTCGCTCATCCGGCTCACTATTCGGCCAGGGCAAAGAAACCGGGAGGTCTACCGGAAGAAGTGGCACTACCAGATTTCTCAGCCACCTGGACGGCGGAAATCTCCCCGGCCAAAATCCCAATCTTCTTACCGGGCTGCTTGTCACAACTCAGCTCTAGCAACTCGTTACTCCCCGATCGCAGGGCTTGCATGACTTGCTGATAGGTTGCTTCTGCCTCTTCTTCAGACTTGCGCTGAACAGAAAGGGAAAGGGGCGTGTTTTTCAGGGTGATGTCAATGATGAACATTAGTTGGTGCGTTACAAAACCACATTCTAGTATCGCAAATCTGTACCGTAGCTGCTCATGTTCATTTCTAAGGGACTTTATCTCAAATTTTTATAGTAGACCCGATCGCAGCGGGTCGTTTCAACGCCCGTAGCAGGCTGGTAACCGCTACTCTCATACAGTTGGACGGCTTCTTGCAAAACGCTGGCGGTTTCAATCCAGACCTGGCTGAAGCCCCGATGGGCGATCGCGGCTTCCAGTTGCCCGAGCAAAAACCGCCCCAGTCCCTGCTGTCGAACCTTGGGTAAAAGATACATCTTGCGAATTTCTACGGCATTCTGGCCCCGCTCGATCGGGTAGTAGGCTCCCGTTCCTACCAATTGCCCCTGCTGCTCAATTACCCAGAATTCGCCGCCCCGTTGCTGGTAGCAAGTTTCTACCTCCAGCACATCCCGATCGGCCCCGGTGGGCTCCCAACCCAGGCCATAGTCTGCCAGAACCGAGCGGATAATGGCCGCTGCCGCAGGGCGATCGCCGGGCTGCCAGGGACGAATCAGGTAGTCGCGGTAGGAAATAGCCATGGCAACAAACCCTAGCTATGAATCCGAGGTTCGGGATGCAACGTGGCCAGCAATTCACTTTCGACCACGGCCAGAGCTTCTAAGCGCTCGGCAACCACAGTGCGATCGAAGTAGGTAGTAGCCAGCAGCCAGTAAGCTCCATAATGTCTGGCCTCGGAAGCCATCAACCCGCGATAAAACTTTGCCAGTTCTGGATCAGGACAATGCTGCCCCAACAGACCGAGTCGTTCGTGGCTGCGGGCTTCGATCAAACCACAGACCAGCAGAGAATCCAGCATTCGTTCGGGTTCCGCAGGCCGAATCTGTTTATTTAAACCAGCTCCGTAAGGAGGAGAAGCCAGGGGCGCGAGGGGAATTTGGCGACGTTCGAGAATTTGATTGACCTGCTCAAAATGTTCCAGTTCTTCCTGGGCGATCGCCGTCAGAGTCCGCACCAGCTTTTGACTGGAAGGATAGCGAAACATCAAATTCAATGCTACCCCCGCTGCTTTTCGCTCACAGTGGGAATGATCCAGCAAAATTGTGTCCAGGTTGGCCAGGGCTTGCTCAACCCAGGCAGCGGAAGAAGGCGTTTGCAAAAACTTGATGGTCGCAGGAGTCGCAGAAATCACAGGTAACCAGTGGCAGTCGCAGGCTTGTCAATGCATAGTGTAACAAGGAACCTCCCGGGTAAGTTGTCACTCAATCCTGACTGATTTCCTCTGCCGCGATCGAACTATGGTAGAAACGCTGCTTATTTTTGCCATCGGGTTAGTACCGTCCCTCTGTTCGTTACTGGTCTTGCGTAAATTAGAAGTTCAGGCCAGACGGCAGTTTCAATCTGCTATCAACCGTCCTGTCCGGGGAGCCTACCCTGCCGGGGCACCTCTATCCGCCGACCACCAGTATGTAGAAGGGGTTGGCTATCTACTGGGCGATCTATCCTGCCGGTTTAACGCTAAATCGGCCCATATCCGCTGTGCTGTGAACCCTTCCGGCCCCTGCCAGGAATGCCCCTACTATGAGGCGATCGATCCCAACGAATTTTTTCTGGAATCCCCCAGCGACTAAAAGATATGGTGCGATGATGAAGGATGCACCAATTCCATCCCCTACCTGTCCTAATTTCTTGAATCATGATTCTTCCCAGCTTTTCTGAGTTTTCCAGTCTGGCCCGCGAGGGTAACTTTGTCCCTGTCTACCAGGAATGGGTAGCGGATCTGGATACTCCTGTGTCTGCCTGGTATCGAGTCTGTGCCGGACAACCCTATAGTTTCTTGCTGGAATCGGTAGAAGGGGGCGAGAATCTGGGCCGCTACAGTCTACTGGGATGCGACCCCCTATGGGTTCTGGAAGCGCGGGGCGATCGCACCACTCAAACCCTGCGAGACGGCTCTACACAAATCTTCAACGGCGACCCTTTTGCTGCTCTGGCCAGTTGCCTGGAACCCTATAAACCTGTGAAATTGCCCCAACTTCCGGCGGGAATTGGTGGGCTATTTGGCTTCTGGGGCTATGAGTTGATCAACTGGATTGAACCCCGGGTGCCCGTCTATCCCTTGCAGGCAGACGACTTACCCGATGGCCTGTGGATGCAGGTAGACCATTTGCTGATCTTCGACCAGGTAAAACGCAAGATCTGGGCCATTGCCTACGCCGATCTGCGAGATCCCAACGTGAATCTGGAACAGGCTTATCAGACCGCCTGCGATCGGGTGAAGCAGCTCGTCGCAAAACTACAATCCCCTTTTTCTGAACAGGCCAGATTACTGGCCTGGACCCCGCCCCGGGGAGAATCGGCAGGGAAAGACCTGGCTACAGCTCAGTCAACAAGCCTGAGTTTTTCCAGCAATACGACCAAAGAGCAGTTTTGTGCCAATGTCGAAACCGCCAAGCATCATATTCAAGCCGGGGATATTTTTCAGGTAGTCATTTCCCAGCGGTTATCGGCAGAATACACGGGCGACCCCTTTGCCCTGTATCGCTCCCTCCGCCTGATCAACCCCTCTCCTTACATGGCCTACTTCCACTTTGGTAACTGGCAAATTATTGGTTCCAGCCCAGAGGTGATGGTAAAAGCAGAGCGGGATGGAATCACCGATGCTATGGTAGCAACGGTAAGGCCGATCGCCGGTACCCGACGACGGGGCAAAACTCCCCAGGAAGACGCAGCTTTAGCCACCGACCTGCTGCAAGACCCTAAGGAAGTAGCCGAGCATGTCATGCTCGTAGACCTGGGCCGGAATGATCTGGGCCGGGTCTGCCAGAATGGGACGGTGCGGGTCGATGAACTGATGGTGATCGAGCGCTACTCCCATGTCATGCATATTGTCAGCAACGTAGTGGGCGAGCTGGCTCCGGGTAAAACGGCCTGGGATTTACTCAAGGCGTGCTTTCCAGCGGGCACCGTCAGTGGGGCTCCCAAAATTCGCGCCATGGAAATCATTCATCATTTAGAACCCTGCCGCCGTGGCCCCTACTCTGGTGCCTACGGCTATTACGATTTTGAAGGTCAGCTGAATACGGCGATCGCAATTCGGACAATGGTGGTGCGCGACCAGGGGAACGGACAACACCTGGTTAGCGTCCAGGCCGGGGCAGGGCTGGTAGCGGATTCCCAACCAGAATCAGAGTATGAAGAAACCCTGAACAAAGCCAGAGGGATGCTGGAGGCAATTCGCTGCTTGAGCTAGCATAGCAGGGGGATCAATCCCCCGACTTGCATAAGCCCTCCCCTGGTGTTACATTTCTTTACGTAGCAGATCTCAGATCGATAACACTGATTGTTTTTGGGAAATTACCCGGTATGGCTAAAATTCCAAAACTTCCGCAGTGCTTTTTGATACGATAACTAAGCCAGCTTTTTTCCTGGGCATGGTTTTATGTTCCTGCATAAGATGGTTGTTTTAGAGGTAACTCCCGACAACGGCTCCTTCAAGAGTCATAAATCTGGGGAACAATCTACCTTCACCCTGGTCACCGTGATACCGTAGTGGATGGCATCACCATTCTGACTTTCCTGTACAGAACTCTATTGCTCATCCTTCAGCCTCCAGTGATGACCAAAAACTCACCCGGTAACCCTATGACTCCAGGCTTTTTGCTGTCCGGCGTGTTTTTTCCCCAGGTCAGTGATCGGAAACAGTCTGATTGTCAGGCTTTGTCGTTAAGGTTCGTGGGCGGAGGTAATTGGCTGTCTCCTGTGATAGGCGTTGACAGCACAGGTTTCGGTCAACATAGGGTTAATGCGCTTAAGTAAGTTTATTTAGAATCACAGTCTGGAGGTATTTCTCATGTCCGTTCGTCTCTATGTAGGCAATCTGCCTGAAGAGCTAAGCCGTCAAGAATTAGAAGCTGTTTTCGCCGATGCCGGTGACTCAATTTCAACCAAAATCATCACCGATCGCAAAACCAATAAGTGCCGGGGCTTTGGTTTCGTCACTGTCAAAAATGACGAGCAGGCTGATGAAATCATTGAGAAATTTAATGGTTATCAGCTGAAAGAAAACGTTCTTAAAATAGAACGGGCTCAACCTCGTTCCAATAAAGAAGACGAAGGATCCGAAGCACCTGCTGCAAATAGTTCTGTGGGAGGTAAGCGGAAGGGCAACAATAACAAGTCTCGCCGTACCACAACAACTCAGACGGAGCCTGAAAGCGTCCAGCCCGATCCTCGTTGGGCCCAGGAACTTGAGAAGCTGAAGCAACTGCTGGCAACTCAAACCACCAATTCCTAACTCAATTTATCTGCTTCGATAATTCCTTCGGGAGTAATACTTTGAATCGTGGAAGGTATTCCGTCATGATTTAAAGGGTTACTCCCGAAATTTTTGAGAATTTCTAGGAAGACTGGCCATCCCTTCGGCCTAACTCATAAATTCCACAGCCAATACAGACAACCATCCCTACACTGATCGCCCAACTCCGACCCAATCCGATCTCCACACCATAGCTACAAAGCCCCCCTACCAGCAAAAACGGAACAATACTGAACACCGAGGCGTAGAAAGCATTTTGAGATTCCCGAGCCTGGCGAGTTCGTTCAAATTCAGCTTCCGAGGTATAGAGCGATCGCTCGGCAAAATTGAACCAGCGGGTCAGTTGTTCTGTCACCCACTGACTGAGCGGTGAAAAACCCAGGTAAAGGCCCAGTGACCAGAGGGCAATCCCTGAAATCGTAGTGGCATGAATCGAGATGGGAAAGGGTAAGAATTCGTTTAGCATGGAACGCCAGCATTCAAGGACTGGCATCAATATATAGCCACCCCAGGGGGATAAGGCAAACCTTTTCTAAGCTTTGGGCGATCGACGCAGGATAACTGCACCCTTTTCACAGGGAAATTGTTCCTGTTCCCAACCGGGAAACTCGGTTTGCCACATTTGAATAATTTTCTGTTCTTCCCAACGATTGCTGTCATCCAGCAAAATAACCGCATCCTGACTGAGGTATTTTGCCAGTACGGGCAAAGCGGGATAACGGGAGAGAGGTTGGAGCATTCCCGGCGGAGCATCTACCACTAACAAGTCGATCGAGGGCGCTCCAGCCAGCATTTCTTCGACCACCGACAGGTCGTACCATAACCACTCTCCTCGGGGCAGGGCCAGGGACTTCAAAGGAGCATGGGTTACAGTTACCAGGGAATCTAACCCATGGCTGGCAAGGTTTTGGCGAGAAATCTCGGCATACTTCTGTTCATGCTCCAGGGACAATACATGACCACAACCCAGCTGTTCCAGACAGTAGCCAGAAATGATACTGGAAACCCCACTACCAAGTTCAACAATAATTTTGGGCTTCTGCTGGTTAACAACAACCGCCAGGAGACGAGCAAAATCGGGCGAAATTGCCCATCCCCCCATGGGTGGCAGGGGTTGCCGCAGTTTCAGAACCGGTACCAGCGTGGCCAGAGCTTCCAGTTGTTGATAGTTGTTCTGGCTGGTTTGTTGCATGGTTTTAGCCAGCTTAAAGAACAACGCCAGTTGTAAAGTTAGGATCAATCCAAGGGCAACAACCAGAGTGATAATCACCGCAACGGGGCCAACTACAAACCAAACCAGCAAACCCAAAACAAGAAAGGCCAGGGTTAAGGTAACAATCAGAACTAAATATTTACCAGGAATTGAGGTTTTTTGACTCAAGGTATTCATTATCGATACTACTGATTGAATGAAATTTATATAGAGTATTGAAACAGTACAGCAAAATCTACACAGGCTAATCTGTCTGGCTAAATCTATCGTTAGATACTTCCAATTCAGTCATTTTACCTGCTAATCATCTTCCCTTAAATCTGGCAATTCTACCAGCAGGGATTTTAACAACCAGCGAACCAGCTCCTTATAAATCATGCAACCTACCCAATTGAATCAAAATTTAAAAAAATCTATAAATTTTTGTATTAACAAAAGAATTTAAGATTCAAATTGGATTGCTCCTCTTTCCTATCAGGCAAGCTTTCTATGAAAGTTCCACTGACAGTATTCCAGAACTTTTTCAATAGTCGGTTTTGGGCTCTGGTGCTTAAGGAAGTAAACCAGATTTTACGAAACCGTCAACTGCTGGTGTTACTGTTAGTACCACCAACGATTCAGCTTCTGATCTATGGCTATGCGTTGAACCCGGATGTTCACAACCTGAAGTTAGGAGTCGTAGATTATGCCAGGGTCGAGGCCAGTCGAGAACTGATATCCGCCCTGACCGAAAATCGCACCTTTATCGTTGACAGCTATCCCTCCAGTGAACGGGAGTTAAGTCAGCAGGTAGAAACCGGCCAACTCACAGCAGGGATTGTGATTCCCCCCAACTTTCATCGCCAGTTAGGAAAGGGAGAGCCGGCAGAAATTCAAGTCTTAATTGATGGGGTCGATGCTAATACGGCTGGCATTGCCAGTGGCTATATTAACCAGATTCTGCGGCAGTACAGTCGCCAGGTGGTTACAACGCAGCTACCCCTGGTTAAACCGGAAGTCATTTTTCTCTACAACCCTGGATTAACCAGCAGCTGGTTTTTCGTTCCCGGGGTCATGGGACTGGTGCTGACCTTAATTGGCTCCCTGGTATCGGCAGTCACCGTCGTTCGGGAAAAAGACACGGGCACCCTGGAACAGCTACTCATGACTCCAGCGGAAGCCTGGGAAATCTTGCTGGCAAAAATTGTGCCCCTGTTTGTTTTATTAATGGGTGATGTCCTGCTGGCCCTGGCTCTGGGCAGGCTGGTATTCAATGTCCCGTTTCGCGGCAGCCTCCCTCTATATTTGGTGCTATCGGGCCTTTACGTCTTCGTAGGGATTGGGGTAGGCATCATGCTGGCAACTATTTCTAGGTCGCAGCAGCAGGTCATCCTGACTTCCTTTTTTATTAATCTGCCAATGATCCAGACCTCTGGCGCGATCGCGCCGATCGAAACGATGCCCATGTTCTTTCAAATTGTTTCCCTGGTTAATCCCCTGCGCCATTACATTGCCATCATTCGTGGCATCTTACTCAAAGGGGTAGGCCTGGAGGTTCTGTGGGGCCATGCTCTGGCTCTGACAGTGCTGGCTATTCTCCTGTTAACAATTAGTAGTTATAAATTTCGCAGTCAACTGAGTTAAAACTGACCTCACCTGATTGGGTGAAGCAACTGGATGAAGTGGTAAGTGGTGAATTATCGGTAGCATAATTTGGATGATAGTTTTTCTGATTTCATAAATATTTGCTCCTTTCCTTAGTATCCTTTTTATTAGTATGCGTAACTTGCCTTACGGTTAAACAAGATTTTTTGTCAAGACTACCAATATGCAAGTATTCTGCATAAGGTTGATGTGATTATTTTTCTGCTCAAAAATAATTTGAAGCCAGCAAGTTTTTTCGATCGCCAAACTAGCAAGAAACGTATGCGACCTTCTCGTCATTTGATTCCGATGGGTGTAGGAGTGCTGATTGCTCTCCATCCGGCAGTTGTCAGCGCAGCTGAACCTGGCTCGGACAAGTCACAAAATGGGGCCGCCCCCACGCCTGAGGCTGCTACTGCTAGCCAATCAAATGCTACTGCTAGCCAGTCAAAACAAAATTCCTCATCCCCCCCACCTGTGTCCCAGCCTGAGCAGCAACCCTCTCCAGCAACAGCTCCGGCCCCAAATTTGGCACCTGCTCCAACCACTCCATCCCTCCTCAACCCCGCCCCTGGCACTCCGCTACCCGAAGATACCCCCTACAAACCTGAAGGGGCCGCCAAGCCAGGAGTTGCGCCCACCTATCTCAATCCAGACCCAAATCCTCTAGTGTTTCCGACCAGACCCGAGGATGTGACCCTGAGAGGCATTCAACCTATCACCCTGCAGCAGGCGATCGAGCTGGCCAAGCGCAATAACCGTACCTATCAAACGACGGCCCTGCAACTCAATCGCAGTCGATCTGCACTGCAAGAACAGCAGGCGGCTCTGTACCCTACTTTAGATTTACAGTTTGGCGTAACGCGATCGCTGTCTCCCAATAGTACAGACGTATCCTCCATATCTTCCCTATTCGGGCAAACTAACCGCAGCCGGATCAGCCGGGGCTTAAGCGGTTCGGTAACTCTGGGTTACGACATTTACACTTCTGGCCGACGCACAGCCCAGATTCGCTCTGCCGAACAGCAGGTACGTTCCGATGAATTGGCCTTAGAAGCGGCGCTGGAGCAATTGCGCCTGGATGTGGCTGGCGACTACTATGACCTGCAACAGGCCGATGAGTCGGTGCGGATTAACCAGGCGGCGGTTCGCAACGCCCGGATCAGTTTGCGGGATACCCAGGCTTTAGAACGGGCCGGACTGGGAACCAGATTCGATGTCTTACAGGCCGAGGTGCAATTGGCCGATGCCCTGCAACAGTTGACCAATGCCCGGGCCCAGCAGCAAACCCGACGGCGGCAACTGGCCCAGCGCTTAAGTTTAGCCAACAATATTGACCTGGCAGCGGCGGATCCGGTGGTTGCCGCTGGAAACTGGAATTTATCTTTAGAGCAGAGTATTGTGCTGGCCTTTAAAAATCGGGCGGAACTGGAACAGCAATTAGCTCAGCGTAACCAGTTTGAACAACAGCGACGGGCCGCCCTCTCAACGTTGGGGCCAACCCTGAGCGTCTCAGCCCAGTATCAGGGGCAGGATTCCTTTAGAGATGAAGTTGGCCTGGGTAATGGCTATACGGTTTCGGCGGGAGTACGCTGGAGTTTGTTTGATGGGGGAGCCGCCCGGGCCAGGGCAGCTCAAGCTGAAGCCAATATGGCGATCGCCGAAACCCGGTTTGCCGACACGCGCAACCAGATTCGCTTTCAAGTCGAGAGCGCTTATTACGGTCTGCGATCGAACTTTGAAAATATTTCGACCACTACGATTGCCGTGGCCCAGGCCCGAGAAGCTTTAAGGCTGGCCCGATTGCGCTTTCAGGCAGGAGTTGGCACCCAGACCGATGTGATTAACTCAGAGACGAATTTGACCCGGGCCGAGGGTAATCTAGTGAATGCCATCCTCGGTTATAACCGGGCTCTGGCATCTCTACAACGGGCCGTTACCAACTTACCCGTACCTACCGGAGCCGCGATCGCTCCTGGTACCGGGGCCTCTACTCCCGGGAGTATCTCCCCTGCCATCGATAGTTTCACAGTACCAGTCACACCTACCACCCCAGTACCTGACACCTCTCGTTAACAGAAGTTAACGGAATTTGTTACCCTCAAATTGGTTTCTCTAACCCTACAGCCTGCTCATGTCCTCCCACCTATCTCTCCCCCATCTGTCTACTCCTGTAGTAATACAGCCGGAGCCTGGTCATTTTCTGAAGCGGGCATCGCTCCTACAACGATTTGGGGTTGCCAGTCTGGCAATCTTGTTAGCAGGCCAAACTCTGCTGGTCGGAGCTGCCCGAGCCCAAACCACGGACCCAGCCCTGGAGGCAGCACCCGCTACTCCAGTCCCTGAACCAGAACCCCTGGCAGTACCGGCCACACCGGAAGCCGAGCCGGCCCCCGAAGCAGCTCCCCTGCCTTCTACCAGCCTGAATGAAAGCTACATTGACTCTACAGATTACAGCCTGGGAGCAACCCAACGCAGTAGCGAACTGGCCACTGCTCCGGGGCGAGTGGCCCCCAGTTCCAGCCTCAGCGGCCCTCTTGGTTCCGTGGCTGGTAGTGGAGATAGTTTGAGCGTGGTACAACCAGCTCCCTCCCTTTCCCTGAAAGATTACTATTACCGCACGGTACGCCCCCCTGCCCGTCTGGGGAACGGCAATATTCGTCTGATCTTTCCCCTATCGATTCCGGCAGTGATTTCTTCAGCCTTCGGCTGGCGAGTTCATCCCATCAGTGGCGACCAGCGGTTCCATGCCGGAACAGACCTGGCCGCACCTCTGGGCACTCCAGTTCTGGCCGCCTATGCTGGACGAGTCGCGATCGCCGACTTTCTGGGGGGCTACGGCCTTTCAGTGGCTTTAGAGCATGGCAAAGGCAACCAGCAGACCCTCTATGCTCACCTCTCAGAAATCTTTGTCAAACCAGGGGAAGTCGTGCCCCAGGGAGCTGTCATCGGTCGGGTTGGTAGTACCGGAAATTCGACCGGGCCCCATCTGCACTTTGAGTTTCGTCAGCTCACTCCCGAAGGGTGGGTCGCTCTGGATGCCGGAACACAACTGGAGTACGCCCTGGCCCAACTGGTGAAATCGATGCAGGTAGCTCAGGGCAAACCCCAGTCCGGGCTAGATTTAGGGATTGTGAATGTGGGGGCAAAAGGAGAAGGAGTCAAGCTCCAGAGTTAAAGCTCAGCGGAAAAAGATAGAAAAAGCCTGTGCCCGACCTCACTTAAAGGTCGGGCACAGGCTTTTTCACAGAGTGGTAACGATTCTTGCCCGTTAAGTCATTAGGCCAGGCACAGCATCTACCGGAGTGGGACTGTCCATCTGTTCTAAAATGGCCAGAATCTCGCGCTCAAAGGCCACCTGAGCCCGGTTAGTTCTGCCGCCAACGTACAGCTTGCCCTCCTGCTGCAAAGCCCAGACCTGGGAATGGGAAATATAACTGAGTAGTACTCCCAGCATCAACAAGCCAAACCCGGCATAGACGATCGGAATGCCCGGATCGGCCTTAATCTGTAACCCGGTACTACCAATAATTTGCTTGACTGCCAGGGTGACACCATTGACTTCCGTAGACATACCGGCCCGCACCGTGGCGATCAGTTTGCCCTTCGTGTCATAGACCAGCAGCATCCCCTGGAGATCTTTGGCCACCAGGGAAACCCCGGCACTCAAATCGGGCTTTGTGGGAATCCAGGAACCCCACAGCCTTCCCTTACCACCGGTGTCGAGAGGGGCCATGGGCAGCTGAAAGATCGGGCTGTTATTCAGTTTTACCTGCACCGCTGCGATCGACCAATCGGCCTGGTAAAGGGTGACCCCCCGGTAGCGCAGGGGCTCATTGACATGAATCGTTTTGCGCTTAACTTCCTGCCCCTTGTCATCCAGCACCGACATATCAGAATAAAACTGGTCGATCGCTCCGGTGGGAGTATAGTCAATCCAAAATCGATTCACCTTGACCGACCAGTCTTTTGGCACCTGAGGAGCCGCCAGGGGACCAGCATCAACAATGTTCTTGATCTGAAAGGTATCGCCACTGGGAACCATTTCCTGAGCCGTAAAGCCAGTCATCGCCCCCCAGATCGCTCCGGCCAGAATCAGCAACATGCTGGCATGAACCACGATCGGCCCAATTCTGCCCCAGATTCCTTTGTGGGCATAGACCGCATCTCCCTGACGAAAAATCTTATAACGCCGCTGTTCTAACAAGGGAATTAAGCCCTCCAGGGCAGCCCGATCGAACTCGGCACTGAGGGCAAATTTCTCAAACTGGCGAGGTTTGGTATAGAAGTTCCAGGTACGGGAAAACCATCGCAAAGCCGGGATTTGCCGGGTAAAGGTACAGGCCGTGAGACTGGAACCGAACAAAATCAGCAGGGCCAAAAACCACCAGGTACGGTAGACATGATCCAGGCCGAGGACCAGCAATACTTTCCAGGTAAGAAACCCAAACAGTGCCGGATGCTCTGGATAGTTGGCCTGGTAGAACGCTACGGACTGCCCCTGTTCGATCGTCGTTCCAGAAACACTGAAGAGCGCAATCGCCAGCAACAGGACGATCGCCAGCCGCAGATCAGCCAACAAGGGCAGTAACTCTCGTTTGAAAAAGGTTTTAGGAACGGCAAACAGCCGAGCCACAGGAGGAGGGCTGGAATTGGAGGTCATCAGACAGTTTTAACGTACAGGGCAAAGTTTTACAGGCTGGCGGCAGGAAACAGGCGAAACAGGAGCGAAAAAACACCAAACCCGACGAGTAATGCCCCACTGGCGGGGGTGATCCAGCTTGACCAGCGACGCAATTCCAGTAATTTTTTAATCGTCGCCGTAAAGGTGCCAGCCAAAATCAGAGGGGTAACATAGCCAACGGTATAGGCCAGGAGCAACAAACCACCCAGCACCGGATCTTGAGTGGAAGAAATCCAGGCTAACAGGGTAGCCAGTACCGGCGTGCTACAGGGAGAAGCCACCAGACCAAAGGTCACCCCAATCAGGTAAGCCCGGACTCCCTCGGGCAGATCCCTGGAGATCCAGTCCATGCCGCCCCAGGAGGGCAGACTCAGAGGTAAGGCATTCAGCAGGTTCAACCCCATGACGATCGCCACCAGACTGACCACGATCGGCAATCCGAAGCCCACCTGCCCATAAATTTTGCCCAACCCCGCCGCTACCAGACCCAATCCGGCCAGGGTGGTAGCTAATCCCAGGGAAAACCAGATCGATTGCAGCAGAGCTCTGACCCGCCCGGCCGCCTCATAGCCACCGATATAGGCGATCGTCAGGGGTAGCATGGAGAGCATACAGGGAGTCAGACTGGTCAGTAAACCGGCCAGATAGATAATCCCGACACTGACAGGAGAAAGATGAACCAGTTGATCGGACACCAGACCATCGGCCAGGTGTTCTAACCAGTAAAGTTGAGTTTTGAGAGTTTCCAGCATACCGGCCGCTTCCATGATCCTTAGGGCAACTAGCGCCACTTTCTATCTTACTGGAAGGAATTGGCCAGCCAGAAATTACCAGCTAAGCACGACGGGGAGACGGATACTTCGGGCGATCGGGGGGTTCGGAGGAACGGGCATGGAGGGGAACGACCTTCGCTTCGCTGCTCTCTCGGGCTACCCGTACCAGCAGGCCAGCAGCCAGCAGGCTGGAGATCATGGAACTACCACCGTAACTTAACAGGGGAAAGGGTAGCCCCGTCGTTGGCAAGGCTCCCGTAGCCACACCAATATTTAATAAGGACTGCCCCACCATCAACACCATCACCCCCACAGCAATCAGGCGATGAACCACGGTTTGGGCTTTCAAAGCAACTCGTAGGGCCAGGGTAGCGTAGGCAACCAGCAGAGTCAGGAGCAGTAAACAGCCAATAAATCCAAATTCTTCGGCAAATACCGCAAAAATAAAGTCGGTGTACTGAATCGGCAAATAGAACAACTTTTGTTGAGACATACCAAAGCCAGTCCCCCAAATTCCCCCGGAGCCGATCGCCAGGAGGCTTTGAACCAGTTGATAGCCATCGCCCGTAGGATCAGACCAGGGATTGAGGAACGACATAATGCGCCGCCGCTGATAACTGCGAAAGGACACGCTCAAGATTGCCAGGACCAGACCGGCCAGGGCGGTTCCCCCCAGTTGCGAAAAGGGCAGACCGGCGGCCAAGGCTACCATCCATAGCAAAATTCCGCAGAGGGCCGTTGTACTCAGGTTGGGCTGCAGCAAAATCCCAATCAGCACCAGACCAAAAATTCCCAACCAGGTCAAGCGGGTCACCCAGCGCAACCGCTCCCACTGGCCGAAAATACGAGCACTCTGGAGCACCAGAAAAGGCTTGATCAGCTCTGAAGGCTGAATTGGGATAGGGCCGAGAAATAGCCAGCGGGTGGCCCCATTCACCGAGGTTCCGACTCCCGGAATCAGGGTCACCAGAATACAGGCCAGCATAAACAGCAGGCACCAATCCGCCAGCCCAATAATGTAACGCAGAGGAGAGTGAACCAGAATGTTGAAGCCCACCATCCCGATCAAGATCCAGACAATTTGCAGCTTGAAGTAGTGCAACCCATCATCCAGATCCGCATCGGCGATCGCGTAGGAGGCAGAAAAGACCACTGCCAGCCCAACCAGAGTCCAAACAAAGGTGAGCCAGCGTAACCAGCGGGCTTCGGCAGACCAGTCCTGGGCATCAGTATCGAAAAACGGAATTAGCAGGCGGAGGTTCACAATGTTTGCGCTATGGACGTTTGCAACATGGACAAATTTAACCCCGGATTCAGGCAACCAGTCTATGTCAGGTTGCTCAAACCGGCAAGGGTTTTAGTCGGCCATGCATAAAACTTGATGGTTTAATGGACTGAAGCATCGCCCTGGGATTGCCGAGCTAGATTCTACATCGAGCAATTACAGCTGGGCTTGCTTTCAGGCCTGGAGCCTCTATCCGATCGAGGCTCTGTCCCAACCCCAACCCAGGCAAAAATCCAGGTAACAACAGCTAGTGTTAAAGATTGCAGGTCTGACCAAAACCTATGGAAACCGCAGTGTTTTGCAGGATCTCAACCTGACGATCGCTGCGTCCGAAATTTATGGGCTGTTGGGGCCAAATGGGGCAGGGAAGACGACCACTCTCAATATTCTTTGCGGCCTGCTCAAGGCTGACCAGGGCAGCCTTGAGATTCAGGGCAGGCCACCTTCTGCCCAAACCCGGCGGTTAATTGGAGTAGCTCCCCAGGAAACCCTGCTCTATCGCAGTCTAACCTGTGCCGAAAATCTCCAGTTTTTTGCCAGCCTCTATGGCCTGCGGGGCAGACAACAACGGCAACGGGTTGCCGAATGCCTGGAATTGGTCGGCCTTGGTGATCGGGCGAGTACTGTGGCAGAAACCTTGAGCGGTGGCATGCAGCGGCGGTTAAGTCTGGCGATCGCCCTGGTACACCACCCCAAACTGTTGATTTTAGACGAACCGACCACCGGCCTGGATATCGAAGCCCGCTACGAAATCTGGAACTTAATTCGCTCCCTGCACAAACAGGGAACAGCGGTATTGTTGACCACCCACCTGCTGGACGAAGCCGAGCGCCTCTGCCAGCGCATTGGAATTTTGAAACAGGGGCGGATTCTGGCCGAGGGCACCCTGGCAGAACTGCGGCAATGGGTACCCGCCGCAGAAATCATAGTACTTCAAACCGATCAGGCAGCGGACGCTCTGGCTCGAGCCAGCGAACTGGGCTGGCAACACCGCTGCTATGGGCAGGAATTGGCCCTCTGGGTGCCAGAAGTCCTGGAACTAAAGGAGATTTTGAGCCATTTTGATGGCATCGCGATCGCCTCCATCGCCCGCCAGCCAGTGGGGTTAGAGCATATTTATCTGGAGGTCACCTGCCCAGACTCGAGTGCAGCGGGGTAGGGATATGGTCAAATAATGGTTGCAGGCCAATTTGTAACCATTAAAATCCCTCAAATTAATTATGAAAAAGGTTATTGGAGTTTCAGCTTTACTGACGGTTTTAGCCCTGACCGCCTGTAGTCAGAGTAATTCTGGGTCCAACCCTGGTACTACCGAGAACCCGACCACGGGAGGGCAGACTGCAGCGATCCCGATCGGGGTAGGGGTAGCGCAAACCAGTAACGTCTCTCTGCTGGGGCAAGAACAGGTAGCCGGAGCCAAAATTGCGGAGAAATACTTTAATGACCAGGGCGGTATTAACGGCACCCCGATTCGGGTTGTCGTGCAGGACACCGCAGGAGACGAGCAGGGAGCCATCAATGCGTTTCAGGCCCTAATTACCCGCGACAAAGTTGTTGGGATTGTCGGACCAACTCTGTCGCAGCAGGCCTTCAGTGCCTCACCCATTGCCGATCGGGCAAAGGTACCTGTGTTGGGGCCTTCTAATACGGCCAAGGGAATTCCCCAGATCGGGGAGTTTGTCGGACGGGTATCAGCTCCCGTTTCCGTCGTTGCCCCCAACTCATTAAAAGCGGCCCTGAAGCTGAATCCGCAGATTAAAAGGGTGGCCGTGTTCTTTGCCCAGAATGATGCGTTCAGCAAATCAGAAACCGAAATCTTTCAACAGACGGTGCAAGACCAGAAGCTAGAGTTGGTCACGGTTCAAAAGTTCCAGACCACCGATACCGACTTTCAAACCCAGGCGACAGCAGCGATTAACCTGAAACCAGACCTGGTGATCATCTCAGGGTTAGCCGCCGATGGGGGTAACCTGATCCGGCAATTGCGGGAGTTGGGCTACCAGGGCCTGATCATTGGCGGCAATGGGTTAAATACCTCTAATATCTTTCCTTTCTGTAAGGCTCAATGTGATGGGGTGTTAATTGCCCAGGCCTATAGTCCAGAACAGCCGAATCCCATCAACAAAGCCTTTCGGGAAGCCTACGTGAAGCAGTACAAAAAAGAACCTCCCCAGTTTACGGCTCAAGCTTTTACGGGAGTGCAGGTCTATGTCGAAGCTTTAAAGGCGATCGACCAGCAAACTAAAATCAGCCAAAAAGCCCTCCCTGACCTGCGGGTAGCCCTGAATAAGCAGGTTCTGGCAGGCAAATACACCACCCCCTTAGGAGAAATTTCCTTTACTCCCGAAGGCGAAATCGTTCAGCAGGATTTTTATGTGGCTCAGATCAAAATGGCCCCAGATGGAGCTAGCGGCAAGTTTACCTTCTTGAAATAAACGACCTGCAGGGGATAATCTGCATCCATGGAACCCGTGACTCTCTACCATGACCTTCACCCTGTTTTTTCAAAACGTTCTGAACGGCCTATCGATCGGGAGTATTTACGCCATCTTTGCCCTGGGCTATACCCTGATTTTTTCGATTCTGGGGATTATTAACTTTGCCCATGGAGCGATTTTTACCCTCGGAGCCTATTTTACCTATGCCCTCATGGGCGGGGCTTTCGGCTTCAATGGGCTGCTGGCTAATGCCGTGCTCCCCCTGAATTTACCCTTCTACCTGGCCGCACTGCTGGGCAGTGGATTAGCGGGCCTGGTAGGAGTCGCGATCGAACGACTGGCCTTTCGACCACTGCGGCGGCGCGGCTCCGATCCTTTATTGACCGTGGTTTCCAGCCTCGGCGTGGCACTGGTTATCGTGAATCTGATCCAGTATCTGGTGGGAGCCGAAAGCTATACTTTTCCGGCCAATACCTACGGAGCTTTGCCCGCCGCCATCAACTTCGGTACCCCTGACAATCCGATTCCAATTCGCACGGTGCAGATTGTCATTTTTATCGTCTCTGTGCTAATTCTGACGATTCTCACCTACCTGATCAACACCACCAAGTATGGTAAGGCGATGCAGGCGGTGGCTGAAGATCCAACCACGGCCAGCCTCCTGGGCATCAACCCCGATCGGTTCATTGTCCTCACCTTCTTTGTCAGTAGTTTTTTAGCCGGTCTGGCCGGTACCCTGGTAGGTTCCAGTGTCAGTATTGCGGGCCCCTACCTTGGCATTAGCTTTGGCCTCAAGGGACTGGCCGTAATCGTCCTGGGAGGTTTAGGGAGCATTCCCGGGGCGGTGATTGGGGGCCTGGTGATTGGTCTGGTAGAAGCCTTTGTACCAGCCGAATATTCGGCCTACAAAGACGCAGTCGCCTTTGGTTTGCTGTTCCTGATTCTGCTGGTCAAGCCCCAGGGGTTGCTCGGTCGTCCGTTGATCCAGAAAGTTTAATTTTCTTCCCCTACTTGCTGATCCATGGCAGATTTTTTCTCCACCTATGGTTTCTTGATTGTTTCCATGCTGCTGGGAGCAATGCTGGGCCTATCCCTCTATCTCCCACTGATGGCCGGACAGTTGTCCCTGGCCAGTCCGGGGTTTTATGCCCTGGGCGGCTATATTGCAGCCATTCTCTCAACTAAGGTTTTCCCTACTCCCAGTGGTTTCTTTCCCCTACCGCTGCTGTTCCTAGAAATGGTCATCGCCGCGATCGTCTGTGGTCTGCTCGGGGTTGCCGTTGGGGTCCCGGCCCTGCGGCTGCGAGGCATATACCTGGCTATTGCCACGATCGCCTTTGTAGAAATTCTGCGGGTCCTATCTCTGAATCTGGAAATCACCGGGGGAGCCGTCGGGATTTTTGGCATTCCCCAACCCTTTCAAACCCCGATCGAATACCTCTGGGTGGCCCTGCCCCTGCTGGCTCTGAGTATGGCCTTTGTCTACCGTCTGGAACAAATTCGGGTAGGACGGGCCCTGACCGCGATTCGGGAAGATGAACTGGCCGCCGATGCCATGGGTATTAACCCGACCTATTACAAGGTGCTGGCCTTTACCCTGGGAGCAATTCTGGCTGGCATTGTCGGGGCCTTGAGTGCCCACTTCCTCAATACCTGGAATGCCCGCCAGGGTACCTTTGATGCCAGTATTATCTATCTCACCTTTGTTTTAATCGGCGGTTCTCGCACCTACCTGGGGCCAGTTCTTGGAGGCATGGTGTTTACCGCTCTACCCGAGGTCCTGCGGGCCACGGCGGATATCCCAGGATTACCACTCTGGATGGCCCAATTTCTGCGAGATGGACGATTGATTATTTTTGGTTTGCTCATCGTCGTAGGTACAATCTTCTTTCCCCAGGGCCTGGTCACTCCAGGGAAATTCAAACCCAATTCAAAATTAAACCCCGGGGAAAAATAGTCTCTTCAACCATCGCCCCGGGGTGGGATGAGCGGCAATCACCCTGCCTCCGGTCTGCTCAAGCCCGGTCTGCCCAGTCCCTGGCCCAATCTAGCGTCTGATGAACCTGCTCTAAGGTAGCCCCTTCGCTGTAAAGCCGCAGTACGGGTTCTGTCCCACTGAAGCGGATCAACAACCAGCTACCATCCTGCAGGCGGAACTTGTAACCATCGATCGCCAGACAATCGACCACCTGCCGACCGGCGATCTCCTTCAGGGGTTGAGATTCCAGCTGGTTCAGCAGCCTGGCTCGAACTTCCATACTGGCCAGGGGCAAATCAATCCGATCGTAGCTGGAAAGGTAGTTGGTGCGTTTTTGCAGATCGCTGTAGAGGTCACTCAGGTCAGAGCCCGACTGGACGATCGCTTCCAGGACGTAGAGGGCCGACAACAAGGCATCTCGCTCGGGAATGTGATGGCCGTAGCCAATTCCGCCGGACTCTTCTCCCCCCAAAAGCACCTGACTTTCTAGCATCCGGTCGGCAATATACTTATAGCCAATCGGGGTTTCATGCAGGGGCAAATTGTACAGCTCCGCCACCTTAGGAATCAGATCAGAACCACTGATGGTCTTGATAACTTCCCCACTGAAGCCCCGGTGAGCCACCAGATGTTCTATCAAGATTGGAATCAGGATTTGAGAACTGAGGAAATTCGCCTGTCCATCTACCGCTGCAATGCGATCGCTGTCGCCATCAAACACCAATCCTACCGAGAGACTACCCTGGCTTTTCTGATAGTGGGCTTTCATCTGGTCAAACAGTTTACCCAGGTACTTGGGCAGGGGTTCTGGGGCTCCCCCCTCAAACAGAGGGTCACGGTTGCTATTTAATTCCTGAATTGGCACCCCTAACAGACGCTCTAACCCGGTAGCAGCCGCCCCATGCATGACATCGGCAAACACCGTCAGCTTACCCTGTTGAATCGCCTGGCGAATCGCGGCAATGTCTACCATCGGGCGCAGGCCATCGCAGTAGCCCTGCCAGGGGTCAAAGGTCGTCAGAGTACCAGGAGTAGCCTCGATCACCTGGTTTTCTTTTAACAGCAGCTCAATCTTTTGCGTCACCGAGGGCGGCACCGAACCACCAAAGGTACTTTTCACCTTCAACCCTGAGTAACCCCCGGGATTATGGCTGGCCGTGATCACCAGGGCACCCAGGGCATTAAACTGCTTGGCGGCCCAGCTAAAGGCAGGAGTCGGAGCATACCCCTCTGAGAGCATGACATCGAACCCGGCATTTTTCACAGCTTCCGCCGTAGCCCGGGCAAAATCTTCAGACAAAAACCGCCGATCGTAGCCAACAATGACCGTTCGATTTTTGGCCGTAGCTCCATAAACTTCCGCCAGCACCTGGGCCGCCAGGGGAGCAACCAGGGTCAGGCGTTCAAAGGTAAAGTCCGCGGCAATCACACCGCGCCATCCGTCCGTACCAAACTTGATCGGGTTGACGCTTACTGACAGGGGGGCGGGGGAACTCATGGACAGAAAGCCTCGTGTTTTTACTACTCCTGCCTATCGAGTTTAGGCCCATCGGGACTCCATCAACCAGTTTTTCAAGGGTTCTGAATAGGATTTTGGAGTTACTTTACCATTACTTCATAATTCTTTAGCATCATGATTTTAATAGACCCCGGAACTTAATTGGTGATCCTCAGGGTTGGTAGTTGACACTAAAGTAAAATCCCCGGTCCTGGGCATCGCCGCCCCGATCGCGGAGACGGACAAAAGGAATCCCGTAATCTAGCCGAATATTCAGACGAGGCAGGGGTTGCCACAACAGGCCAATTCCTCCACCGGCCAAAAACCGCTGGTCGGGCAACCGGTTTGGATTGTCAGACCTGTTCCAGATGGTGCCGAAATCAATAAACGGAGCCAGTTGCAGAACGGGTAATCCGGCTTCATCCCGGTTCAGCGTAATCCGATCTTCTAAAGAGATACGAAAGCCATTGTCCCCAGAGCGGGCATTCTGACGAAAGCCGCGAATCGATTGGCCACCCCCAATTACAAACTGTTGGGACGGCAGCAGACTATCGGGAGTCAGTTGCAGGTCAGCCTGAGCAATCAACAGATGGTCATTGCCCAACCGCTGAACCCGTTGCACCTGCCCTAACCAGCTAAAAAAGCGACCATCGGGAATGGGAGATTCGTTGATCGTGGGATTGAACAGATACAACCCAAAATTAAACTGCGATCGAAACGCCCAGGCTCCCTGGGGATCCCGTTTGACATAATCCTGGCCAAATTTCAAGACACGGGTTCGGCTTCTGCCCTCGGCATCAGGGCCAATCCCAAACCCAAAGGGCAAATCATTAAACAGAAAAGTCTGCCCATTCTGAATAGCAAACCCAAAGGACAGGGCCAACTCTTCTCGCGGAGTCCGAATCAGCGGTTGGCGATAACTCAGTTCGTAGAGCTGAGAGTTTCCCCGAATATCCAGGGCTTCAAAGTCGGGGTCGGTAATTCGGTTTGTTTCTGGGGCGACCCGCAACTGAATCGTGCCATTCATCGGATTAATCGGCACCCGGTAGCTGAAGTCAAACACATTGGAGCCCCCCGTCGTACTGCGAAAATAGGAGGCTGACAGGGAATCTCCCAGACCGGTCAGGTTACGGTAGCTGATTAAGCCACCCAGGCGCACCGACCCCACACTGGGGGGCGAAAAGTTGTCTACGGCCAGTAACCCTTCCAGGGGTTTTGCTTCACTGACTCGCACCACCAGCACACTCTGGCCTAACTTTGTCCCTGGTCGCAAACTCGCTTCTACATTGGTAAACAGCGGATCGGCCTTTAGCAGCCGTAGCTGGTCTTCCAATTTTTCCCGACTCAGGGGAGGTTTTGTTCCCAGTTGAATCCGCTCTCGAATGTAAGCCGGGTTGAGCCGCTGGACTCCTTCAATATCGATGCGTTCTAGAGCCCCCTCAATCACTCGAATCTCCACAACCCCATCCCGAATGGTCTGGTCTGCCAGAATCGCTCTGGAGGTGATATAGCCCTGATTGAGATAGAGTTGGGTAATCTGATCGGCCGCCTGCCGGAGTTCTTCCAGGGTCACCGATCGCCCCTCTAAGGGCTGAGTGTACTGGTTCCAATCTCCGGGCCGCAAAATCGTGCTGCCAACTACATTAATCTTTGTGACGGCGATCGTTTGGGACGTACCGGGTAAAGCTGGCTCCTGACTGGGCTGAGTCGGTGGTTGAATTGGGGAAGTTTGTTCCGTCGGAGCGGGAGCAGGCAGAGGAGCCGGCTGAATCAGTCGATCGCGGTTGGGATCGATGCGCTGCCGTATTTCAATTTGAGCCGGGGACGGAGCCTGCTGGGCCAGAACGATCGGGGAGACGACCGTTTCTGGAGCAGCCACCACCGGAACCACCAGAGATGGGGCCGACCTTGCAGAAGCCGAGGTGTCCTCTGAAGCCTCACTGATCTGAGTTTCACGGCCCAGGGGAGAATTGGCTAAGGATAGGGGAGACGCATAGGACTGCTGCATCGGCAACATCCACAACAGCCCACCAGAGATGGAAACCCCCCACTGAATGCCCAAATGCTTGAATTGCATGACCCCCACCCCTATTGATTCTTTACTAAAGAAAAACCCCTTTGTCGTCCCATAGTATAGATGGCGACTCGCAGTAAAGTTAATGCTTTTGTGTACACCTGCCAGTCAACAAATCTGGAAAATTTGTAAATTTGTTTGAATCCAATATCTGGTTGTGGTGCCCAACGACTTCTGGTCAGAGATTCTGAATGATTAAACGCACCCACAGCTCCCATCCAAATCCACAACTGGATAGGTAAAACTAGGTAGGGGTGTTTTGACACTAAAGTCTTTACCATTGCTTGTAGAGGAACTGTATGCGTTCGGCTAATATTTCCGCGGTTGGTAAATCCTGGTTGGGGGCATTGCTGGGTCTATTGATTGTCACCCAACCCCTGGTAGCGATGGCCGTTCAGTTTAAACCACCGCAGCGGGGCATCCCCGGCCGGCGAGAAGGGGGCGGCACCAGGGATGCTTCTGCCTGTGTCCAGGGCAATATTCGTCTGACTGCACTCCTGCCCGAAACAAACCTGGGTTTGACCACTGCAGAATATCCTCGCTTCTTCTGGGTCATGCCCAAAACCCGAGCAAAACTGGTGGAATTCAGCCTGTTTGAAACCGACGAAAACCTGAATGATCGCACCCTGGTCTACAAAACCAGCTTCGCCATTAATGGCAATCCGGGGGTAGCCAGTCTCACTCTGCCCGGTCGGGCCATGCTACCTCCACTAACCGTCGGGCGAGATTACCGCTGGTCGGTGGCGCTCGTCTGCAATCCTGAGAACCGGCAACGGGATGTCAAGGTAGATGGGTGGGTGCAGCGGATTGCCCCCGATGCCAGTCTGAACAGCCAACTGGCCAAAGCCAACTCCACCGATCGGGTGCGGTTGTATGCCAACAATGGCATCTGGTTCGATACTCTGACCTCCCTGGCAGACCTGCGCTGCACCCGTCCGAAAGATACGACCCTGGCCAAGAGCTGGTCAGAACTGATGCGTTCGGTCAAGCTCGGAGCGATCGCCGAACAACCTTTCGCCCAGCAATGTAGTAAGTAACCCCCCTTCTACACGCTCTAGAGTGATTAGAAGCTTTTTAAGAGGGTTAGCAC